>OGLR01000939.1_pt1 | contig 11202 bp, 9 predicted proteins | sample 1572931 | NCBI WGS metagenome assembly OGLR01 (sample SAMEA2581997, study PRJEB24529) | metagenome | biome: Human gut stool | place: China | collected 2011 | reverse complement strand
CAGGCCACAGTAGAGGGCGTGGATCATGCTGCACTCCCACTGCTGCAGCCAAAGCACCCGCTGCGCCCAGTCAAGCCCCATGGCCTCCGACAAGCACCACCACTCGAAGGCGGCGTTGTGCGCCCGCTTGGTGTAGCTGGCATCCAGCAGCCACGGCAGCTGTTCCCGAAGGAAGTGCTTCGTGTCCGGCCAGCTGGTCAGATTCAGCACTCTGGGCGTGTCTGAGTTCTCGTTGGCATAGCCCAGCAGCAGGATCTGAAAGTCTGGGTCTTGGGCGTACCGGTAGGCACCGACCTTGGCGATGTCCTGCGGCGAGTAGGTCTCAATATCCACCGTGATGATCGGTTTCATGGGCTCCTCCTTTCCTGATAAAAGACCGGAGGTCCTTTGCGGGGGCCTCCGGTGTACGGGTGTTTAGTCGAGGAAACTGTCATCGTCGTCGCTCAGGACCTCGAAGCCGTCCGTGGAGTTGCCGCCGGAGAGCCGCTCGCCGTCGCGGACCTTCTGGATGACCTCCAGCCCTGCGCCGATGCCCTTGTTGCCGCTGGCGCTGTAGGAGAACAGGCCGATCTTGACCTTGGCGTAGCAGCCACCCTCGAAGTTGAACACACCATTGTCGTCCCATCCGTGCTCGTCGTCACCGATAAGGCGGCGCTTTGGATCGGTAGACAGAGTAGTCTTACCTGTACCAGAGAGACCGAAGAAGATAGCTGTGTTTTCACCGTTCATGTCGCAGTTTGCAGAGCAGTGCATAGAAGCGATGCCCTTCAATGGGAGGAAGTAGTTCATCATAGAGAACATACCCTTCTTCATCTCACCGCCGTACCATGTGTTGATGATAACCTGCTCCTTGCTTGTTACGTTGAAGGCAACGCAAGTCTCAGAGTTCAGACCAAGCTCCTTATAGTTCTCAACAACAGCCTTAGAAGCGTTGTAGATAACGAAGTCTGGTTCGAACTCAGCGAGCTCCTCAGCTGTAGGACGGATGAACATGTTTGTTACGAAGTGTGCCTGCCAAGCTACCTCAACGATGAAACGGATAGCCATACGAGTGTCCTTGTTGGCACCGCAGAAACCGTCTACTACATAGAGGTTCTTGTTGCAAAGCTCCTTAACAGCGATGTCCTTAACAGTTCCCCAAACCTCCTGAGACATTGGGTGGTTGTCGTTCTTATATTCGTCAGATGTCCACCATACAGTGTCCTTAGAGTTCTCGTCCATTACGATGTACTTGTCCTTAGGAGAACGACCTGTGTAGATACCTGTCATAACGTTTACAGCGTTAAGCTCAGTGTTCTGACCTACCTCGAAACCTTCGAGACCTGCCTTTGTCTCCTCTTCAAACAACTGCTCGTAAGAAGGGTTGTGTGCAATCACAGTTGAACCAGTGATGCCATACTTTGTCAAATCTAATGTTGCCATTTTGTTTGTAAATGTATTAAAGATGTGAATATTATACGTTTTGTTTTGCGCCCAAGGTTTTCTTCCTTAAGCTTTTTCGACCGCAAAGGTAGCAAAAATTGTAGACATTACTTTCTTTTTGATGCCATAAAAATGTTATTATCTTATTTTTTTAGGTTAAAGAACTTAAAAATCAATATTTCCGCAATTTATTTGTAATTTAGAGTTGGCAAATGGTAAAAAGTATAACTCGATTTCTATCTAAGAAGCCAGTCTAAGGCTGAGACGATATGTATAGTCTTGCCACTTCCCGAGTGCAGCCAAATCTTCTGCAAAAGTGATGAAAATCCGATAACTACAGCTTCTTTGGCTTGTAAAATCCGATAAAATTAGAATTATTTAAGTCTAAACTCCGATAAAATGAAGATTTTATGGTTTTAAACTCCGATATTTCTAATATTTTTAGACGTTAAACTCCGATAAATACAATGCTAATATAGTTTAAGGTTTAGTCAAGGGGCCGTTTTTTCTATTATTTGTTTTGATATCCCACTCGTTTTCACTACCTTTTAATAAGGTAGGCTGCACTCAGGAATAAAAAGAAAAATTGCATTTTCCTTTTATATTCCATTCGTTTGCACTACCTTTGCAAACGAAAAGGCAAAATTATGGAAATCATCAACTTATCTGACACAAATAGTATTCTTGGACAGTATCTTTCGGAGATACGCGACAAGGATTATCAGCAAAACCGTCTGCTGTTTCGCAACAACATTATGCGTATAGGCGAGTATGAGGCGTTTGAAATATCAAAGCGGTTGGAATATGTCCGAAAGGAAGTTACCACGCCATTGGGTGCTGCCATGGTGAATGTTCCGAAAGACAAGATTTTGCTTGGTACAATATTCCGTGCCGGTCTGCCTTTCCATCAGGGTTTTCTGAATATCTTCGACCATGCAGGCAACGCGTTCGTTTCAGCCTATCGTGAATATACCAACGACGCGCATACAGAGGTTGGAATACATGTCGAATATCTTGCTACACCGAGCGTGGAGGAAAAGGTTCTTATTATTGCCGACCCAATGCTTGCCACGGGCGGAAGCATGGAGCTTGGCTATCAGGCTTTCTTGACTAAGGGCACTCCGAAACATATTCATGTGGCTTGCGTTATTGCTACTCCTGAGGGTGTTGAGCATGTCAAGAAAACATTCCCTGAAGATAAGACCACCATCTGGTGTGCAGCCATAGACCCAGGAATGAACGAGCATAAATATATTGTGCCGGGATTTGGCGACGCTGGTGATTTATGCTACGGTGAGAAAATATAAATATTAGGTTACACATATAATTGATATAATAGAAAAATGAATATCGAAAATCAGATATGCAGCTCGGTAATTGCTGCCATTAAGGAACTTTACGGACAGGATGTTGCTGCAAACATGGTGCAGTTGCAAAAGACCAAGAGTACTTTCGAGGGAAACCTGACACTTGTTGTTTTCCCATTCCTCAAAATATCTAAGAAGAAACCTGAAGATACCGCACAGGAGATTGGCGAATATCTTGCAGCCAACTGCAAGGCTGTCAGCGAGTTCAACGTGGTAAAGGGTTTCTTAAATCTTGTTGTGGCTCCTGCCGCATGGGTTGACCTTCTCAATGATATTCACGCTAATGAGAAGTTTGGAGAGAAAACTGTTACAGAAAACTCTCCATTGGTGATGATTGAATATTCATCGCCTAACACTAATAAACCTCTTCACCTCGGACACGTGCGCAACAACCTGCTTGGTTGGAGTTTGGCAAAGATTATGGAGGCTAACGGCAACAAAGTCGTAAAGACAAATATCGTTAACGACCGTGGTATTCATATCTGCAAGTCTATGCTCGCTTGGCTGAAGTGGGGTAATGGTGAGACACCAGAAACTTCGGGCAAGAAAGGTGACCACTTGATAGGTGACTATTATGTGGCTTTCGACAAGCATTATCGTGAGGAAATAGCAGAATTGAAGGCTCAGTATATGGCTGAGGGCATGGTTGACGAGGCTGCTACAGAAAAGGCTAAGGTTGAGGCTCCGCTGATAAAGGAAGCTCATGAGATGCTCGTAAAATGGGAGCACAACGATCCTGAGGTCCGTGCCCTTTGGCAGAAGATGAACAACTGGGTATATGCAGGTTTCGATGAGACATACAAGACTCTCGGCGTAAGTTTCGACAAGATTTATTACGAGTCTGACACATATCTTGAGGGTAAGGCAAAGGTTGAGGCCGGTCTCGAGAAGGGACTTTTCTTCCGTAAGGATGACAACAGCGTATGGGCCGACCTTACCAATGAGGGACTTGACCAGAAACTGCTTCTCCGCTCAGATGGCACAAGTGTTTATATGACTCAGGATATCGGCACTGCCGATATGCGTTTCCGTGATTTCCCTATCGACAAGATGATATATGTTGTGGGCAACGAGCAGAACTACCATTTCCAGGTGTTGTCTATACTTCTCGACCGCCTTGGCTTCAAGTGGGGTAAAGAGCTTGTTCACTTCTCGTACGGTATGGTGGAGTTGCCAAACGGAAAGATGAAGAGCCGTGAGGGAACCGTTGTTGATGCCGACGACCTTGTTGCCGCTATGATTGCCGATGCCCGCAAGACTTCTGACGAGCTTGGCAAGTTCAATGATATGACCGAGGCTGAGAGGCAGGAGATAGCCCGTGTTGTTGGTCTCGGTGCTTTGAAATACTTCATTCTGAAGGTTGACGCGCGCAAGAACATGCTCTTCAACCCGGAGGAGTCTATCGACTTCAACGGCAATACTGGTCCTTTCATCCAATATACCTACGCCCGTATCCGCTCTATCATGCGTAAGGCTGCAGCTGAGGGAATTGTCATGCCTGAGGCTCTCGGTGCGGATGCTACTTTGAACGAGAAAGAGACAGACCTTATCCAGAAGCTGAATGACTTTGGCGCAGCTGTGGCGCAGGCCGGCGTAGACTATAGTCCGAGCGGCATTGCCAACTACTGTTATGAGCTGACAAAGCAGTTCAACCAGTTCTACCACGACTACAGTATCCTCAACGCCGCCGACGAGAGGCAGAAGATGGTTCGTCTTGTATTGGCGGCCAACGTTGCCAAGGTCATCAAGAACGGCATGGAGCTTCTTGGCATAGAGGTGCCAGAGAGAATGTAAATTATAAATGTCCATTTGTGGAAATACTGAATAACCCACCAGAATACCGTCACGACACTGTGCTTCCATTGCCACTGGCAGTGGAAGCCAATGCGTGGGCTGTCGATGCGGCATGCAGCGGCAATCCGGGACCTATGGAGTATCAGGCGATAGACCTTCAGACGGGAGCTCAGGTGTTTCATTTCGGACCGATGCATGGCACTAACAACATCGGCGAGTTCCTCGCCATTGTGCATGCCTTGGCACTTATGGAAAAGCAGGGCATAAAGGGCAAAGCTATATATTCCGATTCTTACAACGCCATATTGTGGGTTCAGAAGAAACAATGCAAGACTAAACTTGCCCGGACTCCCCAGACCGAAAAACTCTTCCAGATTGTTGCCCGTGCCGAATATTGGCTCCGTACGCATAATGTTCAGACACGCATTATGAAATGGGAAACAAAACAGTGGGGTGAGGTCCCTGCCGATTTTGGAAGGAAATAAGATATATCCAAATATAAAAGCCAAAGTTTGTAAGTAAACTTTGGCTTTTATATTTGGATGATGTTCTTTTAAATGTCATCTAAATCATTTTGGATTTTGTTCTCTACATTTTGAGAATCTCTATATCTAATCACGACTACTCCTTCAAGTCTAGTTGATTTTTGAATAGAAAGTTCTATATCTCCACCTTTTGGTTCCCACACACTACCATATACTACCTTCCCGTCGTATAATTCATACATTAAATCAGTGTTGGAATCAGAAAGTGCAGGATTACTTTCTTTTGAGAAAGAAGGTTCTCCATATTTTTTGCTATATAAATCTTTATAATAGTCATAAGTGTCAACAAGAATATTCCATTCTTTATTCGGGTCAAAAAAGACATTAACCGAAAAAACGTTTGTTCCATTGTCCGTAGCAATTACTATAATGGTTGACTGACGACCTGTAAAATTTCCAGTAAAGAAAGCGGTGTTGTTCTCTCGTTTAATAGGCGTAAATCCTTTTTCTTTTAGTTTCTGGCAGAATTCCGTCATACTGCCTTCAATTGGAATACCTTTAAACGATAGGTGTTCTTCTGCCATAACGTTTATGGCAATAAAAATTGCTGCTAATACAACTAAAATTTTCTTCATATCTAATTGCGTTTATTGGTTACTTGTGGTTAGTATTTTGAAATCATCAATGGATAGTTTGTCTATTGAAACAAGCCATTCAAGATAAGTAGTGTCATCTTTTATATCGTTGAATTTCTGTCCCTTATATTTTCCAAAATCAATTATCCTTTCTGTTATAGATGTATCTGAAGATTTTTCTACATCTGGATATAACATTTTCAGTTCCTCAAAATCAATTTTGAAAAACCTATCTGTTGTTTCTAACCAATTAAGATATTGATAATCTAACTTATATATATCCCCGAATGATTTTCCTTTGTATTTTCCAAACATAAGAATATCGTCAGCTTTGTGAATTGGAAATATTTCATCAAGTGATGCACCAGGAACATCTATCAGAACCCATTCTCCACATCCTGCACATGGAATTTCTTCATCTTCTATGTCTGGATAACAATCTTGCCTATAAGTATCATCTGGCTTCCCATTCATAAAGCATTTTCCATATGCTTTACCATATCTTCCACGTGGTTTTACCACTTCTACTAAAAATGTTCTATCCTGATTGGGGTCTATACGCCTCTCTTCATCAGAAAACTGTGCATATCTCAAGCTGCATCGTTTCACTAAAAATGGAGTTCGTTTACCTATATTGTAATAGATATTAAATATGTTATCGCGTGGGTACATAAAGGTTCGTGTTAATAATCAGTTTTGGAATGGTCTACCACATCCGAATGCAAAAATACAACTATTTTCACAATTATCTGCATCATAACAAATAAATCTGCATCATTTGGGGCGTAAATGATGCAGATTACTATGAAATGATGCAGATATTAGGATAGAATCCCACTTCTTAAAGATTTCTTTTAGTGGGAGTATAAGTCCCTCTTCGAGGAACATGTAGTGTGCATGGTTTTCTACCCACAACTGCACAGCTTCGCTGTTTGTAGTGGGTTTCGCATAGACGTGTCCCTTCAGGACACTGCTTAACTTACCCACAAATGCTCAATGAGCACTCTTGCGCCAATTATTATAAGTACTATACCACCAATAAGCTCGGGCTTTAGACGTTTCTCGATACCTTTACCAAACTTTACGCCGAGGAGGTTGCCGACGATGCTGAAGAGGAAAGAGACAATGCCGATGATGCTGATTGGGATAGAGATAGTTGATATGGACGAATAGCCTAAACAGGCGAAGGAGATGCCGACGGCAAGGGCATCGATACTTGTCGCTACGGCAAACAATAGTTGGGTTTTCAGTTTGCGTGGATTGAAATGCCGCTCCTCTTTTTCTGTCTCAAAAGATTCCTTTATCATTCTGCCGCCAAGGAAAGCCAAGAGAGCAAAGGCTATCCAGTGGTCGTAGGCTTCTATATAAGATTGGAAAGAGCTTGTACACAGCCATCCAGCCAATGGCATCAGAGCCTGGAACAGTCCGAAGAAAAATGCCACTGCCGTCAGCACACGCCACTCTATACGGCGCAACAATACACCGAATACGATTGAGACCGTGAAGCAGTCCATGGCAAGAGCCACTGCGAGAAAAAGAATATCGATGTTGGTCATTGTGAGGTTTTAAGGTTTTGAGGATTGTAGGGCCGCTATGTATAGCGGCCGCAATTAAACCGTAATTAACGTTTCTCAATCATCCATAATATGTCTTATTGCTTGCGGCCGCTATACATAGCGGCCCTACACAGTTAATACAGCAGCACAAGTCCTGCGAATGCTGCAAAGCAAATCATCTTTATAGGGTTTATTTTCAGGCAATATGTGCCGTAGAATGTGGCGGCGAAGAGGGCTGTGCTTATGCAGAACTGCCATGGACTTTGTGCGGGGGTGCCAAAGTTTTCTTTGTTCATGAGCAGCAGGGCTGCGGCGGCAAGCAATCCCACTACCGTAGGGCGCAATCCGATGAATATGCTTTGCACAACAGGCGTGTTCATGTACTTCATAAACATTTTGCTTATCAGTATCATCAGCACAAACGACGGCAGCACCAGGGCAAATGTGGCAGTCGCAGAGCCGAGTATGGCCATGGTATCGCTCATGCCGGCGTTGTGTATGGCTGTGTATCCGCAGTAGGTTGCGGAGTTTATGCCTATCGGCCCCGGTGTCATCTGCGATATTGCCACTATGTTTGTAAACTCAGCCGTGGTGAGCCAGTGATGCTGTGTTACGGTCTGGGTCTGAATGAGCGACAGCATGCCATATCCTCCGCCGAAGCCGAAGATGCCTATCATAAAGAATGTGTAGAAAAGCTCAAGAAATATCATGTTTATTCGGTAGCCTTTATGAATTGTCCGTAGATATAGCCTCCCAGTCCGGCGGCAATGATTATGTATATCGGGTTTACTCCCATGGCATAAATCAGTCCGGCCGCAGCTATTGGAATCCAACAGTTGCCCAGCCCGATTTTTGCGCTTTTTGCAAGGTTGAACGTGGGTGCTGCTATAAGTGCGACCACGGCAGGTCTTATGCCACGGAACATTGCCGCTATCCATGGCACGTCCATGAAGCGGTGGAAGAACAGGGCTATGATGAGAATTATCAGGAAGGAGGGCAATGCCGTGCCGAGAGTCGTGCACAATGCGCCACGTCTCTTCTTCAGCTTATAGCCTATGAAAGTGCTGATGTTTATGGCGAACACTCCCGGGCAACTTTGCGCCACGGCTATAAGGTCGAGCATTTCCTCATGGGTTGCCCATTTGTGCTTGTTCACCACCTCTTCCTCGATGATTGGTATCATGGCATATCCGCCGCCGAGGGTAAAGGCACCGATCTTGAAGAATGTCTTGAAGAATGTCCAGTACATTTTGAGGAGTAGAAAAGCCTCACCCCCAACCCCTCCCCAAAAGGGAGGGGAGTGGTATGACTTGTGAGGGTTAGGCATTTGTTTTTATTATTTAACCTCGTCCGTAAAAGTAATCACTCCCCTCCCTTTTGGGGAGGGGGCGGGGGTGAGGCTGCCTTATTTACTTCTGCCTCTCTATCCACTTGCGCGCATTGGCAAAAGCCTCTATCCACGGAGTAATCTCGTCGTTGGCATGTTCTGCCTGCTGCCAACCGAGCTGCCATGGGAATATGGCTCTCTCAAGGTGTGGCATCATGGCGAGGTGACGGCCGTCGGCCGAGCATATACCCGCAACGTCGAAGTCAGAGCCATTAGGGTTGCCAGGATAGCCTGAGTAGTTGTATTTGGCAACCACATTGTATTTGTCCTCACCCTCAGGCAGCTCAAAGCGTCCTTCGCCGTGAGCCACCCATATACCGAGTTTGCTTCCGCTCAGCGATCCAAACATCACGCTGTTGTTCTGTGGTATGGCGAGTGAGAGATATGTGCTCTCAAACTTGTGCGAGTTGTTGTGGCACATTCTTGTGCGCTTTCCGTGCTCGGGGTTAATGAGGTTCAGCTCAACCATTAGCTGGCAGCCGTTGCATATACCGAGTGAGAGGGTGTCCTTGCGGGCATAGAACTTGTCGAGAGCCTCCTTAGCCTTGGGGTTGAAGAGGAATGCGCCAGCCCATCCCTTTGCCGAGCCAAGCACGTCGGAGTTGGAGAAGCCGCCGCAGAACACAATCATGTTGATGTCCTCGAGAGTCTCACGTCCGTTGATGAGGTCGGTCATCATCACGTCCTTAACGTCGAATCCTGCAAGATACAGAGAGTAGGCCATCTCACGCTCGCCGTTGGTGCCCTTCTCGCGTATTATGGCAGCCTTTATGCCGCTTGGAGTGCGGCGGTCAGGATTTGCCTTATATTGGGCAAGCTTGCCGGTGAAGTTTGCGTTGTAGCAAAGCTCAACAGGCTGCTGGCTGTAGTTGCTGTAGCGCTCCTTTGCCATGCCGTTCATGCTCTGCTTGCGGTCGAGCAGATAAGATGTCTTATACCACTTGTCGCGCAGGGCGTTGATGTCGAAGTCGTGGCTCCATTCGCCCTTAACAACAGTAAGTGTGCGGCTATTAGGAACTGGATAACCAATCTTGGCGAAGCCGACACCGTTGTCCTCAAGGAACGCCATAAGCTCATCCTTGTGCTTGTCTGAAACCTGAATTACAACACCTGGGTTCTCTGCCATAAGGTTCTTTACAACGTCATCGCCTGCAAGGTTGTGCAGGTTGATGTGCAGGCCACCGTTGACGTTGGCAAATGTCATCTCAAGAAGTGTGGTGAGCAGACCGCCTGCCGATATATCGTGACCTGCCATTATCCATCCGCGGCGTATCAGCTCCTGCACGGCGTTGAAACAGTCGGCAAAATATTCCGGGTTCTTAACCGTAGGCACGTCGCTGCCCACTTTGCCAAGGCTCTGTGCGAAAGCCGAGCCGCCAAGACGCTGCTCGTCGAAGCTGAAGTCGATGTGGTAGAGGCTTGAGTTCTTGTCGTTTACAACAACTGGCGACACCACTTTTCTTATATCCTCAACCTCTCCGCCGCTTGTCACGATTACGGTTCCCGGGGATATAATCTTCTCGCCGTTAGGATATTGTTGCGACAGCGACAGCGAGTCTTTGCCGGTAGGCACGTTTACGCCGATGGCACAGCAGAAATCGCTCAACGCCTCAACAGCCGCATACAGGCGCGCATCCTCGCCCTTCTGCGAGCGGCAAGGCCACATCCAGTTAGCCGAAAGGCTTATGTTCTCAATTGGTGAGGGATTATTCCTGTCAACAGCCATTGGCGCCCATACGATGTTGGTAAGCGACTCTGCCACCGAGAGCACGCTGCCCGCCTCCGGACTTGCCAGTCCTGCCTGCGGAGCGTGGCCGAGAGCAGTGGCAATGCCTTTGCGTCCGCGATAGTCGAGAGCCACCACGCCGCAGTCGCTCAGCGGCAGCTGCAATTGTCCCTGACACTGCTGGCGCGCCACCTTGCCTGTCACCGAGCGATCAACCTTGTTGGTCAGCCAGTCCTTGCAGGCCACGGCTTCAAGCTGCAGCATGCGCTCAGCGTATGCGTCAATGTCAGAAAGTGAATATGTTGTGTTTTCGTATGTGCGCTCTACGGTCTCATCTATCATAACAGTGACAGGCGAGTGCCCGAACATTTGTGCCACGTCGAGGTCGAAAGGCTTCTTGCCGTCTGCCTGTACAAAGCTGAAGTGGGCGTCGCCGGTAGTCTCGCCGACAACGTACATCGGGGCACGCTCGCGCTCGGCTATTTTCTTTACATGCTCAAGATGCTTCTCGTCTATCAGCAATCCCATGCGCTCCTGCGACTCGTTGGCGATAATCTCCTTTGCGCTCAGAGTCTTGTCGCCTATAGGCAGCTTGGCCATGTCAATCTCGCCGCCACACTCCTCAACAAGCTCCGACAGACAGTTCAGGTGTCCGGCCGAGCCATGGTCGTGTATGCTCACCACGGGGTTGTTGTCCTCCTCCACGAGAGCCCTGACGAGGTTATATGCGCGCTTCTGCATCTCGGGGTTGGCACGCTGAATGGCATTTAGCTCAAAGATCGGAAGAGCGTCGTGTAGGGAAAGAGTGTAGATCTCGGTGGTCGCCGTAT
>OGLR01000938.1_pt1 | contig 11207 bp, 12 predicted proteins | sample 1572931 | NCBI WGS metagenome assembly OGLR01 (sample SAMEA2581997, study PRJEB24529) | metagenome | biome: Human gut stool | place: China | collected 2011 | reverse complement strand
AGTCTAATCAGGGTGTACTTTCTCTGTTACAGTAATTGAAAATTACAGCATAAATAACAAAAAGAGCTCAAGGAGCAATGTCATTAAGTTAAGAATTTTGACATAATTATAAAACACATCATATTTGCAATTGTATGATAAATATGATGTGTTTTTTTCTTTTGTCTATTTTGCAGCACAACAAAAAGACAGATTGTTTATCTGTCAAAAAAGACTTATAATTATCTATGATTAAGCCACTCTATATAGAAAGCTTACAGATGCCTGGGGTTTGACTTTGCGAGGGTCTTTTCGACCAGGTCTTACTGGTAATACATGCTTTTCTATTAGGTTAATCACATCAGGTGGACTAAGATTGCGTTTATTACGGAGATATTCTCTACAAATATAAATGGCGATTGTAAAGTTCACCTGTTTTGTTTTATCATTGTTTTTCATTTGTTTTATTACATGTGTTGTTATTAATTCACAATAGTTATACAAAAGTAATCGCGCATATATTTCTTGTTTAATAAAATCTGGTTTTCGTGCATGGAAACCTGTTAATCCTATGGCATATTTTAATTCTCTGAATGAAGTTTCTATTCCCCATCTCAAATGATAGATTTCCTTTATTTTTTTTACATCAAAAATATTTCTATCAAGATTTGTAATTATTATTTCATAAGAATTAGACCCTATAGGAAATCTAATAATACGAAATGATAATTCGTATGTTTTATCACTTTTTCGTGGAAGATAATCAAACACTTGATTTACAGGCATCCACTTATAGCCTGCATTTTTTGTGGTCTTTGTATTTTTCCTTGAAAAAATCTGAGTGATATCTATATCAAACTCATCATTTGGAGGAAGATTTAACCCAGATGCAATTCCATTACTATTTTTATCTTTGACACGTATAGCGAATTTCCATCCTTTTTCAATTGCATGTGCAAAAATGTTATAGTTTTCATATCCTCTATCAGCAACAAGAATAACATTCTCTAGTTTCGGTCTGTCAATCATTGTTGCACATGCTCTAAACTCGTTGTAATCCGCTGCTGTTTGCACTAAAACATCGGTGTATATACGATTCAAAACATCATAAAAGGCATTCAGATGTAGTTTATTAACAATTGAACCATGCTGATTACGTTCCCAAAAAGTTTCTGGATCCTTTTGATTGGTTGCAATGGTCAAGTTACTTCCATCACATGCAATTAAACGATAACCATGATAATTATTAGTAGTTGGAAGGTTGTCATCCGTAAAAGATTTAAACAAATATTCAAAAGTCTCTGGAAGTACTTTTGAACGTTGTTGCGTAAATGCTGACACAGACGGAGTATTTTTGTCAAAATCAAAGAAATCAAGTAGTTCTTTACTCATAGTAGCTCCACCCGAATTCATCATGATTCCTATAAAAGTTTTGAAATCAATTTTCCGTTTTCGAGAGAAATCGGCATTGGGGTTTCGAAGAAATAAACATGGATTGTTAGCTAATTCCGAAATATGATTCTTTAGAGAATCTGAAACTTGATTAATATAATTGCTCATATGCGTTACCTCCTTGCAATCAAGATGTTCTTAATTACAAGGGCCGCTTTCGCTACCTCATTATCATTCAATAGCGAAAGCAGCCGCACATTTCGAATCATATGTCAAGCATTTATTACAAAATAAAAAGACCCTAGCATCATTTCTGATGCTAAGATCTTGATTGGTCATCTTAACTTAATGACATTGCACACAGGAGCTCTTTTTGTTATTTTAAGGGAATGATTCATTTAAAATTTATTGTAGTTTTTTTACCTCATCTAGAGACAGCCCGGAAATAGCAGCAATTTTTTCAAGTGAGAACTCCTGTAATTGAAGCATGCGCCTGGCAGTTTCAATAGAATTTAGTTCTATACCATACTTTTCGCCCTCGGAGAAACCAGTCTCATGTCCATGCTTTTCGCCTTCAGAGAAGCCAGCTTCATATTCTGCTTTCCGTAATTTCTTCTCTTCCAATTCTTTATCATACTCAAAGATACTCATACTGATGACCTCGTTTCGGTTTAGGGTAAGAAATTCAGCCAGAATCCCTTCCCGGATACATTCGTCTACAGCGCATTCCACTGCATGGTTCAAAGACATATCTGACGCATAGTGCCGCACTCTGGCAACATACTGTGCATATTCGTTTAATGTACTGCAATGTTGCATTAGCTCTGCATTGTGTCCTTCATTGACATTTAAAACTGTAACAATTAATTCAAGTTTTGCTTCTCCTGTCAGATGTTCAAATGCCGAGGAAAGTCGAAGATCTGTACAGTCAGCAATTACTGTTGAACCATTATAAAACTCAATAAAATTTGGGGCAGGAATTTTCTGCAAGGTGGATGAGAATAGTGATTTCTTATCCACAAGTTTCTGATATTCACTGCAAATATAAAACAGATCACGAAGAGGCATATTTGGATTGTAGGTTGACTGATGCTCATACAGATACAAATTAGTATCCATAATAAATGCCAGATCATTTTTCATCCCCATATAAATAGCATTCTCTAATGTGACGATTTCCAGATCATCTGGATTATTATAATCGCTCTGGTTTACTGCATTATAGAGGGACAGCAGGTTCTTCCGGTCAGAAAACAACATCCGAAAAACGGTGTCTTTATAATTCCGGTTTGCCGTCGGTGTTTTGACTGTAAAATTTCTTTTTGTCTTGTTACGGTTTCTTTTGCATTTTGCCATAAATCGTTTCCTCCTGAAATTGTAGGACAGCTTATTTATAAAACTGTTCGTGATTGCAGGAGAATGTAATTATATATTTTCCTAAGTTCCTTCGTCTCCTGCTTTTCAATTGTTAAATGGGTAACAAAAAGCATAGATACGAATGAAGCATACAGATTATTTGGGGCTAATCTGTCGCCGTTAGAATATAGATGACAAAAATGTCATGAAATTTGTAAAATATGCTTTAGATTATTGTAACACAAGGGTAGGAAATGAAGCAAGAAATTTTATAGCAAAATCCGTTCCACGTCATATCCATTATCCGTCAATTCTAAAATTGCAATGCCTTTTCCATCTCCGCGGTCAGCCCCGGCGCTGCCCGGATTGATAAAAACTTTTCCGTAGCGGTCGTAGTGCGTGAATACATGGGTATGTCCGAAAATTATAAAATCCGCATCCGTGAGATCAAAAGGCAGGTCAGCTTTGTTATGGACAAGATAAAATAATTTTCCATTAATCGGCACGGAGACAAACTCATGCAGGTAGGACGCCCACTCTCCGTGGTCACAGTTCCCACGGACTGCATACATCGGAATGCCGCAGTTTAAGAATCTGTTATAGGTACGTTCATTGTCAAAATCTCCGGTGTGAATGAGAGACGCACAATTTTTGATATGGTCAAATAATTCTTTACGGCATACACCATGTGTATCGGAAACTAATGCAATTTTCATGAATCAGACCTCGCTTCGTTTGTTTGTAATTTTTTTATCTCATCTAAAGACAGCCCGGAAATAGCAGCAATTTTTTCAAGCGAAAATTCCTGAAATTTAAGCATACGTCTGGCAGTTTCAATAGAATTTAGAAAAGTACCACGTTCTATACCATACTTTTCACCCTCAGAGAAACCAGCCTCATGTCCAGCTTCATATTCTGCTTTCCGTAATTTCTTCTCTTCCAATTCTTTATCATACTCAAAGATACTCATACTGATGACCTCGTTTCGGTTTAGGGTAAGAAATTCAGCCAGAATCCCTTCCCGGATACATTCGTCTACAGCGCATTCCACTGCATGGTTCAAAGACATATCTGACGCATAGTGCCGCACTCTGGCAACATACTGTGCATATTCGTTTAATGTACTGCAATGTTGCATTAGCTCTGCATTGTGTCCTTCATTGACATTTAAAACTGTAACAATTAATTCAAGTTTTGCTTCTCCTGTCAGATGTTCAAATGCCGAGGAAAGTCGAAGATCTGTACAGTCAGCAATTACTGTTGAACCATTATAAAACTCAATAAAATTTGGGGCAGGAATTTTCTGCAAGGTGGATGAGAATAGTGATTTCTTATCCACAAGTTTCTGATATTCACTGCAAATATAAAACAGATCACGAAGAGGCATATTTGGATTGTAGGTTGACTGATGCTCATACAGATATAAATTGGTATCCATAATAAATGCCAGATCGTTTTTCATCCCCATATAAATAGCATTTTCTAATGTCACAATTTCCAACTCTTCCGGGTTTTTATAATCACTTTGATTGACCGCATTGTAAAGTGAGAGCAGATTCTTACGGTCAGAAAATAACATCCGAAAAACGGTGTCCTTGTAGTTTCGGTTTGCTGTCAGTGTTTTAATTGTGAAGTCTCTTTTGTCCTTGTTACGGTTTCTTTTGCATTTTGCCATAAATCGTTTCCTCCTGATGTGGCAGAACAGATTATAAAAACTGTTTTCTGATAGCAGGAGAATACAACTGTTTATGATTCCAAGTTCATTTCGTCTCCTGCTTTTCAATTGTTGATGGGTAACAAAAAGCATAGATACGAATGAAGTACACAGATTCTAAAAAAACGAATCTGTCGTTCTTAGAATATAGATGACAAAAATGTCATGAAGATTTTGTAAAATATGCTTTAATTCATTATAACACAGCACAATGAGAAGATACAAGATTGCTTTTTATAAAATCTTTAAATTTGAGCCAAAGTTAAAAAAATGAAAAAACATTTAACAACTCCTCAATTGTGCAGCTTCGAAACTTCTGTTATGATTTATTTACAGAAGCTTCTGCAAACACTTTTTACGCAGTAACAAGCAAGAGTATTGTTGTGGAAAAATAACTTTGAATTTTTATAATATGAGGAGATGACACAAATGCAGATTGGCAGTGTAATAAGAAAATACAGAAAAGAATGTGGGCTTACACAGGAAGAGATGGCAAAAAGGTTAGGGGTGACTACCCCGGCTGTGAATAAGTGGGAAAATGGAAACACGAATCCCGATATCGAACTGTTGGCACCGATTGCCCGGCTGTTGCATATTTCACTCGACACACTGTTGTCTTTTCAGGAAAAACTGACGGACATGGAGATTGAGACACTTATCCGGCAGATGGGTGACAAATTAGAGAAAGAAGGATTTGAAAAGACCTACGAATGGGCGGTGCAGATCACAAAAAAGTATCAGAACTGCAATATGCTGATCTGGCAGATCGCAGTAATGCTTGACGCAGGAAGAATAACAGGAGCGTGCGGGAATCCGGAACAATATGACGAACAGATCAATGCGTGGTATGAGATGGTGTTACAGGACGAAAACGAAGAGATACAGTACCATGCAGCCGATTCTCTGTTTGGCTTTTATTTAAGGAAAAAAGAATATGTGGCAGCAGAAAAATATTTAAACTATTTTTCGGAGCATGATCCTATGAAAAAGATATTCAGGGCACGTCTGTACAAAGAGCAGGGAAAAACCGAAGAAGCATATAAAACAATAGAAGAAGTTCTTCTCTCGCAGAGCCAGACGCTTGGTGTTACATTTTCATTTCTGCTTAGTATGGCATTGAAAGAAAAAGATTTTGACTATGGAAGAGTGCTCGCAGAGAAAATGGGAGCACTCGCCCATACATTTGAGATGGGAAAATATAGTGAGTGTTCCACTATGCTTGATGTTGTATATGCGGAGAAAAATGTAGAAGGTACTTTTCAGGTGGTCAGGCAATTGCTTGAAAATGTGGAGAGTATTGGAGATTTTTCGGGTTCAAAATTATACCGGCATCTGCAATTTAAGAAAAATGCCCGTTGGAATGCAGACGAATTGCGCGAAAAACTGTTAGAAGGATTCCACGATGAGACAGAATTTTCTTATATGAAAGGATATGAACCGTGGGAAAAACTTGTTAGTAAATAGGAAAAGTGAAGGGCTAAATCTCCACTTTCCCCGGTACATATCGGATGATCACATCCATCGTTCCTCCGCACACCATGCCCTCTTCCCCGGCAAAATCATTGGTCATATCGACGGAGAGAAACATATCTTTTTTGTCAGAGAGAACTTCTAAAGCTTTTCGCAGAACTTCGTGTTCGCCACAGCCGCCCCCGATCGTGCCAAAAGACTGCCCAAGTGCATTGACGCACATGATCGCCCCGGTTTTGACGGGAGTAGAACCCTTGCGATCCACAACAACAGCGATTGCTTTTGGTCCCTCTGTGTGGAGTGCGTTTAAGAAAACGGGATCAAGGTTAGTCTGTTCAAGAATCCCGTTCTTCTTCCAAAGGGAAAGCCTGCTGCGGCAGAGAATCAGTTCGGATAAAATGGAAATGGCAATCTCATCCGTTGTGACGGCACCGATGGCTAAACCGATCGGCGTATGGATCTGATCGAGAAAAGAGCGGTCAATCCCCTCTGTGCAGAGGTTTTCAAAAAGTCCGGCAACACGTCTTTTCGAACCGATAAGCCCCATATAAGCAGGTGTGATGCCACTGGCATAAAGGGTGCGGATACAATCCGCATCATGTTTGTGCCCGCGGGTGACAATGGCAACGAAATCCTGTTCATCAGGATGCATCTGTTCGATCGCAGCAGGAAAACTGTCACAGATCACTTCTTTTGCGTTTGTCATCGTATAAGGATTGGCAAAGGAAGGTCTGTCGTCCGCTGCATAAATGTCAAATTCCAATTGGGAGGCAAAGTGGCAGAGCGATTGCGCTACGTAGCCGCAGCCTAAGATGATCAGACGCCGCGGTGCCTGAAATCTCCTTGTATACACAGTCTGACCGTCAGTACCCGGCACTTCAAACTGCATTTCAAATGGATGAAATTCTACAGGATTCATGATAAAGTCCTCTTTTTTGCTATATTTCATAGTATAAATTATAACATGGATTTGTGTGGAGAACCATTGAAAATTTTATTGTCATAATGTATTTACTTTTCCCTGTAAAATAAGTTAGAATAGATAATTGGAAAACTCATATATAACTAAAATGAATTGTGAAAATTTCCAATGATCTAAAAATAGAAATACACCAAAGAAAAGTGAGGACACCCCAAATGGCAGATAACGCATTAAAAATCGAATATAAATTATACTTGGAAGCAGAGGATGTTTCGCAGTCAAGGATCCTTTCTTCTGCATCCTATCTGGAAAACGTGCTGCATAATCATGCAAACCCATACATAAAATGCGCACAGATCGACAACGAGAGTGATTTAGACGAATTCGAGTTAAGATTATATGTGGATGAGATGATCGAGGAGACGGACTGTACAAATGTGGATGCAGCAGAGGCATTTTTAGACGAGTTTGCAGATGTTTTATCAGAAATTGCGCACATTCATTCCTTTATGGATATGGAGGGAAGCTTTTCTGTTTCCTTTGAGGGAGAACACATTGCCTATGATTTCAGATCCGAACCGGGTGACGGAATGTGTGACTTTATAGAACGGAAAGAAAATTAATACATTTTTTGTTTTCAAAAATGGAATAGTCTGTTATAATAGTTACATAATATCACTTAGGAGGCATTAAGCGATGGCTGAGGATAGAAAAACATTTAAAATAAAGGATGGACATTTGGGAGAAGTGAAGATAGCAGATGAAGTAGTTGCAATTATTGCGGGACTGGCTGCAACAGAAGTCGAAGGTGTCAGTTCCATGGCTGGTAACATTACCAATGAACTTGTCAGCAAGCTTGGAATGAAGAATCTTTCCAAGGGTGTTCGCGTGGAAGTATTGAGCGGTATTGTGAATGTGGATGTGGCGCTGAATATTGCTTACGGCTACTCCATCCCGGAAGTATCTGCGAAAGTTCAGGAACGCGTAAAATCAGCAATTGAGAATATGACAGGATTGGAAGTATCTATCGTGAATGTTCGTATTGCAAGCGTAGATATGGGTAATAATAAATAATCCTTTGCAGAACGTAACGCAAGTTATGGACGATGTAGTAGAATAAAGGGTGTCCGAGCGACATCCTTTTTTTACCTTGTAAAGGAATGGAGATTATCGAGACAGAAAGGATCAATCAATGACCAGAAGAGGATTAAGAGAACAGGTTTTTAAAATGCTTTTCCGTGTGGAGTTCCACAATGTGGAAGATATGCCGGAGCAGATGAATATGTTTGAGGAAGTGGAGGAGTGCAGCGAGAAGGACAAAGAGTACATTTCCAACAAGTTCCACAACATTGTAGAGAAGATTGATGAGATCGATGCAGCGATCAATGAGGTTTCCGAGGGATGGAAGACCAGAAGAATGGGAAAAGTAGATCTGACTCTGATTCGTCTTGCAGTATACGAGATGAAGTACGAGGATGATATCCCGGTAAAAGTTGCGATCAATGAGGCTGTTGAACTTGCAAAACAGTATGGAACGGATGAATCACCGGCATTTGTAAATGGAGTATTGGCAAAATTAGCATGATGAAGAATGTTTATTCAGTTGGACAGGTGAATACATACATCAAAAATATGTTTGCCCAGGATTTTATGATGCAGCGCATCAGTGTCAAGGGCGAAGTGTCTAACTGCAAGTATCATTCCTCAGGGCATATTTATTTCACTTTGAAGGATCCGGCTGGGACGATCAATGCGATCATGTTTGCAGGAAACCGCCGGGGGCTCTCTTTTCAGATGAAAGAGGGTGACAAAGTCATCGTGACAGGCTCTGTGGAAGTCTATGAACGGGATGGAAAGTATCAGCTCTATGCCAGGGAGATTGAACTGGATGGAGCTGGTAATTTATATTTAAAATTTGAAGCGTTAAAAAAAGAATTAGAAGAGATGGGCATGTTTGCCCCGGAGTACAAGAAGAGAATCCCAACATATATCAGGAGGCTTGGGATTGTCACAGCTCCGACTGGTGCTGCTGTACAGGATATTCGCAATATTTCCGCAAGAAGGAATCCTTATGTGCAGCTTATTTTATATCCGGCGCTTGTGCAGGGGGAAGGTGCGGTAAGCAGTATTGTAAACGGTATCCGTGCATTAGATGCACTTGGCGTGGATGTGATCATTGTCGGACGAGGTGGAGGTTCCATCGAGGATCTGTGGGCGTTTAACGAGGAGGAGGTTGCAAGGGCAATCTTTGAATGCGAGACGCCGGTTATCTCCGCTGTCGGACATCAGACGGACACAACGATCGCAGATTTCGTGGCAGATTTAAGGGCACCGACACCGTCTGCAGCTGCAGAACTTGCGGTTTTTGATCATCAGGCGGCAGTGGCAGAGATTTCAGCAAAAACTGCAAGGATGAACCGGGCTTTGCAGCAGAAGTTAGATATGGCAAAGTTGAAAGTAAACCAGTATCAGACGAAGTTACAGTACTTAAGCCCGGAGAGCAAACTGCATGAACATCGCAAATATGCGGTAGACCTTGAGGAAAAATTACACCGGCAGATGGAGCAGGTGCTTACGGAAAAAAAGCACAGACTTGCAATTTTAACAGGTCAGATGGAAGGGGTATCCCCTTTGAAGAAGCTGAGTCAGGGGTTCTCTTATGTTGCGGATGAAACCGGAAAGGCGGTGACGGATGCTTCCACCGTAAAAGTGGGGGATCCACTTACGGTACATCTTTTAAAAGGAACACTGAAGGCAAATGTCACGGAGGTATTTGACAATGAGTGAAGAACAGACGAAGCAGAATGTTTCTCTGGAAGAGACATTTGAACAGATAGAGACAATCATAAAACAATTGGAAAGTCCTGAAGTTACACTGGATGATTCTTTTCGTCTGTATCAGGCAGGCGTGGAAAAGTTAAAGACATGTAATTTACTTCTGGACACTGTTGAGAAGAAAATGCAGGTGATGCAGGCCGACGGATCACTGGCAGATTTCGAGTGATGAAACAGTTCCTGTAACAAACTGGAATGGAAGAAGGAGCAGCAGAGTTGGATATTAGAGCAGAGATTCAGACAAGAGTAGATGAGATAGAACAGATCATAAAACGCTATCTTCCGGCGGAAGAGGGCTACCAGAAGACCATTATGGAGGCAATGAATTACAGTATTCTTGCCGGCGGAAAAAGACTTCGCCCGATGTTGATGTCGGAGACCTATCGTCTGTTTGGTGGGAAATCAAAAGTGATCGAGCCTTTTATGGCGGCAATGGAGATGATTCATACCTATTCTCTGGTGCACGATGATCTTCCGGCGATGGACAATGACGAGTACCGCAGAGGGAAAAAGACAACACACGCGGTCTATGGCGAGGCGATGGGGATTCTTGCGGGCGATGCACTGTTGAATTATGCATTTGAAACGGCTGCAAAGGCGTTTGATATGGAACCGGATAACCGGAATATCGGAAAAGCCATGCAGATTCTTGCCACAAAGGCGGGCATTTATGGTATGGTCGGAGGACAGGTTGTGGATGTGCAGTCGGAGGATTCCGGCGACATCACAAAAGAAAAGCTTGATTTTATTTACCGTTTGAAAACCGGAGCGCTCATCGAAAGCTCTATGCTCATCGGCGCTGTTTTGGCAGGGGCAACGAAAAACGAACAGAACACGATCGAGAAAGCAGCCACAGAAGTCGGGCTGGCGTTCCAGATTCAGGATGATATTTTAGATGTCACAAGTACGTTGGAAGTGTTAGGAAAACCAATTGGCAGCGATGAGAAGAACCACAAGGCAACCTATGTGTCCTTCGAAGGGCTTGAGAAGGCAAAGGAAGATGTTGCATTGTATACAAACAGCGCAGTGGCAAGAATGGATTCGCTGGTGGTGAAGAATGAGTTTTTGAATGAACTGCTGCTTTACTTAATTTCCAGAGAAAAATAAGAACTCTGCGGAGAAAGAACGGAGATTCACTTTGGAGTTTCCGTAAGAAAGTAAGAAATCGAGGTACCAGATATGGTATTAGAAAAGATAAATCAACCGAATGATATAAAATCCCTCACAGACGAAGAACTGAAAATTCTTGCCTCTGAGATCCGGGAATTTTTAATAGAAAAGATTTCAGTGACAGGCGGTCATCTGGCATCGAATCTGGGGGTAGTCGAACTGACCATGGCACTGCATCTTGCACTGGATCTTCCAAAAGATAAGATTATATGGGATGTGGGACATCAGTCCTATGTCCACAAGATACTGACGGGCAGGAAGAATGAGATGGGCACTCTCAGACAGTTTGGAGGAATGAGCGGTTTCCCGAAGACCAGTGAGAGCCCGTGCGATGCGTTCAATACAGGACACAGCTCAACATCCATTTCT
>OGLR01000934.1_pt1 | contig 11237 bp, 8 predicted proteins | sample 1572931 | NCBI WGS metagenome assembly OGLR01 (sample SAMEA2581997, study PRJEB24529) | metagenome | biome: Human gut stool | place: China | collected 2011 | reverse complement strand
ATCGACACCGGCGTCGTCTCGACCCAGCACGCAGATTCCATCGCCATCGACGATCTGCGCAGGGCTGTCATCGAGACGGTCATCGAGCCGAACCTGCCGTCGCGCCTGCTGGACGAGAACACAAAATACTACGTGAACCCGACGGGCCGCTTCGTCATCGGCGGGCCTGCGGGTGATTCGGGCCTCACGGGCCGTAAGATCATCGTGGACACCTACGGCGGCTATGCACGCCACGGCGGCGGCGCCTTCTCCGGCAAGGACCCCAGCAAGGTGGACCGCAGCGCAGCCTACGCTACCCGCTGGGTGGCCAAGAACATCGTGGCTGCGGGTCTGGCAAAGCAGTGCGAGGTGCAGGTGGCCTACGCCATCGGCGTGGCGCACCCTGTTTCCGTTCTCGTCGAGACATATGGAACCGGCAAGATCGCGGATGATAAGCTGGCCCAGCTTGTGCGCGAATGCTTTGACCTGCGCCCGGCGGCGATCATCAAGACGCTTGACCTGCGCCGCCCGATCTACCGTCAGACCGCCGGCTACGGCCATTTTGGCCGTGCGGAGCTGGATCTGCCGTGGGAAAAGACGGATATGGTGCAGACTCTGCTTGCAAAAGCGTAAAAAATAGGATATAGTATCCTTGTATGTTTGCATACAAAGGAGCGAAATAGCATGAAAAAAATCGAGATCATGGGCTGCGGCTATATCGGCCTCCCCACCGCTATCACGTTTACGCTGGCGGGCTATGAGGTCTGCGGCTTCGACGTAAAGGATACCGTCGTGGACACGCTGAACGCGGGCCATATCCATATCGTAGAGCCCGGCCTGCAGGACGCCATGACGAAGGCCATGGCAACCGGCCGTCTGCACTTCACGACGAAGCCGGAACCTGCCGACGTCTTTATCATCTGCGTCCAGACGCCCTACCGCGAGACAGAGGAGCACAAGCGCGTGTCCGATATGCGCTTCGTCGAATCCGCCGCGAAGGAGGTCGGTTCCGTCCTGCGCGCGGGGAACCTCTGCGTGCTCGAATCCACCTCGCCTCCCTACTCCACACGCATGGTGGAGAAGATCGTCTCGGAAACGTCCGGCCTTGCGCCGGAGCAGTTCATGACGGCGCACTGCCCGGAGCGCATCATCCCCGGCCGGATGCTCATTGAACTGCGCGAGAACGATCGCATCATCGGCTCGAACCGCCCGGAATCGGCGCAATTCGCCAAGGAAATCTATGAAAAGGTCGTCACCGGCGGCACGATCCGCCTGACGGACGATCTGACCGCCGAGATGTGCAAGCTGACGGAAAACACGTTCCGCGACATCAACATCGCCTATGCCAACGAGCTCAGCAAGGTCTGCGACCGGCTCGGCATCGACGTGTTCAAGCTCATCGAGCTTGCCAACTGCCACCCCAGAGTGAACGTGCATACCCCCGGCGTCGGCGTCGGCGGACACTGCATCGCGGTCGACCCGTGGTTCATCCATGAAAAGTTCGAGGATATCACGCCGCTCATCTACGAGGCGCGTCTTGTCAACGATGGCAAGCCCGCCTGGACGGCGGACCGCATCGCGCGCGACGTGAAGCCCGGCGCAAAGATCGCCGTGCTCGGCATGAGCTTCAAGGCCAACATTGACGATACGCGCGAAAGCCCGTCCGTCCTGTTTGCGAACATCCTCAAAGCGCGTGGATACGAAGTCCTTGCCTGCGAGCCGTACATTCAGGGCGACGTGGCGGGATACCACAATTTTTCCCTTGCCGAAGCCATGGCGCAGTGCGATTACGCCGTCATTACGCTCATGCACAATGTCTTCAAGGAAAACAAAGCCCTCATCGCCTCCAGACCGTATTACGACTGCGTGGGCCTGATGGAGCAGTAAACAGACAGCCCAGCCGCTGCAAGCGGCTGGGCGCTTTTGCTATAGAAACGTGCCATTTCCTCGCCCCTGCGGGGCAGCCGGAAATGATGCACAAAAACTTCATGCACCGGCATTTGCGCATTTTCGTGGTGCAGTGCTCACGCATGAAGTTTTATGCCAGCAGGTTTTGCGTGCGGCAGAGGCTGGCGTAGATGCCGTCTTTTTTGAGAAGCTCCTCGTTCGTGCCGCGTTCGGCGATGCGGCCATCGGCAATGACGACGATCTCGCCTGCGGCGCGGATGGTGGACAGGCGGTGTGCGATGATGAGCGTGGTGCGGTTCTTTGCCAGCTCGTCAAACGCGTGCTGGATCTTCGCCTCGGTCAGCGTGTCAAGGGCGCTCGTCGCCTCGTCAAGGATAAGGATGGGCGGATTTTTGAGGAAAATGCGCGCGATGGAGATGCGCTGCTTCTGTCCGCCGGACAGGAGCGTGCCGCGTTCGCCGACGTAGGTGTCGAAGCCGTCGGGCATGGCCATGATATCATCGTAAATTTCCGCGCGCTTCGCCGCCTCCACGATCTCCTCCATCGTCGCGCCGGGCTTACCGTAGCGGATGTTTTCCAGAATGGAATCGGCGAACAGAAACACGTCCTGCTGCACGATGCCGATGGAGCGGCGCAGGGACTCCTGCGTGACGCTGCGCACGTCATGGCCGTCGACGGTGATCGAGCCGCCGGTCACGTCGTAAAAGCGTGGAATGAGCTGGCAGAGCGTGCTCTTGCCGCCGCCGGAGGGACCGACGATGGCGACGGTCTTGCCCGCCGGGACGTGCAGGGACACGTCATGCAGGACCTCCGGGTCGTCCTCATAGGAAAAGCTCACGTTCTCGACTCCAATTTCGCCGCGCACGTGCGTCAGCTCAAGCGCGTCCGGCGCGTCGTGCAGCTCCGGCGCGGTGCGCATGATCTCCAAAAAGCGCTCAAAGCCCGCCGTGCCGTTGGAAAACAGCTCCGTAAAGTTCGCAAGCTTCCGGATGGGGTTGACAAAGGACGCGATATAGAGCGTGAACGTCAGAAGATCGACCGTATCCATCTGCCCCTGCATAATGAGCAGGCCGCCCACAGTCACGACGGCCACGGACAGGGAGCTTGTGAAAAACTCCATCACGGCCATGAAAATGCCCATTTCCCGGTGGAACATCTTCTTGGAGGTCTTGTAAATGTCGTTCGAGCGGTCGAATTTTTCTTCCTCGACGTGCTCGTTGGCGAATGCCTTGGCCGTGCGGATGCCGGAGAGGGCAGATTCGATGTCGGCGTTGATCGCGCCGGTCTTTTTCTTCACGCGGCGGGAGGCCTCGCGCATCGCCTTGCGGCGCGAGACGATGATCGCGATAAACACCGGGATCATGACCGCCACGACCAGCGCCAGCCGCCACTCGATTGTCGCCATGACGGTCAGCGCGCCGACGATGGTCACAAGCGAGATGAACAGATCCTCCGGCCCGTGGTGGGCAAGCTCGGTGATCTCAAAGAGGTCGGTCGTCATGCGGCTCATCAGCTGGCCGGTGCGGTTGCGGTCGAAGAACTCAAACCCCAGCTCCTGCATATGGCCGAACAGGGCCGCGCGGATATCAGCCTCCACGCGGATGCCAAAGGTGTGGCCCCAGTAGGTGATGATGAAATACAGCACCGACCGCAGCGCATAGGCCGCCAGCACGATCAGCATGATCGTAAAGAACGTGCGGTACGCGCTCTGCGGCAGCAGCGTGCGCATGGCGTAGCGCGAGATAATGGGGTACGCCAGATCGATCATCGACACGACCAGCGCGCAGGCCATGTCGAGAAAAAACAGCCCCCGGTGGGGCTTGAAGAAGGACAGGAAGATCGAAAAGCCTGACCGCTTCCGGTATTGCTCTGTTGTCATGATATTTGCTCCGTTTCTTATATTCGTGTGTATTATACCGGGAGTTTCCGCGGATTGCAAGCCGTTGCGCGCGTCTTGTTTTTCTGGTAGAATAGCCCCAAAGCGAGGCGAAGCATATGATTGAAATTCTGAAGGAAACCGCGCGCTATCTTGTCTGTGTCAAGCCCATCGGCATAGCCGCACAGGGCACGCAGGCGGAGGCGATGCCGCAGCTGCTCTCCGAGCAGCTGGGCTGTGACATTTTCCCCGTCCACCGGCTCGACCAGACGGTCGGCGGCGTGATGGTCTTCGCAAAGACGGCGCAGGAGGCCGCACGGCTGACGCAGGCGATGGGACAGGGGCAGATGCAGAAGACGTATCTCGCCGTTCTGACCGGCTGTCCGGCAGAGAGGGCCGGGACACTGGAGGATCTGCTGTTCCACGACCGGGCGAAAAACAAGACCTACGTGGTCAGGCGGCAGCGCGGCGGCGTGAAGCAGGCGCGGCTGCACTATGAAATCCTTGCCGAACAGGACGGGCTGAGCCTTGCGCGCATCCGGCTCGAAACGGGGCGCACGCACCAGATCCGCGTCCAGTTTGCCTCGCGCGGCCTGCCGCTGCTGGGCGACGGAAAATACGGCAGCCGCGACAATCGCTGCACCTGCGCGCTCTGGTCGTACCGGCTGTCCTTCCCGGACGGGAAAGGCGAAGCGGCTTTTGAGGCACAGCCCCCGGCCAGGTTCCCGTGGACGGTGTTTTTCTGATACGATGTACAGTACAAAGCTTTCGGCAAATTCGCACCGTATTTTCCCGTTTGCCTGTAGGGGCCGACGACTCTGTCGGCCCACTGGGAAGCTGCGGATTTGTCGAAGATTTCCGTAAAAACAGTGCACTCTGCCGGTCCGATGCGATGCCCGCAGGCTAGTTTCGAGGCGCAACCGCGCATAGCGCGGCTCTTAGCGCCGAAGATGGGCATCGGCCCCTACAACTGGCGCGCCGCGAATTTCGCAGCGCGCCGAAATGTACGCACATCCCGCCGCGCGGCTGCATACACTACCTGTATTCTTGCTATACAGGAGGGGCATTTCATGGCGGTGACACAGTATTTTCTGGGCGGCAATACGGCCTCCGGCTTTGTCTCGTTTTACGGACAGTTCTGCCGGGGGCCGGAGGATTTTCTGTGGGTGATCAAGGGCGGACCGGGGTGCGGCAAATCGAGCTTTATGAAGACCATCGGCAAAGCGGCGGAGAACGCCGGACTGGATGTCGAATACGTCCTGTGCTCCGGCGACCCGGATTCGGTGGACGGCGTGTATCTCCCGGCCCTGCACACCGGCTACGCCGACGGCACGGCTCCGCACGTGCTCGAGGCCGTCACGCCAGGCGCGGCGGGACTGTATCTCGATCTGGGGCAGTTCTATGACCGTATTGCGCTGCAAAAGGAGCGCCGCGCCATCGAGCTTCTGCAGACGCGCTACCGCGCGCTCTACCGCGAGGCGTATGCGCGTCTTGCAGCATTTGCGCGTCCGTCCTGCCCGCTCCCGGCGCAGGAGGAGCGAAGCAGGCGCTTCCTGCGGGCCGTCACCTGCCGGGGCCTGTATTCTGCCGAGCCGCCCGCAGGCGCGGTGCAGCTGGTGTCCGGGGAGGAGCTGGAGGCGCTTCGCGCGCGGGAAACTGCAGTTCTATATCAGAACCCTCTGTTCCCGGACGAGACGGAGGCCGTGTATCTGCCGGACGAGAAGCGCTATTACCGTGGACCGGATACCCCGCTGCCCGATCTGCCGGACGTGACCGCGCTTCTCGCGCAGGCGAAGGCCCTGCACGACGAGCTGGAGGCCATCTATAACCCGCACGTGGATTTCGCACGTGTTTACGCGCTGGCTAATTCCCACGCGCTGCGATTGTTCAAAGAAAATTAAGTTGTATCTGCGGGGAAATTGTAGTAAAATATAGTGAAATTCGAGAATATCCTACTCAGGAGGGAATACCAATGAAAAAACCGATCGTACTTGTGATCATGGACGGCGTTGGACGCGGCGACGGCGGCCCCGGCGACGCAGTCAAGCAGGCCAACACCCCGACGCTCGACAACCTGATGGCCACCTGCCCCATGACGTGGCTCAAGGCCCACGGCACCGCCGTCGGCCTGCCCACGGACGACGACATGGGTAACTCCGAGGTCGGCCACAACGCCCTCGGCTGCGGCCAGATCTATTCGCAGGGCGCAAAGCTCGTGCAGGAATCCATTGAGACCGGCTCCCTGTACCAGTCCAAAACGTGGGTCGATCTGACGGACAACTGCCTGCAGAACGACAAGGCGCTGCACTTCATCGGCCTGCTGTCCGACGGCAACGTCCATTCCAATATCTCGCACCTGATTGCGATGCTGAAAAAGGCGCGTGAGATGGGACTCAAAAAGGTCTACTGCCACATCCTGCTCGACGGCCGCGATGTCCCCGCGACGAGCGCGCTGGACTATGTCGACCAGCTGGAGACCGTTCTGGCGGAGCTGAACGACGCGGAGCATGAATACAAGATCGCCTCCGGCGGCGGCCGCATGGTCATTACCATGGACCGCTACGAGGCCAACTGGCCGATGGTCGAAAAGGGCTGGCGCACGCATGTGCAGGCTGAGGGCCGTCAGTTCGCCTCCGCACGTGAGGCCATTGAAACCTACCGCGCCGAAAATCCCGGCATGATCGATCAGGATCTGCTGCCGTTCGTCGTTGCGCACGACGGCAAGCCCGTTGCAAAGATCGAAAACGGAGACAGCGTCATTCTCTTCAACTTCCGCGGCGACCGCGCGCAGGAGATCTCTCTCGCCTTCGACCGCAAGGACTTTGACAAGTTCGACCGCGGCGACTACACCGGCGTCCTGTTTGCCGGTATGCTCGAGTATGACGGCGACCTCAAGATCCCGACCAACTATCTGGTCGAGCCGCCCGTCATCCGCAACACGCTGACCGAGGTTCTGTGCAAGGCGGGCGTCCATGAATACGCCGTGTCCGAGACGCAGAAATACGGCCACGTCACCTACTTCTGGAACGGCAACCGCTCCGGCAAGGTCGACGAGAGCCTTGAGGACTATGCCGAGGTCCCGTCCGACGTGATCCCGTTCGAGCAGGCGCCCGCGATGAAGTCCGTGGAGATCACCGATCTTCTGGTCGAGGCCATGGCCTCGCATAAGTACCAGTTCCTGCGCTGCAACTACCCGAACGGCGACATGGTCGGCCACACCGGCGTTCTGAGCGCCGTCATCACCGCCATGGAGGCCGTTGACGCAGGTCTGGCCCGCGTGAAGGAAGCCGCCGACAAGTACGGCTACACCCTGCTTGTCACCGCTGACCACGGCAACGCCGATCAGATGCTCGAAACGAAGAAGGGCAAGACCAGCGTGCGCACCGCGCACTCCCTGAACCCGGTTCCCTTCATCATCTACGATCCCGACAACAAGTATGAGATCAAGGACGGCCATTACGGCCTTGCCAACGTCGCGCCGACCATCGTGACCATGATGGGCCTCGAGACCCCCGACTGCTGTTACGAATTTGCCGCAGATTTCCGAAAAAGCGCTGCATTCTGCGGGCGGACAGAGTCGTCCGCCCCTACGTTGGAGTGGGCGCACATTTATGGATTTGCCGTGTTTTTTCGATAAACCACTGTCTTCTGCCGGTCAAAGCAGACCCTCGCCCGCCCAAACCCTTCTCCGGAGGTACCCATGCAAAAGAAACTCACGCTGATCCTGATTTTGATTCTGGTGCTGGCGCAGCTGTGCGCCTGCGGCAAGCCGCAGGCAGAACCCTCGCCGGCAGCAGAATCCGAAGCAGCAGCTCCGGCAGAGCTTCCGGAGGAAGAGGCTCCGGACGAACCGGACGAGCCAGCGGGCCGCACGCCGGATCGGGTGCTGACCTCCACAAAGTATACCGCCGAGGTCTATATTGAAACCACCCAGTACGGGCAGTATCAGATCGAGAGCCGGGAATACGCCGTCTCCGACGGCGTCAGCGCGGTCGGTTTTCGCGCCGCGGGCAGGGGCAGCTATATCCGCTTTTTCGACCAGACTGTCACGGAGGCAGGCACGGTCTGGTATTATGACAAGAGCGCCGGAGACTGGCGCTCGCAGGCGCTGGGGGACGGGCTGTATGCCTCGCCGGTCGTCGTCGTGGAGCTGGCCTCCGGGCAGACGTATTTTCTTGCGCTGCCGCGCACGTTTGCCCTGCGCGAAAACGGCTCACGGGAGTATTTTCCGGAGCAGGACGGCATTCTGCGCACCACGAAGCTGCGTGACGGCGGTGTCCGCATCACGATGGACGGCTACGGCCTTGCGCCCGACTGCGTAACGGATGCGCTTGTCCTGACGGCTCCGTTCGGGCTGGACTGGAGCGTGGACAACTGCGCAAAGGCGTGGGTCACGTATGTGAAAAACGGCGATTCGCACTGGTGCTTCGACGGCTATTTCCGCAAATCGCCCTCCAACTATATCCCGTCCGGCACGAATTATTATTACTGCTGCGCCGCAAGCTACTGCATCCGCGGCTATCTTGGCCGGATGTCGCGCTGCAAGGAGGCGCCCGCGCTCGTCATCCTCTCGCTCGATACCATGTCGCAGCGGCAGAACCAGTACGGCTATGTGCCCACCACGCCCGGCAGTGAATGGCTTCAGGGCGATTACGGCATCGGGCCGGGCTTTTATGACACCCGGTTCAATACCGACCTGCTTGAGCTTTACATCTCGGCCACCCGCAGGCTCGGCAAGGGGATGTTCGAGGAGACGATGAACCGCTATCTTGCCTTTTTCAGCCAGGTTGCCGACACGAGCCACATCCCCACGGAAACCGGCGGCTGGCTGATCCCCGATTACTGGCACCCGGACGAGCTGACCGCCCCGCATACCTCGCTCAACCATCAGGCGTCGGAGTGTCTGGCGCTGTACCACGCGGCAGATCTGCTGAACCGGAAGGATCTGCGCGCGCTGGCCGACCGGATGCTGCTGGCCATTGTGGACACCGGCTCCGGCTGGGTCATGCCGAACCACAATCTCTATTACAGCATCAAGCCCGACGGCACGTATGTCGAGGGCGATTATCCGTACCTGACGTACAACGATCTGTATGACCTGCGCAAGTATCTGAGCAGCTCAGAGCGGCCGGAGCTTGAGACGCTGACATATCTGATGGGTGAAAAGCTCCAATGGATGCAGAATAACGGCGTGACCGGTTATGAAAAAGGCTGAAACCCGTTTTTTTACTTGTACTTTCCCGGCAAATCGGTTAGAATGAATTGAATATCCCAGAAGGAGGAATCTTGATGATCCGTATGAATACAGACGCCGGCCAGATCACGGTCGACAGCGCTGTCTATACCAACATCGCGGGCTTTGCGGCGACCAACTGCTTTGGCGTCAAGGGCATGGCCGTGCGATCCATGACGGACGGGCTGGTCCATCTGCTGCGCAAGGAGGCAATGGGCAAGGGTGTCAAGGTCACGTTCAGCCCCGATAATTCCATATCCATCGACCTGCACATCATGGTCGACAAAAGCGTCAATCTCAGCGCAATCGCGGCCTCCATCATCAGCGAGGTCCGCTATTTCGTCACCAAGTCCACGGGCACCGAGGTGCGTGCCGTGAACGTATTCGTCGACTCCATTTCCGTCGACTGATATCGATTTCAATTCACGCGCGCATACAGGGCGCTCACGGAGGTAAACCATGATCAAAACCATTGACGGCGCGGCGTTCAGCCGGATGATGCTCTCCGCCGCTGCCGAGATCGACCTGAACAAGCAGAAGGTCAACGAGCTGAACGTCTTCCCCGTCCCGGACGGAGACACCGGCACGAATATGAGCATGACGCTCTCTGCCGCCAGCACAGAGCTGCGCAAGGCGGACGGCATTACACTCACCAAGGCCGCCGACAAGACGGCCTCCGCGCTCCTGCGCGGCAACTCCGGCGTCATCACCAGCCTGCTGTTCCGCGGCTTTTCCAAGTCTCTCAAGGGCAAGCTCGAGGCCGACGGCAAGGATTTTGCCGCCGCACTCACTGCGGGCGTGGAGGCCGCGTATAAGGCGGTCATGAAGCCCGCCGAGGGCACGATCCTGACCGTCTCCCGCCTCACGGCAGACGCCGCGCGCGATCTGGCCGCGGAAAACAACGAGATCGAGTATGTGCTGCAGCACTGCCTCGACACGGCGCACGCCGCGCTGGACAACACCGTCAACCAGAATCCGGTTCTCAAAAAGGCCGGCGTCGTCGACGCGGGCGGCATGGGCTTCTGCCTCATTCTGCGCGGGATGCTCGAAAGCCTGCGCGGCAACGACATCGTCTGCGAGGATGCCGGCGCGGTAAACGAAGAGGCCGATTTCGGCATTTTCGACTCCGAGGATATCACCTTCGCCTTCGACACGGTCTTCATCGTGCGCAAGCGCGAGGATATCACCTCGCTCGACCCGCTGCGCGAATATCTCGGCAGCATCGGCGACAGTCTCGTCATCGGCGAGGACGACGAGGCGTTCAAGGTCCACGTACATACGAACATTCCGGGCGACGCGCTGAGCGAGGCCCAGAAGTACGGCACGCTGGAGCTTGCGAAGATCGAGAATATGCGCCTGCAGCACGACGATCTGACGGCAGGCCGCAAGGCCCGGTCGACCGACGATCTGGAGGCCGTGGAAAAGGAGCTGGAAAACCAGCCTGCGAAGCAGGAAGCTCCGGCGGAGCCTGAAAAGCGCTACGGCAGCGTCGCCGTGTGCGCGGGTGCGGGTCTGGCAGGCGTGTTCCGCGATCTCGGCGTCGACGAGATCATTGAGGGCGGCCAGACAATGAACCCTTCGACGGAGGATATTCTGCATGCGATCGAAAAAACGCCTGCGGAGATCGTCTTCGTCCTGCCCAACAACAAGAACATCATCATGGCTGCGCAGGCGGCGGCGGAATTGGCTTCGCGCGAAGTCGTGGTTATCCCGACCAAGACCGTCCCGCAGGGCATCAGCGCCATGCTCGCGTTCGACGCAGCAATGGAGCCGGAAGAAAACGAAGCAGCCATGACCGACTGCCTCTCCGGGGTTATGACCATGCAGATCACCTATGCCGCGCGCGATTCGGACTTTGACGGCTTCGATATCCACGCGGGCGACTATCTCGGATTGTGCGACGGCGCGCTGGCCGGTACGACGCGCGAGATCACCACGCTTCTTGCCTCTCTTGCGGACAAGGCTGCGGAGGCCGGCAAGGAATTCATCAACATCTTCTATGGCGCGGACATTCAGGAACCCGACGCGGAAGCGGCGCTGGAACTGTTCCGGCAGCACGCCCCCGACGCGGAGGTCAACCTCGTCTCCGGCGGCCAGCCGATCTATTATTACCTCATTTCCGCAGAATAACTTCTCCCACCCATATGTGCATGAACAGCCCCATTCGACCGGAATGGGGCTGTTTTATGTATCCGTCGAGGCCAAACTCAAGCCGCAAACCAGCAAAGCGTTTGCGGTTTG
>OGLR01000930.1_pt1 | contig 11266 bp, 10 predicted proteins | sample 1572931 | NCBI WGS metagenome assembly OGLR01 (sample SAMEA2581997, study PRJEB24529) | metagenome | biome: Human gut stool | place: China | collected 2011 | reverse complement strand
GAGGCGCAAAAGAGGCAATGGTAGTTGTGGATATGCCGTTTATGTCATACCAGACCTCTGTTTATGACGCACTTGTAAATGCGGGCAGACTTATGAAAGAGGCTAACGCAGGCGCAGTAAAACTTGAGGGCGGCGAAAGTGTTTGCGAGGCAATCAAAGCTATTACACAGGCAGGTATTCCTGTTATGGCACATCTCGGACTTACTCCGCAGTCTGTAAATGCTTTCGGCGGATTTAAAGTTCAGTGCAAGGACGAGCTTTCCGCTAAAAAACTTGTAAAAGACGCTCTTGCCGTACAAGAGGCAGGCGCTTTTGCGGTTGTGCTTGAGTGCGTTCCCGCAAAACTTGCGGAATATGTTACAAGTATTCTTGATATTCCGACTATCGGTATCGGTGCAGGCGCAGGCTGTGACGGTCAGGTGCTTGTATATCAGGATATGCTCGGAATGTTCAGCGACTATACACCGAAATTTGTTAAGAAATATGCAGATGCCGGTACATTTATGCGACAGGCATTTACCGATTATATAAACGAAACCAAGTCAGGTGCTTTCCCAAGTGAAGAGCATTGCTTTAAGATAGATGAAGATGTGATGGAAAAGGTTATGGAGGAAGAAAAATGATTAAGCGTACAGGTTCTGTTGCAGAAGTAAGACAGCAGGTTAAAGAATGGAAAAAGCAGGGACTTACAGTAGGTCTTGTGCCGACAATGGGATATCTTCATGAGGGTCACAAGAGCCTTATTGACAGAGCAGTAAAAGAAAATGACAGAGTAGTTGTAAGCATTTTTGTAAACCCTATTCAGTTTGCTCCGAACGAGGATTTGGAAAGCTACCCGAGAGATATTGAAAAGGATACCGAGCTTTGCACAAATGCAGGCGCAAGCCTTATTTTTAATCCGACACCCGAGGAAATGTATCCGAACGGATTTTCAACAAATGTTGTAATGAATAATCTTACAAAAGAACTTTGCGGCAAAACAAGACCGACTCATTTCGGCGGTGTTTGCACAGTTGTAAGCAAACTCTTTAATATTGTTGCTCCTGACAGAGCGTATTTTGGCGAGAAAGACGCTCAACAGCTTGCTATTATTAAGAGAATGGTAGCAGATTTGAATTTTGACATTGAAATCAAGGGTTGCCCTATCGTTCGTGAGGCAGACGGCCTTGCAAAAAGTTCAAGAAACACTTACCTTTCCGCAGAGGAAAGACAGGCGGCACTTGTGCTTAGCAAGAGTATTGCACTCGGCAAAAAGATGGTTGAGGACGGCGAGCGTAACGCTCAAACCGTAATTGATGCTATGAAAAAGTGCATTTCGGCAGAACCGCTTGCAATGATTGATTATGTAAGCGCAGTTGATGCATTGAGCATTACACCGATTGAAACATACAGCGGTTATGTGCTTACCGCAATTGCCGTTTATATCGGCAAGACAAGACTTATTGACAACTTTATTGTTGACATCGACACACTGTAAGCGTGTTTTCAGAAAGGGAGAGAGTTATGACAGTTACAATGCTTAAAAGTAAAATTCACCGTGCAACTGTTACTCAGGCAGAGCTTGATTATGTAGGCTCAATCACCATTGATGAGGCATTAATGAAAGCGTCGGGCATAATGGAGTACGAAAAAGTACAGATTGCCGATGTAAACAACGGTCAGCGTTTTGAAACCTATGTTATTGCAGGTGAGGAAGGCTCGGGTGTTATCTGTCTTAACGGCGCAGCGGCAAGATGTGTGCAAAAGGGCGACAAGGTAATTATTATGAGCTATGCTCAAATTGACAATACAAAGGCTTTAGAGCACAAGCCAAAGGTTGTGTTTGTCGACGACGACAACCGCATTACAAGAATTACATCATACGAAAAACACGGTCTTTTAAAGGATATGGAGGACTGAAATGTTTAAAGGCAAGAACATAATTCTTGGTGTGACAAGCAGCATTGCCGCTTACAAATCGGCAAATGTTGCAAGCGCACTTGTTAAAAAAGGTTGTAATGTCAATGTGCTTATGACTGAAAATGCAACAAATTTTATTAATCCTCTAACCTTTGAGGAGCTTACAAAGCACAAATGCATTATTGATACTTTTGACAGAAATGTTCAGTATAATGTTGCGCATATTTCTCTTGCTGTAAGTGCTGACGCATTTATAATTGCGCCTGCATCCGCAAATGTTATCGGCAAAATAGCAAACGGAATTGCAGACGATATGCTTACTACCACTGTTATGGCATGCAAGTGCCCTGTTATTATTTCGCCTGCCATGAATACAAATATGTACGAAAATCCAATTGTTCAAGACAATCTTGCAAAACTTGAACGATTCGGATATATTATAGTTCCGCCTGCCGAGGGCAGACTTGCCTGCGGTACAATCGGTAAGGGCAAAATGCCCGATGAGCAGTTATTGCTCGACTATCTTGAAAGAGCATTGTCGGATAAACAGGATTTCAAAGGAAAAAGGGTGCTTGTTACCGCAGGCCCTACTCAAGAGAGTATCGACCCTGTTCGCTATATTACAAATCATTCTTCGGGCAAAATGGGTTATGCCGTTGCAAGACAGGCCATGCTTAGAGGTGCGGAGGTTACTCTTGTGTCGGGCAAGGTGAATTTACCGCCTGTTCCTTTTGTAAAAATGATATATATAACCACTGCAGATATGTACAATGCGGTCACTGCGGAATTTGAGAATACCGATATTGTTATAAAGGCGGCGGCGGTAGCTGATTTCAGACCAAAGCGGATTGCAGATGATAAGCTGAAAAAAGCGGACGGAATGGACAACATTGAGCTTGAACCGACAAAAGACATATTAAAAGAGCTCGGAAAAAATAAAAAGAATAGGTTTATTTGCGGATTTTCGATGGAAACCAAAAATATGACCGAAAATTCAAGGAAAAAACTTGAAAATAAAAACCTTGATATGATAGTTTGCAACAACTTAAAGGTTGAAGGTGCAGGCTTTCAGGGTGACACGAATGTTGTTACCGTTATAGACAAAACGAATATAACAGAACTTGGTATAATGTCCAAAACAGAGGTTGCGGACAAAATCCTTGACAGAATCGCAGAAATTAATAAATAATAATTTAAAATAAGATTTTCAGATTGGATGATTTTTATGCATGAGAAAATAGTTGAACTTCTCTCTCAAACAGAAGATTATATTTCCGGACAAGAGCTTTCGACACAGCTCGGAGTTTCCCGTCAGGCCGTATGGAAAGCCATAAATACTCTCAAATCACAGGGATATGTTTTTGACTCGATTACACGCAAAGGCTACAAGCTGGTTGCGTATCCGGAGCATCTCAACACATATGCGGTAAAATCACATCTGAATACAAATCTTATCGGTAAAAATCTTATTGTTCTGGATTCGGTAACATCTACAAACGATTATTTAAAAACTCTCGGTGCAGAGGGCTGCGAAAGCGGAACTTTGGTTGCGGCAAGAGAACAGACAAAAGGCAAGGGCAGACTCGGCAGAGTATGGCAGACAAAGAAAGATGACGGAATTGCATTTTCTTTTCTGCTTCGCCCCGACCTTGCGCCCAATGAAATTACAGGTATCACACCGCTTGCAGGTCTTGCGGTGTGCAAGGCAATAAGGGATTATACAGGCATTGACTGCAAAATCAAGTGGCCTAACGATATTATCACCGGACATAAAAAACTTGTGGGCATACTTACCGAACTAAGCGCTGAATTTTCTGCGGTTGAATACACAATTACGGGTATAGGCATAAATGTTGAGCATACAGAGTTTCCCGAAGAGATTGCCCATAAGGCTACATCAATATTCCTTGAAACAGGCAAGCATATCGACCGTAACGAGTTTTTGGCGGTTGTTATCGAATATCTTGAAAGAGAACTTTTGACTAATGATTTACGACTTACCGAAAAGGCTCTCGAAGAATACACTTCGCTCTGTGCAACTATCGGCAGAAATGTCAGTTTTTTCAGAAATTCACAGCAGCTGAACGGAGTAGCTGAAAAAATTGACAATAACGGCGAGTTGGTCGTAAAACTTGAGGACGGTACTCTGCACACAGTAAATTCCGGAGAAGTAACGGTTCAGGGTATCTATTAATTGGAGGAAGAAATGCCGATATACAAAATAGCCGACCTTAATATTGAGATAAACCCAAAATATGAAAAAACAAGCAAACAGCTTGCAGCTTATATCACAGATGAAAAGACGGCTGACTTTTGTGTTGAGGCAGAGCAAAGCGAGATTGACAGATTGGTTGCCGGCGGCGGAATTGATTACCTTAGCGAAAGCTGTATAATCAATACCTTGGTTTGCAGAGAAATTCTTGACAACTATGACGGACTTTTCTTTCACAGTTCGGCTTTAATGTTCGACGGCAAAGCATATATCTTTTCTGCGCCGAGCGGAACGGGAAAATCCACACACACTGCACTTTGGCAAAGACATTTTGGCGGCAGGGTGCAGATGATTAACGATGACAAACCGATAATCAGAAAAAAAGGCGGAGTTTTTTATGTTTACGGAACTCCGTGGATGGGCAAGTCAAATATCGGAGCAAATATTTCTGCGCCGCTCGGAGCGGTGTTCCTGCTTGAGCGTGACAGAGTAAATTATGCCGAAAAGGTAAGTGCGGGAAAAGTTTTTCCGAAACTGCTTGAGGCAACTTTAATTTCCAAAAAACAAGACAGAATGAGCAAAATTCTTGAATTGTACGACGAGATTTTCTCGGCTGTCGATTTGTATTCATTGCATTGCACAATAAGTGACGATGCGGTTACGGCGGCGTACGACGCAATTTGTAAATAACGCTTATCGAAAGGAAATTACTATGGATTTTGAAAAAGTAGTATCTGTTAAAAATATGAGAGAAAGTGATGCCCTCACAATTGCGGAGCGTACCCCTTCGGCAGAGCTTATGATGAGAGCGGCACAGGGTATTTTTGATAAAGTGAAGTTTGCGGGGAAAACCTGCGTTGTATGCGGCAAGGGCAACAACGGCGGTGACGGTTATGCGCTTGCGTGTATTCTTGCAAGACATTCGATGGATTGTACAATTGTGAGAGCTGTTGAAGGCTTTTCAAAAGACGGACTTTATTATTATCAACTTGCAAAATCGCTGGGCGTTAATGAAATATCACTTTATGAGGCAGGCAATTTTGAGGGATACGACATTGTTGTGGACTGCCTGCTCGGTACAGGATTTTCGGGCAAGGTTGAGGGCGAAATGGCACAGGCAATTACACAGATAAATATGACACCTGCCTATGTTGTAAGTGCCGACATAAACAGCGGAATAAACGGCGATACAGGTTACGGCGAACTTGCGGTAAATTCAGACATCACAGTGTCTATCGGCAGTCTTAAGACGGGACTTTTCCTGAATGACGCACCGTATTATATTGATTCGCTTACAAATGCCGACATCGGCATTGAACTTTTGCTTGACGAGTACAAGCTGATAGATTACGATAATCTGGAACTTTTTGAGGGATATAATTCGGAGGTATATACAACCGAAGAATTTATGGAGAAGTTTAATTATTCTCCCGAAACCTGCAACATTACCGAAATCGTAGCAGAGATGAGCGTTAAGAACAAGAAAACAATTGTTGTAAAGACAGAACATTCGGCGGTTATTGCAGATGTAAAATATGTGTATTTCTGCGCCGATTATATAAGAAATTAATAATGCCTTTATTTTGGCTTTTGTATATTGCAAAACATAAAAGCGTATGATAAAATAGCTTTTGAAAGGGATTGATGTTATGCGAAATTTAATGCAGAAATTTGCAGTTTTTATGCAGGGCAGATACGGTACAGATAAGCTTAACAACTGCCTTTTTGTGCTGTTTCTTGTGCTATGGTTTGTAAATATCTTTGTGTTTGCACCGATACCGACGCTGATTATTGACGCCTTTGAAATTGCGATAATTGTTATTACCGTGTTTCGTTCGCTTTCACGCAATATCTCCAAAAGAAGTGCGGAAAACCGAGCTTTTATGCCTGTTTACAATGCCGTTGCAGGTTGGTTTAAGCTGACTTATAAAAAAATCCGTGACCGCAAAGAATACCGTTACTTAAAGTGCCCTATCTGCAAGGCACAGCTTAGAGTACGAAATGTAAAAGGTAAACACAGAGTTCACTGCCCTAAATGCGGAAGTGAATTTGATAAGAAAATATAACCGATAAAAAGCCGCTTGTTCAGAGTGGCTTTTTTGTTTGTACTGCTTTTGTCAAAAGTTGGGGTAATTTATGGTTTGGCAAAATGATTTACCAAACTTTTATAATTGATTGGCAAATCAATTTGTTAAACCATAATTTATTGATATTACTAAACGTTTTAAACAGAACCGTTTTTATATAGATTTTCCTATATTTCTTTTTGGCAAATAAGCGTATTATATGAGTTCTTACTGTTGAATTTAGCAATTAATTATGATACAATAATCTATATATGCAATTACAAAATTTTGTTTTGACAGATTACCGAAAGGGGTTTTATATATGTGCGGTATTTGTGGCTTTACAGGCGAAGTTATCGACAGAGATAAGGTCATTAAAAATATGACCGATGTCATCACTCACAGAGGACCTGACTCCGACGGTGTGTTTATGGACGATCACATCGCAATGGGTTTTCGCCGACTTTCAATTATTGACCTTGACGCAGGTCATCAGCCGATTTATAACGAGGATAAAACACTTGTTCTCACTTTTAACGGAGAAATTTATAACTACAGAGAGTTAAGAAAAGTTCTTATTGAAAAGGGACATAAATTCTATACAGACACCGACAGCGAAGTGCTTATTCACGGCTTTGAGGAGTGGAGAGAGGATCTCCTCTTAAAGCTTAGAGGAATGTTCGGCTTTGCTATTTATAATACAAAGGATAACTCCGTTTTTGTTGCCCGTGACTTCTTTGGCATTAAGCCGATGCACTACACAATGATTGACGGCGAATTTGTTTATGCGAGTGAAATCAAGAGTATTCTTGAGCCCCCTAAGTTTGTTAAGAGGTTTAACAAAAGAGCACTCGATACCTACCTTTCATATCAGTACGCTGTTCCGCCCGAAACTTTCTTTGAGGGTGTATTCTGCCTTATGCCGGGTCACTACCTTTGGTACAAAGACGGCGAAGTGGAAACTACACGCTATTGGGAGGCTCGTTTTAATCCTAATGAAGAGCTTACCGAGGAAGAGGCTGTCAACTCAATTGAAAAGGTATTTGAAAATTCGGTAAATGCCCACAAAATCGCTGATGTTGAGGTTGGTTGTTTCCTTTCAAGCGGTGTTGACTCAAGCTATGTTTCAACATATTTTGCAGACCAGAAAACTTTTACGGTAGGCTTTGATTTTGGCGAGCATTACAACGAAATCAGCTGGGCAAAGGGCCTTAGTGAGAAAATCGGTGTTGAGCATCATACACACCTTATTTCAAGCGAAGAATTCTGGGACGCAGTTCCTACCGTGCAGTATCATATGGACCAGCCGCTTGCCGACCCGTCTTGTATTGCGCTTTACTTTGTATCAAGACTTGCAAGCGAGTATGTAAAGGTTGTACTTTCGGGTGAGGGCGCAGACGAATTGTTCGGCGGCTATACTTGCTACAATGAGCCGAGAGTATTTAAAATTTATCAGACAATCGTTCCGCATTGTATCAGAAAAGCAATCAGAGCCGTATGTAAAAAACTCCCTGACATCAAGGGCAGAGATTACCTTATCAGAGCGACAGACCCGCTTGAGGAGCGCTATATCGGTAATGCCTTTATGTATGATTATAAAGAAAAGAGAGAACTTTTAAAAGACCCTAACATTGCAAGTCGTCCGCAGGATTATGCAAAGAAATATTACTACCGTTGCCGCAGATATGACGATGTTACAAAGATGCAGTATCTTGACATCAATATGTGGATGGTAGGCGATATTCTTTTAAAAGCCGACAGAATGAGTATGGCAAACTCTCTTGAGCTTAGAGTTCCGTTCCTTGATAAAGAAGTATTCAAGGTTGCGTCCACCCTTCCTACAAAGCTTCGTTGTAATCGTCACAATACTAAGTACGCTATGCGTAAGGCTGCTGTTCGCCATATGCCGGAGGCTACAGCCGAAAAAGAAAAACTCGGTTTCCCTGTTCCTACAAGAGTATGGCTCAGAGATGAGAAGTATTATAATGTTGTAAAGAAAAAGTTTAAGGGCAAAACTGCCGAGAAATTCTTTAATACAGATATTCTCATTCGTTGGCTTGACGAGCATTTCAGCAACAAAGAGGATAACAGCCGTAAGGTATGGACAATCTATGTATTCCTTGTATGGTATGATATTTACTTTAACGAGGATAACGAAAAGGTAGAAAAGCCTGTAAATCACCTTGACGAATTAAGAGCAATTGCCGAGGCAAGACAGGAAAAAAAGCTTAACGAGTTTGGCGAGGCTATTATGACGGAGGCTGAAAAGCTTGACAAAGATTATGACGCACCAAACTTTGGCATAGATAAATCGGCACAAAAGGCTGAAAAGGCGCAGACAGCGGAAAAAGAACCTGTAAAGGCGGAAAAAGCCGAAAACGAGGCAGAACCTGTTAAAGAAGATGCCGTTGAAGAAGTTAAGGCGGAAAATCAGCCGGAAGAGGTTAAAGCCGAAGAAGTTAAGGCTGAAAATGAAGAGCCTGCAGAAGAGGTAAAGTCCGAGGAAGAAAAAATCGAGGACGAGCCTGTAATAGAAGATGAACCGCAGGAGCAAGAGCCTGCACAGGTTGAAGAAACACCAAAGGAAGAGGAATATGTAAATATTTCAAATCCGGAGGACAAAGAGGTTTATGAAGAGCCAAAGAAACCGAGAACTCCGCAGGAGGAGCTTGAAATGGCTATTGAGGGCATTGAAAAGCGCTCAAAATATCTTGATGAACCGAATGTAATTTCAGACGAGGCGATTGACGAAATCGTAAAGTCAATTAAGTTCTTTGATGACGAGGACTGATTAAAAACCGTATAAAATATAACTGCCCGACACCACTAAGCGGTTGTCGGGCAGATGATTATAACCACAGAATAAAATATTTTTCAGTTGGAAAATTAGGATTAGTAAGTCGGCTTTTTATCAAAAGGCGGAGTGAATTATTGTTTAGCGCACGGTTAAGATTAAAAGATTTTAGAATTCAGGTCAAGCCTTTGAAAAGTTTGACTGAACTTTTATAATTTTTGCAAAACTCTCTGCTGAATTCTGATTAATTTACTGACATAAAAACTCAAAAACAGAAAAATTATACAATAACTCCGAGACAGAGCATATTCAGCATAATTTTGTATTCGGGTTCAAAATCGGAGAGCGGCAAGGGGTTTTTGCCTTTTCCCATTTCTATGGTGAGAGCCGGACGGCGGAATTTTTCAATAAACCAATCTTTAAAGCCGCCGCCTGTCGCAATATCCTCGGGTACAGAGATATTGTAACCGCTTGCTTGGGAGAGTACGGACGCAAGTCGAAAACTCATAACGGGAGTGTGCTTGCCGAACGAGCAGTAAATCTCTCTGCCCTGACTGTGAAAAGCAATGGCACGGTCAAAGTTGTTGCGTTTGCACAGGTTTGTGAGCGCCTTGGTTTCGGGCTCGCTTTCGGGAGCGTTGCCGCCGAAACGGGTGGCGGACGGAGCTTTTATGTTCATACTCAGTTCACGGTTTTTAAGCTCGTTCCAACCTGCGTTGAAATTGTGGTTAATGTCCACACCCCTTGCGTTTGCCTGCCAGACTTTGTTTTCTTTAGAGGCTTTTTCCACAAGAGATTTGTATTTGAGAGCGGCATCCGAGCCGTGAATTGCGATTTCAACTCCGTCAGGATTTACGCAAGGCACAATCGTAAGTCCTTTTTCACGGAGAAAATCTCGTATTTTATAGCGACCGACAACGGAATCGTTCTCCATTGCATCGGCGCATTGTTCAAAAAATTTGAGAACCGCCGTAACGGTAAGATATTCGGAACCGTGAAAGCCTGCGCAGTAAAGCACGCAGTTTTTTGTGTTGCCGATGTGCAAAACATCAATACATCTGCCGCATACGCTTTTGCCTGCGAATGAATGATGAACAAAACTGTATTTTTCGCAGATGTCGTTAATAATTTTTCTTCTGGTCTGGTAGTCGGGCATTACATTGTAGTCTGTCATAAAAATTTCCTTTCTGTTTTTTTCCTTAAATTAAAATTCAAATGAGGTATAGGTATGAAACTTTTTGAAAAAACCATAAACAGCACTTCTGTTTTTGACGGCAGAATTTTGCATATTACCCTTGACGATGTTGAACTTGAGGACGGTAAAAAGTCTAAAAGGGAAGTTGTAAATCACCCCGGCGGAGTTACCGTAGCCGCCCTTGACGATGACAACAACCTGCTTTTTGTAAGACAATTTCGTTATCCGTACAAAGAGGTTGTGCTTGAGCTTCCTGCAGGCAAGCTCGAAAAAGGCTCAACTCCGCTTGAAAACGGCAAGCGTGAATTGTTTGAAGAAACAGGCGCACAGGGATATTCTTATACTTCACTCGGTCAGCTTTATCCGTCACCCGGCTACACCAACGAGATAATTCATCTTTATGTATGCAGAATAAAGAGCGAGGGTGAAAGCAAGCCTGACGAGGGCGAATTTTTGGATGTCGAGAAAATTCCGCTCGACAAGGCGGTTGAAATGGTGCTCAACAATCAGTTGCCGGACGCAAAAACTCAAGTAGCCGTGCTGAAAACAGCAATGTTGCTTAAAAGCGGAAAAATTTAACTTGCAGATGCTCTGCAATTAAGGTATGAATAAATATATGCAAACTTTTTTTGAATTATTACCCGAAAAACAAAATACATCAGCGGCACTCGGCTTTTTTGACGGCTTGCACGTCGGTCACCGCAAGGTTATCGGCGAGGCGGTAAGGGGCAGTGAAAACGGACTTGTGCCGATTTGCTTTACCTTTGAACAAAGTCCGAAAAGTGTGCTTAAAAATCAACCGCAAGAGGCGTTGATGAGCGTTGAAGATAAAAAAACAGCGCTGTCCGAAATCGGAATACAGCACCTGTATATGTGTGATTTCAAGTCGGTTGTTGATGTTGCGCCACGAAAATTTGTGGAAGATATGTTAATAAAAACTCTGAAAGCAAAAAAACTTTGCTGCGGTTTTAATTACACTTTCGGTAAAAACGGCGAGGGAAATACCGAGCTGCTCTCCGAAATTTGCAAGGAAAACGGAATTGAACTTCGTGTAGTAGCCAGATGGTATCCATCATCGAAAACTTGTCACTGTTGTGGAG
>OGLR01000929.1_pt1 | contig 11268 bp, 6 predicted proteins | sample 1572931 | NCBI WGS metagenome assembly OGLR01 (sample SAMEA2581997, study PRJEB24529) | metagenome | biome: Human gut stool | place: China | collected 2011 | reverse complement strand
AGTATAAAAATTATAATGGCATCACCATCGCAAGAGTGACGACAAGATTACAAGATATTTTGCTCTAGCAGCCTCTTAAACAGATAAGAGCCTTTGAAGCCCACTGCACCAGTTGCAACAATTTTCACGTATATCACATCCTCATATGTATTAAATTCTAAGTCGTTAAAACTCAAGGGATTTCTTACGTGTTTTAATAATAACTTAACTATAATACATTTTTATTGTGATTGACTGATAATTATTTGCAATATTATTTACTTCCCATTTTTTGTTTTACCTTGTCTAATGCTTGAAACAACATTTCATCTTTCATTGCTAGCAGTAAACCTAGATAAATTCCACTACCAACTATAATACAGAAGAATGTATTAATCATAGAAGAAGATATACTCCTAGACAAGAAACTAGTGGGAATGAACATAATCAGTGAAGCAATAACATAATGCTTATTATCACTAATAATCTTAACAAATTTAAAGTCTCTCCTTGCACAATACACTTGAACTCCTGTTACACTGGCTTCAGCGATAACTGTTGCCACTGCAGCACCGATGGAAAGAAAATGAGGAATAAGAACCAAATTGAAAGCGAAATTAACAAGACATCCTGTCAAAACAGAAACTGTAAATTCCTTTTGCCTTCCTGTAGGCAAAAGGAACTGTGTACCTATGATATTACTAAGAGCTATAATCACAAGAATTGGTGCGATAACAATCATATTGGGAATAACCATATCATAACCTGGTCCAAAGAACCAAGGAACAACATTATTACTAACCGCCATCACGCCAAACATCATGGGAAAGGCCAAAAAAAAGACAAATTTAAATGATTTAGACAAATAATAATTTACCTTTACCATGTCATTCTGTTTAAAAAGATAAGCTACCCTTGGCATCATAACTGTACCTAGAGAGGTAACTAAAGTCATAGCAAGCTTTACTACTTTTTGTCCCTGTTCATAATATGCTACTTCCTCTTCTATCCCAGTTAGAAAGCCAATCATGGTTTTATCGAGAACTGTATAAACTAAAGTTGCTATCTGGGGAATAAAAAGAATTACTGTTGGTCTTAAATGCTGGATTATTTCTAATGCTTTGACTTTCACACTACCTACTAGCTTTGGTATATACACCCACATTGATAAGTTACCAAGAAACAAAGTGGTAGAGTGACATAACACATAAAGCAATAAGTCATCCGATGATTTAACAAATAAAAAGATAAGAGCAACACCAATAATTTTAATAATAAAATTTCTAAGAACTATTTTTTTAAAATCTTCTATTCCTTGAAAGAACCATGATATATCCACCATAGAGGCAAATATATCAAGGCACATAATAAGGAAAACAGAAGCATACTTTCCTTGAGAAGCAAGAGTTAAATAGAACATTAATAGAGAAAGAGACACCGTAATAATTCTTAGAATTACCAATTCCCAAAAGACCTTATCTCTATGCTCTTTATCATGTTGAGCATATGCAATCTCTCTTTGTCCATACAAATTAAGTCCTATACACCCAAATACGATAAAATACTGAACTATTGAGTTTGTGTAGGAAAACATACCCACTCCTTTTGCTCCTAAAACCCTAGAAACATATGGAGTTGTGATGAGAGGTACTAATATAATTAAAATCTGATATGAAAGATTATAGATATAATTTTTTACTACTTTGTTCACAATCATTCCTCTTTATATTTTAAAATTTTTGAGACAAAGTTAATCAATAAAAAGATTAGAAGATCTATTATCACTCTGTTCATTGCTGAGATGTATGGATTGTAATTGAACCATAGAGATTTCCAAAATACATCTAGATAATGAATAAACAAAATTTGCATTGATTTGTTTCCCAAATACTCAAAGGATGTACTTATTCTATTAGTTGAAATGACATAACAAAAGCTGATAATACATAATGACCCAAAAACAGCGCCTATTAAGCAAATCGGATATAGTGGATAAATTCTCGGCGCAATTTGCAGGTAGTTTCTAGTGTATAATACGACCACTCTGTACCCGAAATCCGCGAAGCGGATACCGCAAATCCAATAAAGCAGTACTGACAATCCGCTATTGCAGTACCGCCAGCTAGTGGCGTAAGCCACTAGCCAACGGTACTATTTCTGGTTATTTCATCATGCTTTCAGCATAAGTCATACCATAGACTTCTCTCATAGATTTATCATTGTCCTTATCAACAGGCAGGATATTTACTACATATGAGTCATAGAAGATTCTGTCAACAATGCCATCTGAGAGCGCACTGGCATCTCCACCAAGCTGGTCATACCAATTGTCCTTAAGGTATTGGGAACAGAAGATTGTAGAGGACTTTTTGCGACGAGCACTAATAAGCTCAAAAATATCTCTCTGTTGCTCTTCTGTAGGCTTTAGAAGCAGCCACTCATCTAAAATTAATAGCTTGGGATTAGCGTATTTACTCAATACTTTTTTGTAAGTATTATTATCTCTGGCCATCTCTAAATCTATGAGCAAATCCGGTAGCCTTACATATACCGTTTTGTAGAACTGCTTACACGCTTCCATTCCTAGGGCACATGCCAGATATGTCTTGCCGCAACCTGTAGCACCTGTAATGAAGACATTCTTGTTTTCTACAATATACTCACAGGATGCTAAGCGAAGAATGTTTTCTTTGGAAATATTTCTCCCGGAATGGTAGTCAATATTGGCTATGCAGGCATCTGGTTGGTCAAAGTTGGCCAAACGGATTAACCTTTTCAGCCGATTACTTTTTCTTGTATTAAACTCTGCATCTACTAACATTGCCATTCTATCTTCAAATGGTACATCTCTCATCTTAGAATCTGCTAGCTGAAGTTCAAAGGCAGATGCCATTGCAGAGAGTTTAATAGCAACTAATTTATTTATTGTGTCTTGATTGGTCATTGCCCACGCCCCCTCTTGTAATAAGCTGGCCCGCGAGTAATACCGCGCGGTGCATTGGTAGTTTCCTGTTTAACTTCTTCTTGTGTTTCCTTCTGCAAAACAGCCAGAAGATCTTTAACCATTTTGTAACTAGGAGAAGTTGTATAGGAAAGTGCCTTTTCACAGGCCTTTTCCAGGAGCCTTATGGAGCTTTTCTTTGTTAAGTTAAGCAAACCAATACAGCTTCTGTATGCCTGCTGCTCAATCTTGCTGGCATTAAGGATACCATCCACTACCTTAAAGATATTGGGGCCAAGCTTTCTAGCCCAGTTTCTGAAGTATGTGCCATCCCATCTAGCGTATTGCTGATGTTCTTTTGGCATATGTTGTTCAATAGTGGAGTATTGACCCTTACGGCCATATAGACGAGGGTGGGTAGCAATAACATTATTATTGTAGAAGACCTTTACAGTCTTACTTGTTAACCTCACATCTACCTTGCGCTGGATATACTCAAAAGGAACAGAGTATAGCATTCCGTCGCAATATATGTGATAATTGTATTGAACGGTGGCTTTTTTCCATTCCGCCAGTTCATACGGGGTAGCAGGTAATGGTGCTAGTAATGGCAGTTCTTCGTCGCGGAAGATTTCAAATCTGCTGCCCTCCTTTTTTTGGAATGGCTGCCGGTTGAATTCATCCAACTTCTTCCAAATAGTCTCATTCAGTTCGGCTAGAGAGAAGAACCTTTCATTACGCAATGCAGCAATAATTTGAGTAGAAACTAGCTTTACAGCTCCTTCTACGCCCGGCTTGTCCTTAGGTGCTCTTACCCTTGCAGGTATAATGACGGTGTTGTAATGCTCTGCCATTTCCTTGTAAGCAGGATTGAGCTGCTGCAGATACCATTGGTTGGTATGTAGGACAGCCGTTTTACAGTTGTCTGGTACAAGGATTTTTGCAACGCCACCAAAGTACCGATACATATGCTTGTGAGCAGTAATCCATGAAGGTTCCTTCTGGTTTAAGAAAGCCTCTGCGTAAGTATACAAGCTGAAGGTTGAAACAGCTACGAATACATACGCTTTTATGAGTTCTCCAGTAGTTAAATCTACAATGTAAGCAGGATCTCCTGCCCAATCTACCTCAACCTGCTCACCGGGCTTACGCTTAATATGCATGGTTGCACGGTGCTTTTCATGGTCCTGTTGTACAAGATAACAGAATTGAGAATACATGAAAGGCTTTTGGCCAGAAGCTGAGCATTTCGCGCAGTATTCTGTCCAAAGACGCTTTTTGGTAACTCCGCTACGCTTTAGCTCTTTGCGAATGTAGTCGAAGTCTGGCAGAACTCGGTTAAGCCTAGTAGGAACGGTGCTTGCATCTTCCTGTGACTGCAAGAAGAGTTGGGTAATTTGTTCCTCCGTAAAGGAGGTGCTGAGAGGCAAGGCAATCCCTAATTCAGATGCTTTTTTGAGCACCTTGCTGACCGTACTTTTCGATACGGCACAACTTGAAGCTATTTCACCCTGAGGAAGACCTAATCCTTTCAGCTGAAGGATTCTAAAAACCTTGGTCACTTATATGACCTCCTTTAAAAATAGATTTGTACCAGTGGTACATACCTATATTTTAAAGGATTATTGATATGGTATCCATTTATTGGAATTTACGGTACTGAGCTTATTGGAATGTCGGTACCGGGCTTTCGGATTTATGGTACTGCGTTAGCGGATTGGCGGTACTAAACCGTCATATTATCCATCAAATTAATGGATGGAATTTAATGACCATAGATTATTTATGGGATTATTTCTTTGTTGCTGATAATGTTGATTTTGAAGGTAGCTTTGGTGCTGCAATAGCAAATTACAATAATTATATTGATATATGTTCCAATACTTCTGATGGATACTCAGCTGATGAAAAGAAGAGAGTATTGAAAGCGCTACTATTGCTTACAGCTCTTAATGAGAAAAACGGAAGCATGAGTCGTACTGGTATAACTTCATTATTAAGGCCTACATTAAATAATATGACTGCATGCTTCGCGGGAACACCACTGGAAAGCAAAATTAACAGCATTCTAGACTATTATGAAAAGAAGGGAATGCTGTCTAGTTTTGATGAAGGCAATGGAGATGTGCAGTATGTTATTTCCACTGTTGAGTTTGATAAGGATCGAATGGATAAAGCCATCGAAGAAAGTAGAAAAGAGTTTACTTTTGAAAAAATAGTAGATATTTCTGAAGAGTTGAAGCCTTATAAACCTACTGAGAAAGGATATTTAACGCGTCGTTGCCAACTGCGATGTGTAACCACAGTAAATGGGAAGGCTGTTGCTTCAAAATTAGATAGTGTGTTGGAACAGAATAGTATAGCCGTATTTTATCTATTCGCCAAAAATGAAACTGAACAAGGAAAGGTTAAGAATATTATTTCTAGCATATATGATAATGTTCATGGCAAATGTATAGTAGTAGATTTTTCGGATGCTTGCTTTACAGATGATTTATATAACAAGTATATAGAAAGTAGGGGTAAAGAAAGATATTATCAGAAACTAATAAAGCAACAAAATCAAAACAGGGCTGCTAAGAATGCTGCTGAAAGATGTTTAAAGGATTGGGTTCGTAAGATAACAGAGAACAACATAAGGGTTTATAAAGACCAAAATAATTTTGTGTCTGTAAAAGGGAACGCAAGTCTTAAAAGAAAATTAGAAGAATATGACAAGGATATATTTGAGAGTTCGTTAGAGAAGCTCTGGTCAAATCAAAAACTATTTGATGAAACGTGTACTGAAAAGATTGTAAAAATGGGTATGGGTGAAGCAAACATCCCTCCTAATTATTCTTATCTTAATTACATTAAGGTAGAGCTTGAAAAGAATAATATGTATAATGACCCCGATTATTATATTACTCTACCAGAACATATTGTATCTAAGATGCAAGTTGCAGTTAATAAATGCATCTCTAATGCATTTGAAACAAAAAATGCAGTCTTATTGACTGATATTTGGAAGGTTTTGAAGAAAGAACCGTTTGGTGTATTTACCTGTAGCGGTATCGCTTTCATTTTAGGTTTTTTGCTAAAGGAATATGGTACTGGCAAATATTTCTTCAGAGATGAAAATGGCGCAACTGGGATATTAAGATATGAAAAATTAGCAGAGCTCATTTCTTATCTAGTGAAAGAGAATAAGAAGGTCAATAACTGGTTTATCGCTAAACAAAAACCTGAGCATAATGAATTCTGTAGAATATCAACAAATGTTTTTTCGTTACAACCTGACAAAAGTACTACAGTTGAGGATGTATGCAAAAATATTAAGGTGTTCCTAACTAACAGAATTTACCCTTTATGGGCACTGAAATATTATATTGATGAAATATACTACAACAAGCCTTCTAAGGACTTGCTCATTGAAATTATTGATAAGTACTGTAGTTTTGTTAATCCAGATAATACTGCGAATATTGATAAGACAATAATTGCAGAAGAATTGTACTATCTATTTACTAATAATCCTGGTATAGAGGATACAATGAAAAGTATAGTTGTACCTGAGAATTTTAAAAATGGCATGGATTATTATGTTATTGCATACAATGTAAAGTTTCGCTCGTTAGCACTTTCTATGAATCTGACTACTTCCGATTATTTAGAGATGCTTAGCGAAAAATTGTCTAAAGATTCATCTTACCTATGGAAAGTAGAAGATACAAATAATCAAATAGATAATCTTTATACAGACTTAAAGTTGATAAGATCTATAAATAACATCATTCCAAATAAAAAGAAGCGCTTAGATGAGTGTGTTTTTGAGCTTCAACAAAGGTTAGGCAATATAAAGATACCGAGGGCTTTAGTTAAAGAAGAAAAGCCTATTTTGGATGACTTGTTTAGCGTTCTTATTCAGTTAAAGGATATCAGAAAAGTCAATAAATCTGAGGCTATACAGACAATAGAAGGATTTACAGACGATTTCTTAGATTTTTATAATAATCAGTTTACTGTATTTAAGGAAATCATTCATAATCACCTTGGCAATAATACTGATGATGAACTTGATGCTCTATACAATGAAGTGCCAAAAAACGCCTTTGGTTTGGGCACAGATGAGTACTTACAATTTTTAAGTCAAAAATTAGGTAAGATACGAAAACACAAAAAAGAGAATATATTGCATGAATCTTGGAAAAAGAGAACAGGTACTGAAAGCCCTTCAGCATGGTCCAAAAAAACAGGCATTCCTATACTATGTTTATTTAGAGATAACTTGGCTATAGCAAGAAAAAGCTTTGATAGTTTGAATAAAACTATTAGTTTGCCTGATGGTGATCTAGAAATAGTAATAGACTTTGTTAACAGTGCATCATTGGATGTTCTTAAGAATTCTAAGACTTGGAGCAAGGCATTTGTAGAGTATTTCGCTGACGAGTATTCTCCTTTGATTGAAGATAATGATCTTAGGGACTTGTTAAGAAAAAAAGTTGGAAGTGATGTATATAATTGGTTTGATTATCAAAATGCATACAAGCAGGAAGTGAAAATGCTTGCCGATCAAAAGTATCAGTCTGAATACCGTTCAATTGCACAAGCAAAAGTTAAATCATTAAGTGCGACAGATGCTCAAGAGTTATTAAGTGAACTGTTGGAACAAAATCCTTTGCTTGGCATAAAAATCTTGAATAAGTAAAAGGGGTAGAGGGCATGTTGTGGTATAACAGTGTTAATGATTTAGAGAATTTCTTAAAAAATGATAAAGATATGAATAGTTTAAGCCCTATTAGGATTATTAATGTTAATAATCTTGCTGATTGGACGAATACTAGAAAAGTATTACGAAACATAACTGGTAACCAAATAGGGCTTTCTAGCCTATGCTTAACGGAAGATAATACTCCAAATATAAAGCGCTTGTATAAGTTGCTAGATGAAAGTGCAGGTTCTTCTGTTGTAATCCCTCTTTCAGAGTATTTAAGGTTATACCCTGAACAAATTAACACTGTTATATCCAAATTGTTAACAAGGGAGTATTCTGGTTTTAATGGCCAACAAAAGTTCTACTTTTTGATGTATAGGATGCAAGAACATTTGTTGGCATTGAATATGAATGATCCCCGTAGATCACAATGTATCATTTGCTTAAGAGGAAATTTAGATAGGGATTTTAAGTTAAATGTTGTCAATAGTAGTCTAACTAAAACGGGACTATTGAATGAAATCAGAGGGTTTAAGTATTATTTATTGAATTGGGAAAATGAGCCGGCAGAAATAACCACATTGTTAACTGAGCATGCAAGTTTTTTCAAAACAAAAGTCTTTTCTGATAATATAATTGTAGTTGATAATGCATTTGACTTGTTGAAAATGAGAGGGTTTATCCATCCCAAATTTAAATTCGAAGATGCTGTAAAGTATCACTGGGAACGCTTGTTGGCTGACACTGTAGATGTACAGAGCTTTGAGAAGAACTGCCAAAGATTCTTTTTCGTTCCCCAATATGATTTGAAGGTATTTGATAAGTGGACATCATACGACGACTTTGGAAAATGGTTATTATGGATGTGGACAAGGCTACAACCTAATAGTTATGTATCTTATTGTGCAAATCGCAGTAGAGATATTAATGAGTTTGTTACCTCTTTATATACAGCAATTATAGATTTTCTTAATACTGCAGATTTTGATGAGAAATACAATGAAAGAAAGGAAATACTTGGTCTATTGAAAATACAACCGCCTAGTAGTTTCTGGTCAATTTTAGGTAATCTTTCTGTTGTTGAAAGACTTAAGGTATTAACTGATATTAGCATCAAGGAAAAGTCCTATATAATCTCATTATTTCATGAAATAGATTTTGCAAGAAGATCTGAAGTTATTAAGTTATTAAGAGTTGTATATCCTGAGCTTTCCTATTACTTAGATAATGTTAGCGGATTAAGAGATTGTCTGGCTCATGAGCATAAAGAGTATTTTGACACGTATAGATGGTTTAAGATATCTAATTGTATAGGTGATACAATCTACAATAAAGTTCAGTATTTTGCCAAACAAAAAGGAGAGAGTGTATTTAAATTAAGTGCGCGCAATGCACTAATTAATCAAGAATATGATAATAATACGGGTATTGTATTTATAGATGCATTAGGCATAGAATATGTGGATTTAATAGCATATGAATTGAGTACTTTATCAAAAGATGAATATAGTGTAAGATATGCTTGTGGTTATTGCCTGCTACCTTCAGTTACATCCATAAACAAAGACTTCTTAGAAGGTAAAAATGTAATTTGGCAAACACTTGATTTGGACCATTTAAAGCATGGTGTTTTAGGCTATCCAGATAATATATTAAAAGAATTTGATAGTATAAAAGCTACCGTTGATAAAATCAAGGCAACTTTGGAAGATAGATATAATAAACTAATTATTGCCTCAGATCATGGTTCTAGTAGATTGGCCGTATTATCTAGAAATAGTAGATTTGATAACAAACTTACAGCTACCGAAGGCTGTACAGTGTATAAGCATGGTAGATACTGTGACAGTACTGATATTGGAGAAGATATTGAAATGGCAATAAACTATAACGACAAAATGATAATTGCCGATTATAGTAGGTTCGAACAAAAGGGGGCTCCAGGAGTTGAAATACATGGTGGAGCTACGTTAGAGGAATGGCTTGTTCCAATCATTACTATTGAAAAGAATAGCTCCAATGTTACAAAAATCTCCAAATCTATAGATGTAATTTTAGAAAAGAAATCGTTTGCAATTAATCCTAAGACAAGGTGTGCAACTATTGAGTTCTATGTTGATGAGTTTAATGATGAACTTGAAGTTAGAATACATTCTGAAATAATACAATGCAAAAAGGAAATAGCAATAGATACAAAGCAATACTATAGTTTCGTTTATAAACCTTATAATGGAGAAGAAACGATTGAGGCTGAAGTAGCTACTGCTGGTATAAATTCAAGCTTTGTTTTTAGTATTAAAAAAGGTATAAAACAAAATGCTGGATTTGATATCTAGAGGTGATATAAATGTTAACTAATAGTTTTACAGGAGAAAATAAAGCAAGTGTTTTAGAAGCAAAATTGAAAGATTTTTTTGGTGATATGTTGGTTTGCAAATCTCCTGCTAATGCCAAGTTTTTTGCCAATTTAAGTATTCCTTCATTTATGAGAGATTGGTTGTTGATGCGCTTTTCTGACGAAGCAGGGAATATAGATAAAAATGAAGTTTCCAATTATGTAAAAAAGACCATTCCTAAAAAAGAACAATGGAATAATTATCTTGTTGATTTATTGCATAACAATCAAATAATCAAATTTTTGGCTAAGGTGAAAATAGATTTTGATACGAAGACAAGAACTGCATTGTTTAGCTTGCCTGAATTTGGGGTACCACAAAAAAAGGGTGAAGCAATAGTAGAATGGGATGTTATTGAAAACAATCGTGATTACCTTCTTGCGCCAACAGAAGTTTGGGGAATAGTTGAGATAGCTTGTGAGTATAATAATAACATGAAATCGAGCCAATTTATCTTAAAGGGATTTACTCCTTTTAGACCGTATTCTCTTGACTTAGAATTTTACTTGGAAGCAAGGAATAATTTTACGATAGAAGAATGGATTGATGTGCTATTAAGCGCCATTGATTATAATCCAAATGGCTATAATAGTATTAGACAAAAGCTTGCAATGCTTAGTAGACTATTACATTTTGTTGAGAAAAGGTTAAACCTTATAGAGTTGGCCCCTAAGGAAACTGGCAAATCATATTTATTTGCTCAAATTAGCAAGTATGGATGGTTAGTAAGTGGTGGAAGTATATCTAGAGCAAAAATGTTTTATGATATCAGTAAAAAAACACAGGGCTTAGTATCTAGATATGACTATGTTGCATTCGATGAAATACAGAGCATTAAATTTACAGATTCATTAGAAATGCAAGGTGCTTTAAAGGGGTACTTGGAGAGTGGCGAGTATAGAGTAGGAGATACAAGAGGGATAGGTAGTGCAGGACTCGTATTACTAGGAAATATAGATTCTGCTTCGATGAATATTAATACGAATATGTTTATTGACTTACCTGAAATTTTTCACGAATCAGCATTACTAGATAGATTTCATGGCTTTATAAAGGGTTGGGATATACCAAAAATGAAAGAAAGTCTTAAAGCCGATGGCTGGGCACTTAATACAGAGTATTTTGGTGAAATAGTGCATATGTTAAGGGATGAGTTGATATATCGTGCAGTTGTTGATGAGTTATTAGAAATTCCTAAGGATTCTGCTACAAGAGATACCGAAGCAATTAAAAGAATATGCACGGGCTTTTTAAAGTTG
>OGLR01000921.1_pt1 | contig 11338 bp, 10 predicted proteins | sample 1572931 | NCBI WGS metagenome assembly OGLR01 (sample SAMEA2581997, study PRJEB24529) | metagenome | biome: Human gut stool | place: China | collected 2011 | reverse complement strand
GCTATGATGGTACCGATTCATGCGCTACAGTGGTACCGATTCGCCGATACTGTCATCATAGATGACCATAAAATGAGCGGTCGTAACGCCCGCATCAATCACTCCAATATTTATATTAAAGATGGTAAGAAGACGGGAATTGTTGTTGTGCTGGAAGGTATGGCGAAAGCTGGCTGGCTGGTAGATCATAGAGGTGACAAGATCACAAATATTGGTGATAGTGTTGAGTTGATTCTTGAAAAATTGTTTAATGATAAAAACCCAAAAAATGAGGCGCAACTGTTTTCTCATGCCAAGAATGTGGGATTGGCAGAGATTACTGATTTTATAGATGAGATAAAGCGCTCATTGTCAAACCATTAAGAATATCCTTGAAAAGTCCACAAATTCTGCAAGTAAAACTAAAACAATGCTTTCGCCGAATAGTCGTATATTTGCAGCGCATTCCTACGAAGGGGGTGCCCGATATAAATGTATTATTCCGGTGTGAGGCCTTATGCGAAACAAAACATCAAAGTCGGAATTTATTAATATAAAATTTCGATTATGAACAACGAGAAAACAATCTTGACAGGTATCAAAAACCTGAAAATGCAGATAAAAAGATTAATGACCGAGGTTCATGCCTTGGAGAATATGGTAGGAGATATGGAGAATTCTCTTGATAGTGAAGATAATAATGTAACTTGTACTGATGAGCCTGTATTGCCAAAGTCCTTAGACTTTCAAGAGATGAAGGACTTGCTGGATAAGCTTGCAGAAGCTGGCATCCTGAAGGCATCCTATGCCTTGAAGAACCAGTCGTGGACTGAGCGTAGCGTGATTGTTGCATTCCTGTCTGGAAAAGTACAGAGAAAGTGCATGTGGAAGCCTTTTGCAGACTTGTGGCATTGTGACAAAGGAGCTATGGAGAGTGCTTATCAGAAGCATTGTGATACTCAAGCTGCTATGCTTTATTATAAGAAATTGGAGCGAAGTGTTGGGTAATACCAGTTGGTAGCCTACCAACAGACTACCAAGCAGGAACCAAAAATTCGCCGTACCTTTGCCCCGCAATCAGATGATAAAGTCTGGTTGCGGGGCTTTTCTGTATTTGGAAAACCGGTACCATTTCCTGGTACGGAATTTAGCGGATGGTCGCAGCCCCAACGATTATAATATATCAAATAATGAACGTGATAAAACCATATTATTTCGAGCATCCTCAATATGGAAAGATGAGAGTGCTGACAGCGGGAGGCAAGACCTTCTTCTGCATGAGCGACTTGCAGCGAGTTTTTGACAAGACACCCGAAGATCTCTATCAGATTGTTGCTGATTCGGAGGGCGAAGTGAGAAACTTCCATATCGTGATGGAGCCAAAGAAGGAAATGTTTGTTCATTGTTACTGTGCTTCTGGAGTCTTCCTGCTGTCGGACAATTCAGAAGTCACCCCCATCGATGTCCGCTTCAATGGCAGAATCCTGACCATCAATGACCAGATTTTTCAATAACAACATATCTTTCTAAAACTTCAATATATATGAGCAAGAAAAGTTTTTCTGCAGCTGCAGAGGCTGCTGTACAGGCGCTTTTGAACGCCCAGAAGGTAGATGCCAGTATCATTACTGACGAGTGTGGTAACGTAGCTATCCGCAAGGCTCCCTGGAACGATGCGGAGACCATCTGCGAGGTGCCTAAGGTGATTCCGGGCAGAATGATCTGCAGCGGTGGCGAGCATGGCGACCAGCTCGACTTCAAACCTTACGCTCAGTCGGGCGGGAAGCTTTATACCGAGATTATCCATACCTCACATGGCGCCCTCCGTACTTCGCCGCAGCGTGTGTTCGCTTCCTTCTCTTTTCCGAAGGAGATGAACAAGTCGGATATTCTGAAATATCTCTACAAAGAGGTGATGGAGATGAAGGGCAAGGCTAAACATTTCAAGGAGAATATAGCATGGGAACAGTACAAGTAATGGCTCTGAATCCGGCACGCAAGGGCAATATGGGAAGATTGAATTCTTCCCAGCCCCTGTATGTCTATGACACCCTGATAGCACAGCCGTGGCTGAAGGGTGTGATTGCGCAGATACGTGGGGAGAAGGCGATTCCCGGCGTAGATGCTGGTGATGAAAAGGCGGTGAAGAAGGCGAAGGAGGGGCTGAAGAAGCAGCTGCCTATCCGTGCCATTCACTACTACAGATTCAGGAATAACCACCGTTCTGGTGAGGATGCGGACCCAGAGAGCTTTCTCTTTCAGACTACCATCGATGTGGATGATGTGGATTATGTGGATACTGCATTGGAGAAGGCTCGTGAGCTGAACTGCAGCAACACGATATGGAAGGGGAAGCTGCTGCATCTGGAGTATTCGGCTAGAAAGAAGCTGCATATCGATATCCGTATGCCGATGGGTATGACCATCGAGGAGACGCAGAAGGCGTATTGCGAGGCGGCTGGGATTCCCTACGACAAGAGCTGCATCACGCCGGAGCGAATCATCTTTATCACGGATAAGGACTCGGAGATTTATCGCTCCAAGGAGTGGTATGGGGTTCTGCCGGATAAGGAGATTCAAGCCCGCAGAGAGGCTTTTCTTAAGCGTGGCTTAACGATTGATGGAAAGGGGACGGCTCGCTACAGCTTGCTTGCCGGGGATTGCAAATCCCCGGAACGCCTGGCGGGAGACTTTCAGGGGCAAGTACCTAATTGCAAATCCCCGGAACGCCTGGCGGGGGACTTTCAGGGGCAAATACCTAGCGATAGTAATCATAAAGTTCAAAGTTCAAATCTCAAAGTTCAAAGTAATGACGATGTTCAAGACAATCGATTTCAGGGCACTGACAGCCATTCTGCTGTTTCTTCTGGCGCTGCTATTCAGCCTGCCCAACCTGGTAATAGCCATCGTGCTGATGATGATTATATCAGCCATACTGGAGATGCTCAGAAAGCTGGCGGACTGGCAGCCCCAGAAGCAGAAAGTGCCAGTGAGAAGAATCTCATAGCCTTCGACCTCTTCCAGGATTCCGCAGGACTCAAGGGGATGAATATTGATACCGTGGGATCAAGACACTCCTCCCTGCTCGCTATTATGAGCGCTGGCGCTTCTCGTGTGATGTGTGAGGAGGAGCTGATGAAGGTGGTGGCGAAGAGAATGCCGAGCTATTATCAGGAGAATGATTGCTATCAGCTGATTCACGATTTCTATGCGAAATATGGAGATAGCTCCAAGCCGTTTTCTAGGGATGTGATTCGCGTGAACGCTTTGGCGGAACAGGCGGCTAAGTGCTTGGGGGCCGGGGAATGCAAATCCCCGGAACACCTGACGGGAGACTTTCAGGGGCAAATGACAGGCAATGCTAATCATACAGTTCAAAGCTCAAAGTTCAAAGTTCAAAGTGAAGACGAGGATTATCCTGCTCCACCTCCGATGCCCAAGAAGCTGCCGAAGCTGGTGGAGCTGCTCATCTCAAAGACTCCGGAAATCTATCAGCCGGCTGTGGCTTGCGCCATTTTCCCTCCGCTGGCTACCCATCTCTGGAGAACCAGATTCAGATATATTGATAACGTGGAGCATGAAGCCACCCTAGCGAGTGTGCTGCTTGCAGGCACAGGTGCAGGTAAAAGTTGTGTACAGAAACCTATCGATTTCATCATGGAGGATATCCGTAAACGCGACCAGGAAAACCTGAAGCGTGAGAAGGAATGGAAAGAGGAGATGATGCGTAAGGGTGCCAACAAGGATAAGCGCAAACGACCAGAGAATCTTATTATACAGGAGATTGATGCCGATATGACCAACCCTGCCTTCGTGATGCGTACCGCTGAAGCCAAGGAACATTTCCTTTATACTTCGCTGAACGAAATCGACCAGTTTGATGCACTCAAGGGTATCGGCAATCAGCAGTTCCGCATTATGTGCCTCGCTTTTGACCCAGGTAACTTATACGGACAGACACGAGTGGGAACACAAAGTGTCACCGAGCGTGTCACCATCCGTTTCAACTGGAATGCCTCTACCACCATCCATAAAGGCATCAGGTATTTCAAGCGAGTGCTGACCGACGGTCCGGTTTCCCGTATCAACTTCTGCACCATTCCAGAAAGAGATATTGGTGAGGACATTCCCGTCTATGGAACCTATGATGAGGAATTCAGAAATTCTCTGAAACCTTACATTGATAATCTCTGTATGGCTTCGGGTCTGGTGGAGTGCAAGGAGGCTTTTCATCTTGCCGAGGTGCTGAAGGATGAGAATGCGGAATTCTCCCGTCTGTCGCAGGACAGAGTCTATGAGAATCTGAGCTTCCGTGCCAACGTAATCGGCTATCTGAAGGCATGTGTGCTCTATGTGGCGAACGGTTATCAGTGGGAGCCGGAGATTGAGGATTTCATCCGCTGGAGCGAGCGTTACGACCTCTACTGCAAGATGCGTTTCTTCGGCGATGCCATCAAGAAGGCGGAGCGTGACGGAGATCAGGAAAGCAAGAAGGGACCTGCGAGCATCCTGGCATTCCTGCCCGAAAAGTTCAGCTATCAGCAGGTGGAAAGTCTGCGTTTGAAAAACGACATGAATGCCAAGGATACTGCCAAAATGCTGAGAAACTGGCTACATCGTGGGTATATCGAGAAAGAAGAAAGTGACTCAGTGACTCAGAAACTCAGTGACTCAGTTTATTTCAAGACCCATTCCAAGAGTGGAGAATGAATCTCATCAGGAAAATATTCCTGAAAATAATGAATGGAAAAATCTATTGTATATGGAAATTGTTTTAGAGCGTATAGCGAAGAAGAATACTTATACCATCGGCCTACTGTATCTGTTGGCAGATGGTGATGTGAAGCGCAAGGCGCTGTCCGGCAAGACTGCCGGCGACAAGCGCAGTTTCGAACATACTTTCGACTTGAAGAAGTTGTCTAAGGACAGCTACTTCTGTGATACCCTGGAGCCTACGTGGCGCAACCTGAACGGGATAGCGCTGAAGCCCGAGGAAGTGAATGCCAAGTACAGCCGTCAGAGCGGCAAGGTGGCAAGAAAGATTCCGGGTCATACTGCCATCCCCGAGGGCTCGTATCGTGTACTCATCACCAAGTCGCCCCGATTCAAGGAGTGGCTGCCGTATGTGCAGGGTGTGCCCGGTTTCGAGGGTATCCGTATCCATGCCGGCAACTATCCTGACGATACCCAGGGCTGCATCCTGGTGGGCGAGAACAAGGTGAAGGGCATGGTGGTGAACTCCCGCATCTGGCTCCATCGTCTGATGAAGCGCATCCAGGCGGCGGAGGATCAGGGAGAAGGCATCTGGATTACCATCATCTGATATTGCATAACCGTATGAAAAAAGCGGCAGCCGTATCTTCGGTTGCCGCTTCTTCTACGTTTATCGCTTTTTTACAAGCTTTGTCTCTTTTCCAATCCTTATTCAGCATCCTCAGCCTTCTTGCGGCGGGAAATGCGCTTGCGCTTTGGCTTCTCCTCAGCATTCTGAGTCTCGATCTTCACACCTGCCAACTCTGGGTCGATGAGGATACGGCCGCAGTACTCACAAGGGATGATCTTCTTGTGCATCTTGATATCCAACTGGCGCTGAGGTGGAATCTTGTTGAAGCAACCACCACATGCATCACGCTGCACGTAAACGATACCCAGACCGTTGCGGGCACCCTTGCGGATACGCTTGAAGCTGGCGAGCAGACGTGGCTCAATCTTCTTCTCAAGCTCGAGAGCCTTCTCCTTCAGGCGCTCCTCCTCCTCGTGAGTCTCCTCCAGGATGTCTTCCAGCTCAGCACGCTTCTCTACCAGTCCGTGCTCCAGGTCAGCCTTCTTCTCCTCAGCCTTGTGGAGGTCGAACTCGCGCTCGCGCATCTTAGCCATGCCCTCGCGGATCTTCTTGTTGCAAAGCTCGATTTCCAACTCCTGGAACTCGATCTCCTTGCTCAAGGTATCATACTCGCGGTTGTTGCTCACGGTATCGAGCTGCGCATGATAGCGCTCCAGGCTAGCCTGTGCATCAGCAATCTCGTTCTGCTTCTGGTAAACAGCATGGTCGAACTGCTCGATTTCGCGCTGGATGTTCTCGATACGAGTGGTGAGACCGGCGATATCATCTTCCAAGTCCTGAACTTCGAGAGGAAGCTCACCACGCAACTCGCGGTTCTCGTCGATGCCCGACAAGGTTACCTGAAGCTGGTAAAGAGCCTTCAACTTCTCTTCAACTGTCAAATCTGTAGGATCTTTCTTTGCCATAATTTCTTTATTTTATCTTTAAACCTTTATTGTTCTTTTTAAAGCTTTTGCCCTTACAGGGCGCATGGGGACATCAACCATTATGGGGGATATCAACCATTATGGGGCTATCATCTCATCTTATAGATAGATGATGGGATTGGTATTGATCTCCGAGATGCAGCACTTGGCATCTGGGAAATGAGAGAGGATGATGCTGCGGAAGATTTCGCTGGTGAACTGCTCACTCTGATAGTGGCCGATGACGCAGATCTGAATCTCCTGCTCATGACCGAAATACTCGTGGTAGCTCATCTCGCCCGTGATGAAGGCATCGGCTCCTGCCGCAATGGCATCGCCCAGCAGGAACGAACCCGAACCGCCGCAGAGCGCCACCTTGCGGATAGGGCGACGCAAGAGCTGGTTGCACTGCACGCACTCCACACCAAAACGCTCCCTGATCAGCAATACCAGGTCGTCGGCAGCGATACCCTCGGCGAAATGCTCCTTCACCTCATCCGAAAGCCTGCCAGCCTGGGCAGCCTTCAGGATATCCTCGTCAGAGATCTCTCCTATTACGCCGCTGCCGCCCTTCACGCCATCCACTTCCTTCTCGCCACCGAAAAACTGCACGTTCTTCAGGCCCAGCTTCTCGGCAATCTTGAAGTTCACTCCGCCTGCCGCTGCATCCATGTTGGTATGCATGGAGACGATGGTAATATCATTCTTGATCGCCTTGCGAACGGTGCGCTGCACATAGTTCTCATCCGATATCCTGGAAAGCTTTCTGAAGATGAGCGGATGATGGCTTACGATGAGATTGCAGCCCTTCCGGACCGCCTCATCCACCACCGCCTCAGTGACGTCAAGACACAACAATGCCCCTGACATTTCTACCGCCTCTGTCAATCCAACTTGCAGGCCGGCATTATCATATCCTTCCTGCAAGGGCAGAGGCGCGTAATGTTCAAGGGCATCAATTACTTCTCTTATTTTCACGCTCCTAATATGTCTTATTTTATAATTTAGGCTGCAAAGTTACGCATTTCTCACGAAATTAGCAAGCGTTTCACTAAAAATTTTCAAAAAATTATGTAAGTTGCCGATTTTTTTAGTATATTTGCACGCATAAAACATTAAAAATACAAAAGCTTATGCATCACTCAATATTACCTTGCGATTTCGCACTTCCCGCGGAATGGGAACCACAGAGCGCCATCATGCTCACGTGGCCACACGGCGGAACGGACTGGAAGCCGTATCTGAGACAGATAACCAACACGTATCTGCAGCTCGCAGACATCATCACCCGCTACGAAGACCTGCTGGTGGTGACACCTATTCTGGAAAGCACCCAGAGAATGCTCGCCGAAAAGCTGTCGGAGGGACAGATGAGCCGCATTCACCTCTACGAGATGGATACCAACGATACCTGGGCGCGCGACCACGGACCTATCAGCATGGTTTCGCGCGGCAGACACAATTCGCACATCATCCCTATCCATCTGCTCGACTTCAAGTTCAACGGATGGGGCGAGAAATTCGACTGGAAAAAGGACAATGCCATCAATCTGCAGCTCTACTATCAGGGAGCCTTCAATGCGGCGCTGGAAAACCACCAGGGCTTCGTGCTCGAAGGCGGAAGCATAGAGAGCGACGGCAGGGGTACGCTCTTCACCACATCGCAGTGCCTGCTGGCGCCTCACCGCAACCAGCCTTTCACCCACGAGAACATCGACTGCCAGCTCAGGAATTTCTTCCATGTAAGAAATGTGGTATGGCTCGACCATGGTAATCTGGTGGGTGATGATACCGACGGACATATCGACACCATCGTGAGAGTGGCTCCGCACGACACCTTATTATATGTAGGGTGTGATGATGCGGAAGATGAGCAGTATGAGGACTTCCAGGCGCTGGAGAAGCAGCTGCAGAAGCTCTTCACCTACGAGGGATACCCTTACCGACTGCTGAAGCTGCCGATGCCGGATGCCATCTATGACGAGGGCGACAGACTGACTACAGACAGGAACAGCAAGGGAGACAGACTGCCTGCCACCTATGCCAACTTCCTGATTCTGAACGGTGCCGTGATTTATCCTACTTACAACCAGCCTGAGAAGGACGAGGAGGCGAAGCGACAGATTCAGCTTGCCTTCCCAGACAGAGACGTGATAGGAGTAGATTCGCTCACCATCATCCGACAGCACGGAAGCATCCACTGTCTCACCATGCAGCTGCCGGAGGGGGCTATCAAATAAAGTATTAGAAAAGACACAGACATAAATGAAACTCGGATTATTACAACTTCACATTACGGCGGACATCGCCGATAACAAGACCCGACTCGCCGAGGGCATCATCGACCTGGCGAAGCGTGGCGCAGAACTCATTGTATTGCAGGAACTTCACAACACGCTCTACTTCTGCCAGGTAGAAGACGTAGAGAATTTCGACCTTGCCGAACCGATTCCCGGTCCATCTACCGAATTCTACGGCAAGCTTGCCAAGGATCTGGGCGTGGTGATCGTTACTTCGCTCTTCGAGCGCCGTGCTCCGGGGCTGTACCACAATACGGCTGTGGTGATAGAGAAGGACGGAAGCATAGCCGGAAAGTATCGCAAGATGCATATTCCGGATGACCCTGCCTACTACGAGAAGTTCTACTTCACCCCTGGCGACCTCGGCTTCAAGCCGATACAGACTTCTGTGGGCAAGCTCGGCGTACTGGTATGCTGGGACCAGTGGTATCCGGAGGCTGCCCGACTGATGGCGCTGCAGGGCGCAGACATCCTGCTCTACCCTACTGCCATCGGCTATGCCACCTATGATACCGAGGAGGAGCAGCAGCGCCAGCGTGAGGCGTGGACTACCGTGATGAGAGGCCATGCCGTGGCAAACGGTTTGCCGGTAGTGGCTGTAAACCGAGTGGGATTCGAAGCTGACCCAAGCGGTCAGACCGGCGGAATCCAGTTCTGGGGCAGCAGTTTCGTGGCAGGTCCTCAGGGCGAGCTTCACTATCGTGCGAGCGATGACGAGGAAGAGAGTCTGGTGGTGGATATCGACCTGAAGCACAGCGAGGATGTACGCCGCTGGTGGCCATTCCTGCGCGACCGCCGCATCGAGAACTATGGAGATATCACGAGAAGATTCATAGATTAAGGGAAGTTAGAGAGAAATTAAGGAAAAGTTAAGATTGGATTTTCAGGATAATGGAGAATTTGGAAGTGATAGTGGTTCTGTTCATCTGAATGCTACAACTTAACATTAAAAAGAAAGTATGAGAAAAAATAAAATGATAAAAACCAGCCGACTCCTGCTGCTCGCCATGGCGCTCGGAGGCTTTACTAATCCTACACTGGCGGCACCGATAGAACACATCGGCGACCGCTACATCATGCACGTATCAGAAATGGAACTCACAGGCGAGGAATCGCTTCTCGATGTGCTGATGATGTGCCCCGAAGTCATTACGATGGACGGCAACAACATCATCGGCGGTGATCCTTTCGCCCATCTCTACGGCAAGTTCGTCATCCGCATCGACAACCAGGAATATGGTCTCGACTACGCTACCCTGCTCCATCATTTCAAGGCGAGGGAGATAGAGAGCATCAAGGTTTGCCAGAACTCTGAGGTGATGAAGGGATGCAGCAGTCTGAAAAAGGTGATTGACATCACCCTGCGCAAGGGTGAGAACGGAGTGAGCGGAAGAGTAGGTCTCTTCGGCGACACCTATGGCGGCGGAAAGGGCATCGTGAGCGTATTGAGCCAGCAGGACAAGCTGCGCATCCTGACCCACGTAGAGGGCAACATGCAGCGCACATCCAACAGTCTGGGCGATAATCCAGACGAAGGCTCAAGCCTCATCAATCACTATTCGCACGAGGGAGCCAAGATGAACATCCTCTGGACTCCTACCGAAAAGGACATGCTGGAAGTGGATGCGATGCAGACCTACACCCGAAACCATTTTACCGGTACGCCAACCGACTATGTACGCGCCTACCATCTCCAGGCAGACTATACCCGCCTGCTGGGCGAGAAGGGAGCGAGCATCCTCTTTACCCTGGGTGCCGAGAACATCAGCGACAACGGCGGAAATGCGGCAGATGCCAGTGCGGCACCTTACCGCAACCACGCCACCTATCCGTTTATGGTAGTGGAATATGCTACTCCGGTGATTTCCGAGAATCTCTGGCTTACAGCCGGTTTCGAGGGCGGACTGTCTATCGAGAAGAACTGTGTGGCTGATTACATCAACCACTCCAACTATCAGGACCTGTATGCTCAGCTGGATTATACCATCGGCAAATGGGGCTTCATGGTGGGCGACCGATTCCGCACCATCAATTTCCGTCCGAAGCAGATTGCCACAGAAAAGTCCTGGAAGCACAGTACCCACAACCATAGCTACACGGTGAGCGTATATCACAACTTTGCACCGGGCCATACCCTGCAGGGCACATTCTGCCGCCGAATCTTCAATGCCGATTTTGGCGACTTCATTACTGCAGGCGACATGGAGGGGGCTTGGCGTCCATACTACACCAAGGACATCAGCGAGCGCCTCGCCTACGTGGCTGAGCTGAAGCATACCTACAGCAAGCCGAATCTCGTGGTAAGCAGTTCTATCAAGAATATCCATCAGGATCTTCCGGGTGTAGATCGCGACAACACACTGGGCATCGGAACTACAGCCTTCTGGCATAAGGGAATGCTGAGGATTACCGCCGGAGTGAATTACTTCTGGGAAAAGGCTGAGATTTTCGGAGGCGAAGAAGGTATGAACTCTAAAACCAGCAAATACAGCAATTTTGCGATATTCAAGCTGGCTCCGCAGTTGTCATTGCCTGCTGGCTGGCGCCTGACATCCAATATGATCTGGTGCACCCGTCGCCACACGCTTACGCCAGCCTATACGCCAGCCAATCTCTATGCCGAGGTGGGCGTGTATAAGAACATAGGCAAGCATCTTACTCTGGAAGGCAGGTTCCACGATATTGCCGGTCAGCATTTCGGCAACCGTGCAGCCACCATAGGTTTCACCTATTACTTCTAGTTCTTTTCGGAAATAATTCGGAAACAATTCGAGAACAATTCGGAAACAATTCGAGAACAATTCGGAAAC
>OGLR01000920.1_pt1 | contig 11339 bp, 9 predicted proteins | sample 1572931 | NCBI WGS metagenome assembly OGLR01 (sample SAMEA2581997, study PRJEB24529) | metagenome | biome: Human gut stool | place: China | collected 2011 | reverse complement strand
CCTGTATGAATTCCTGTTAAAACAACTTCTTGATATCCATTATCTACTAATTTATTAACCTCATTTATCACATCTTCTTTGCTTTTGCTTCTTATATTTCCTCTTGCATATGGAATAATACAATATGAACAATAATTATTACAACCATCTTGTATTTTTACAAAGCCCCTTGTTCTTGTTTCAAATTTATCTAATTCCATTGGCTCAAAAGGAACACTTGTTATGTTTTCAATTTTTATTATATCTTTTTTTGTTTTAATATATTCTTCTACTAAATCTACAACTTTTGATTTATTTGTATTTCCTATCAAAATATTTACTCCAGGTATAGATAATATTTCATCACTTCTAACTTGGCTATAACATCCCATTACTACTATTATACTATTTGGGTTATTTTTAATAGATTTTCTTATTATGTTTCTACTTTTTTTATCACTAGTATTTGTAACAGTACATGTATTAATAACTATTATATCTGATTTATCTTCATAGTTAACAATTTCATATCCTCTTTTTTTAAACATGTTTATTATTACTTCACTTTCATATAAATTAACTTTACATCCTAAAGAGTAAAAAGATACTTTCATTTTATCACCTCAAAAAAATAATCTAATTTATATTATAGATTATTTCTGAATTCTTTTAAAGAGTTTAAAAACATTTCGTTACTTTCTTCTTTTTTTACATCTGGTCTTGTGTTATCACTAAATACTGATGAGAATATTTCTCTTGATTGTGTATACTTTTTTTCTTCTTTAATTGTAGGTGTAGGTATATTAACTTTTGCGTTACTACTTACATCTTCAAATAAGTATTCTTCTTCTATTTTTTGTTCTTTTACTTCTTCTTTTGGTTCTATTTTCTTTGGTTCAGTTTTTGCATAAGTAAAAGTGTTATTATGTTTAAGTAATTCTTCAACACTTATTATAGCTGTATCTTCTTGTTCATCTTCATACTTTTGAATGATTTCTTCTTGAGTAGGTGTTTTTGCTTCCATTGTCTTAAGTTCATCAACTATACTTTTTAAATTTCTTGTTCTATCATTGTTAAGATTTATATCAGCATCTTTAATATTATCTATATCTTTCATTTTTTCTTCGAAATCATTTTCATTATCAGTTATTTCACTCTCACCATATATTTTTTTTATTTTATCAATCAGTTTTTTATTGGCGAACAAATCACATTTGTCGTGAAGCAGCTGGATAATAAATATAGCTATGAAACAGACAACTGGAAACACTACAAATACATTCTTGTAAACAATAATACTGCCAACACTTTTTATAATCCTCGTATTAAACTGATTAAATATATATATAACCCCAAGTATACGTCCTGCAATAAACAATTCTACAGCGAGCATAAAATACCTTATTAATCTGTTATAATCTGATATTGCAAAATATATAAGAATCACAAATGCAAAAAACATGCCTGCAACTGCCATATCGCTGTCTGATGCCAATGAACCCATCATTCCTAGCAATGCACAAATACCATAAAAAAGCTTACCTGCTGTACTTTCCTCATATACAAACGAAAACATGGCAAGTGCAAGCATCATATTAACATACATTCCATATATATCTATATTACCAAGCGAAGATATGTACACCGTTTTCATGGCAGCTGGAACATCCTTGTATATGTAGAATGGATCCATGCCCGCGTAATTAAGCACTGCCCACACATTAACCAATATTGTAGAACATAATACGTATGTAATATCTCTTTTTTCAAATCTGTAACATGTTGAAACAACATAATACATACAAACACATGCACCATAAAAAACAAGTCCCGTATATCTTCCTCCGTGTCCTAGAAATGCAACACTTTTATATGGAGAAAACAAATATGACATAATACATACAAAAAGAAATAAAAATATTAATTTTTTCCATAAATCCATATTTTTTATCTTATCTTTTATATCATACACTTTACTTATGCTCTGACTTTCAGCACTATACGCACCTTCCTGAATATTAATAAAATCAACATTGTCATCATCATATTTTTTCTTATCGCTAACTCTTTTTAATATAAAACTTGCCAGTGAATTAATACATAGAACCAAAAAACCTACATATGAAACAATAATAAAGAAGAAAAACCTTGTTAACGTAACATCATTTAACTTGTTATGCATAACAAACGGATATATTATCAACAACATATACACTACTGTTTTTCCCAGAACATAATTAATTTTATCAGTTATTTCCATACTTCCTCCATCCATATCCTTATTCTCATGTACATATTATACAAAAAACCAGTGCTATAGACAATATAACACTGGTTTTATTATTAAATATTGTGATATTTGAATTTTTAGTTTGCTCTCTTCTTACCGAATACAACAACTAATCCCATAGCTGAAACTGCTGCTAAAGATAATAATACATATAACATTACATTTGCATGATCACCTGTTTTTATAGGTGTTCCAGCAAGTTCTCCTGTTGCAGGGTTAACAGCCTTTACTTCATCTGCTGTATGGCCTGAAAGGAAGTATGTTGAGCAGTGATTTATATCAAAATCAACATATCCATCAACAACCTTTAACCCCTCGTTATCTCCAACTACCTCAACTCTATTAAGTTCTTCGTTATAGTAATAGAGATATACTACATCCCCATTCTGGAACCACTTGCCAACATAAGTATGTAATGTAGCTGTTCCAGGAAGTTCTCCATGATATGCAAAGTTAAGATATACTAATTCATCTACACCTGTTAATGCTACTATATCATCATTCTTAGTATCAGAAACATTTAATGTAAGATCAACGTTCTTATCTGTGTTATTAAGTGTTGCTGCCTTAAATGTCCATGAATATAAAAGATAATCCTGTGAATTAACAACTCCAACTGTGATATCTTTGTTGTTAGCCTTTACTGCTGAGAATAAATCAGCTGAAAGTGTAGGTGCTGCATCACTTACAACATCAACCTTAGTCTCTGTTGATGAAGTAACTTCTTTATTAAGAACATCATTAACAGCATCAGACTTTACTATTTCGTCCTTTGCAACTGTCGATGGAAGTGAATGATCTCCCTGTGGAAGGTTTCCAATTACATCTGAGCCTGTTGAATCTGGTGTACCTGCATTATTACCACCTGTAGTATCAGAATTTGTTGAGTCTGATGGTGTTGTTACATTTTCTGTATTACCCTTGTCAGCATCATCCTTACCTGGCTTTCCTGGTTTTACATCTGAACCTGTTGAATCTGATGGTGTTGTTACATCTGAACTTGTTGAGTCTGATCCTGTTAAATCAGATGGTGTTGTTACATCAGTTTGTGTAGAATCACTTGCAGTTACATAATTGTTCACATAATCAGAAAATGTTGCTGCTGCAACTCCTGATACCTGAACAGCTAGTAATGAAGCAACTGTAACAGTTAATGCAAGCTTTTTAGTAAAAAACTTTCTCATTCTTATAGTACCTCTCTTCTATTGTTTTTACAATAAAAGTCATCACAAAGTAAATTAATCCCCCTCATTTGTATGCATCACATTCTCCAAGTAAATCCAGTGGATATAACACTTAATGCTAACTTTATTGCTCTAAATATTTTACCCCCCCCCCCGGGTATATTTTTGGCAATAGTTTAGCATGTATTTTTTTATAAACATTTTCAGTTTCAAACAGCTTTTATAAATATTTACTTGTAATCATCCATAGCCTTTTTTAATGCTTCATCAAGGGTATGCCATCCAAGAACAGCACATTTTACTCTTGCAGGCATATGCGATATATCTTTAAGTGCTGATGCTTCATCAAGCTCATCTATCTCTTCATCAGTTGCCTCTCCCTTTATCATCTTAAGAAAAAGATTTCCAAGCTTTAATGCTTCATCCTTGCTCTTTCCTATAATCATGCCAAGCATAATGTCTGCTGAAGCCTGCGATATAGCACATCCATCTCCCACAAAGGCTCCATCCTCTATTATGCCATTCTCCACTTTTAACTTAAGCCATATATCATCACCACAGTTAGGATTAACTCCTTCCAGTACTATATTAGCATCTGGAAGATCATGCTTGAACTCTGGTCTTATATTATGCTCTGTCAGAATCTCGTTATAAAAGCCTCTATTCATCATAACCCATTCTCCTTCTTACATTAATAGCACTCTTAACAAATGCACGTACTTCATCCTCTGTATTGTAGAACATAAAGCTTGCTCTTGTAGCATTATATACCTTCAAATGTGTAAGAAGCGGCTGTGCGCAATGATGTCCTGCCCTTACATCTATTCCATCCGAAGATAATATTTCACTGACATCATGAGGATGCACATTATCTATAGTAAATGCTACTATACCTGTATGGTTATCAGGATTCTCAGAACCAATAACATGAATATGTTCATATTCTTTAAGTCCTTCCATAGCTATACGCGTAAGTGTTTTTTCTCTTTCTTCAATATAATCAAAGCCAACTTCATTAATATACCTGATTGCTGCAGCAAGTCCAGCTGCACCTGCTGCATTTACTGTACCAGCTTCAAACTTATGTGGAAGTTGTGCATACACAGCGCCTTCTCTTGTAACAGAATCTATCATTTCTCCACCAGTCATGAAAGGTTCCATCTTCTCTAAAAGCTCCTGCTTTCCATAAAGAACACCTATTCCCATAGGTCCCATAAGCTTATGGCCTGAAAACGCAAGAAAATCCGCATCCATATCCTTAACATCAATCTTCATATGAGGTGCACTCTGTGCTGCATCAACAACCATAATAGCACCTGCTGCATGCGCCATAGCTGCGATTTTTTTTACAGGATTAACACAGCCAAGTACATTTGACACCTGGCCAACCGCTACTATTTTAGTATGCTCATTAATACCTGCTGCCAATGTTTCATCTGAAAGTGTTCCATCTTTTTCACAATCAAGATACACAAGCTTTGCTCCTGTCATTCTCGCTGCCATCTGCCATGGAAGCATATTGCTATGATGCTCCATAATAGAAACTGCTATCTCATCTCCGGCTTTAAGGTTATTTAGAGCGTAACTATATGCAACAAGATTAATACCTTCCGTTGTATTTCTTGTAAATATTATCTCCTTTGTAGAACCTGCATTAATAAACTTCCTTACAGTTTCTCTTGCATCTTCATATTCTTTTGTTGCAGCTATACTAAGAGGATAAAAGCCTCTTAATGGATTAGCATTATTTTTTTCGTAAAACTCAGCTTCTGCTTTAATCACGCATTCAGGTTTCTGTGACGTAGCAGCATTATCTATATATATTCTGTCATTATTTTTTATAAGTGGAAAATCATCCCTGTAATTGCGACTCATATTTATCTCCATTCTATAATCTTTGGACGTCATTTTCACCAAGCACCTTGCAAAGCTGTTCATTAGCAAGCTTCTCAGTTTTTTCATCTTCTATCTTTCTTGCTACGACTTCCAATCTTCCCTTAGTCATAATATCTTCTGCCGTCTCTGAATCTATACCTCTTGCTGCAAAATAGAATAAGGTTTGTGGATCAAGCTCACCAATAGTTGCACCATGTGAGCCATTGACATCCTCCTCTGCGCAAAGAATAACAGGAATAGTCTTATTTACAACATCTTCACCCAACAATAACACATTTTCAGTTTCAGCACCTGTAGAACCAGACGAACCATTCTTAAAGTCAATAGTTCCCTTAAATACCTTTTTAGCAGCATCCTTAAGTGCTCCATCAACGCTTATCCCGCAGTTTGTCTTCTTACCAATGTGGTTAACTATAAGATTTATGTCAATATTCTGTTTAGCAACGCCAAAATATCCTATATCACACATAAAATCCGACTTATTTCCATTAAGATCTGTTCGTATGCCATCATAAAGACTGCCTTCTCCAAGAAACAGCTGTACAAGCTTAAAACCTGCTTCATCTGCACACCTGCTTCCAACATCGCAAAGCACATCCTGCTCCTTTGGCTGTAAGAACACCTGTACAAGCTTTACATGACTGTTTTTTCCAGCATCTATAAGAGTTCTGAATGCTGTATTACCAGCCACTTCCTCTGAGCCTGTAAATGTTTCTATTATTGTAAATGTTACATTATCCTCTACATTAACAACAAGCTTTCCTGCCTGATTCACTTTGTTTTCTACAGCAACAGAATCATCTATATTAAGATATATCACTTTATTATCCGCTTTCTTATCTGCATTTATCACTAAAGATGTGATATTTTCATCTGCAAATAAAACATCAGCGGCATCTGTAGCGCCTGTTTTTACTGCTGCACTGATATCTGCATAATCATTACTCTGTGCATCATAAAATGCATCAGCATATCCATCTGTTTCAATATTACATGGAACAGTCTTACTATCCCATGCCACCCTTGTATCATTCAGATTAAGCCAGTACCATGTCTTAGATGGAAGCGCATTTATCTTTAATTCACTAACATTACTCATCTTACTCTCCATTCCTGTGTATATCCGAATATCACACATATTTATATATCAATTAACCGATACTCCCTTTCATCTCAAGCCTTATAAGATTGTTCATCTCAATAGCATACTCAAGAGGAAGTTCCTTAGATACATTATCAGCAAAGCCACTTACGATGCATGCCCTTGCATCCTCCTCTGTCATACCACGTGACATTAGGTAGAATACAGCCTCATCACTTATACTTCCTATCTGTGCCTCATGGCCTACATTTGCTTTTCTTGTTCTGCTATCCATAGCTGGTATAGTATCTGAACGTGATATCGAATCAAGCATAAGTGACTGACATGAAACTGCTGCTTTAGCATTTTCTGCCTGCTTGTTTACAACTACCGATGATCTGAAGGTACTTATACCGCCATCCTTTGATATAGATTTTGTATTGATATAAGAGCTTGTGTTCTTAGCCGCATGAACCACCTTTGCACCCGTATCAAGATTCTGCCCCTTACCTGCAAATGTTATTCCTGTGAATTCCATTCTTGAGCCTTCTCCCTTAAGAATACTCATAGGATAAAGATAAGAAACATGTGAACCAAATGATCCAGATACCCACTCTATTGTTCCACCTTCTTCTACAACAGCTCTCTTAGTGTTAAGGTTATACATATTCTTAGACCAGTTCTCTATAGTTGAATATCTAAGCTTTGCATTTCTGCCTACAAACAATTCAACACATCCTGCATGCAGATTAGCAACATTATACTTAGGTGCTGAACAGCCTTCAATAAAGTGAAGATTGGCACCCTCATCTACTATAATAAGCGTGTGCTCAAACTGGCCAGCACCTGGTGCATTAAGTCTGAAATATGACTGAAGTGGAATTTCAACTGATACTCCCTTTGGAACATATACAAACGAACCGCCTGACCATACAGCACCATGGAGTGCAGCAAATTTATGGTCAGCTGGCTTAACAAGCTTCATAAAATGTGTTCTTACCATATCTGCATATTCACCCTTAAGTGCACTTTCCATATCTGTGTATACAACACCAAGCTTTGCAACATCTTCCCTTACATTGTGGTATACAAGCTCTGAGTCATACTGTGCCCCGACACCGGCAAGTGACTTTCTTTCAGCCTGTGGAATACCAAGTCTTTCAAATGTATTCTTTATATCATCAGGTACATCTGACCATTTTGTCTTCATATCCGTATTAGGTCTTACATACGTAACAATGTTATCCATATTAAGACCTTCTATTGATGGGCCCCAGTCTGGCACCTTCATATTGTTATATATCTGTAAAGATTCAAGACGGAAATTCTGCATCCATGCTGGATCATTCTTTTCCTTTGAAAGCTTTTCAACTATCTCTGGTGTAAGACCTGCATTGATTCGGTATGCATCCTTTTCCTCATCCTTGAAATCATATATATTCCTTTCTATGTCCTGAACATATGTTTTCTCTTTCATAGTTTTAAGGAACTCCTCTCTTTTTCTTTAACATTTCATATATATCCATCTGCAGTTAAACAACTACAACTGCACGCGCTGCGTATTAGTTTTCGTACTCTGCGAAACCTTCTGTGTTAATCTTGTCAACTAATGAAGCATCACCTGTACTTATTATCTTACCTTCTATCATAACGTGTGTATAATCAACCGATAAAGATTCAAGAATCTTAGTACTGTGTGTGATGATAAGAAGACTTCCGTCACATCTCTTCTGGTATTCCTCGATACCCGCTGAAACTGTTCTTACAGCATCTACATCAAGTCCTGAGTCTGTTTCATCAAGAATTGCAAGCGATGGCTTTAACATAAGAAGCTGTAATATTTCAGCCTTCTTCTTCTCACCACCTGAGAAACCAACATTAAGGTCTCTTTCTGCATAAGACTTATCCATATTAAGAAGCTCCATAGTCTTTTCAAGTTCTTTCTTAAATTCCATAAAACGTGTTCTCTTACCAGTCTTTAATTCAAGTGCATTTCTTATAAATGAACTTAAAGTTACGCCTGGAACCTCAAGAGGATTCTGGAAAGATAAGAATATTCCATCTTTAGAACGTTCATTAACAGCTTCGTTAGTTATATTCTTTCCATCAAACCATATCTCACCTTTTTTTACTGTATATCTTGGATTACCCATAATTGCATACCCAAGTGTTGATTTACCTGTTCCGTTAGGACCCATAAGTACATGGGTTTCTCCCTTTCCAACAGAAAGATTAACTCCATGAAGAATCTCCTTATCCTCTACATCTACATATAAATCTTTTATATTTAATAAATTCTTGTCTGACATAATATAGTTTCCTTTCTTATTTTAACCATTCATGTTTTACTTATAATATTTACAACCTGCTAATTATTTGCTTACAGCCTCTGTAACATCATTTTGTTCCCTGATGGCAGCCTTTGCTACATCTTCAAGTGTCATATTGTCAAAATAATCATTAATCAGCTTAGCAAGTCCTTCCCATATAGGAAGTGTGTAACATGCACTTGAACGTTCACATGTATTCTGTTCATCCTTAAGACAGGCAACTGGTGCAAGCGACCCCTCAGTAAGATTAAGTATTTCACTTATCGAATACTCTGAAGGATTCCTTGTAAGTCTGTAGCCACCGCCATGTCCACTTGCTGCTTCTATAAGATGAGCTTTAGATAACATTCTGGTGATTGTTTCAAGATACTTCTGCGACAAATCCTCCTTCTGTGATATTTCTTTAAGAGGAATATAATCATCGCTGTGATTAACTGCCAGATATACCATAACTCTCAAGGCATACCTGCCTTTAGAAGAAATAACCATAACTAAATATTCCTTTCTACATATAGTAACTTTTACTTAAGACTAATAATTACATATACTCCTTAATATTAAACTGAACAGATATAATGTAAATTATTCTCAATAAAGCGTAACAAAATAATATACCTATTCGCCTACTATGTCAATAGGTGATTATCTGTTGATACTTTTTAGGTTTACCTGGCAATCACGAGCAAATTATCATAAATAATACAAAAATGGATGAAAGCGAATCCGTCAGAAAAACCCGTTATCATCCATTTATTTTTATTATATTATGCTTCTCATATATATTATATTTCGTTACGTTTTATATTCTTTCGTAACACAACCGCTCTAATATAGCTTTCTTAGTTCTTCATCGCTTATTTTGCCATCAAGAAAATCTTCCCAGAAGCTTTTAGAGCTTGCAAACTTTAAATCAGAATTTTTGTCAAAGCTGTTTAGAAAATCTGTAATCTTTTCATAATCACCCTTATGTTTATAACTCATTCTCCAAAGCTCTGTTTTTACGCCATCCTTAAACTGTGTACATGTTATGCCATCCTCTGTAAACACTGTAACTGTCCATGTCGTCTTAGCATCACCAATATCCTCAGCAGAAGCACATTCTGTTACTCCATCCGTACTGCTTACACCTGTACTTGTGCTTCCTGTTAATGCAAGTTCCTGTTCTTTAGTAAGCTCTTTACGTGTCATTTCGTTATCATTTAAAGTTTCTATAATATCCTTAGCAGTTTCTTCAAACTTTTCTTTGTTTTCCTTGCTTACTTCATTTTCATACTCGACAGCCTCTTTGAATTCATCAATAAATTTGTCAACATGTTCTATGAGTTTATCCCATTCCTTATTGCTCATATCCCTTATGTTTGTTGAAGAAGCTTCCTTTGACTTATCTGCAGCAACATTCTCTTCTGCTCCATCCTCATCAAAAGTTATCACCGGCATATTGCCAGCCTTTGCCATGTTTTTGTCAAAAGTCTTATTATCTGCTGTGTTCACAGCAGCCTTACCGCCCATATAATAGTTATATGCATATCCTGTGTTTACTTTCATCCTTATCCTTTCTGCGGTCACTCTGTCATTCACAACCGCACTGCTTTCCTATAGCGGTCCAAGCAGTTATTTAGTAATAAATATGCAAAAAGGCACTTTATTTCGAATCAATCCGTTGAAATAAAGTGCCCTCCTGGCAATATGTATATCGTCATATAATGATAAAAGCTTAAGTAGAATACCATATCTCCTGTGATTTTTATAGGATTTTTTATCTGACCAAAGCTATCACATTTTCTGTATTATCCGTAAAAGGAAACATATCAAAAGGCTTACATCCCTTAACCTTATAGCCACCCTTTAAAAGCACCTCAACATCTCTTCTTTGTGTATCTGGATTACATGAAACATACACAACCCTGTCTGGCTTTATCTTAAGAATAGCATTAAGGAACTCCTCACTGCTGCCACTTCTTGGCGGATCCATTATAACAACATCAGCCTTTTTCTTTGCAGCATATTCTACCAGGAATTCGCCCGCATCAGCATTGACAAACCTTATATTCTTAATATTATTTATCTTAGCATTTTCTTCTGCATCCTTAACCGCATCCTTATTAAGCTCAACACCTATAACCTGTCCAGCCTTTCCAGATGCAGCTATTCCTATAGTTCCTATACCGCAGTAGGCATCGATCACGGTCTCCTTCTTCTTGAGATCCGCGTACTTGATGGCTTTGCCATAGAGGACCTCCGTCTGCTCCGGATTCACCTGATAGAAACTGCCCGGTGATATACGGAAACGCTTTCCGCACAGAATATCCTCTATATGCCCCTTGCCGTAAATGACCTGGTTCCTGTCTCCAATGACCATGCTCGTGTCCTTCATGTTGATATTCTGTACAACCGTTGTAATCTCCGGATGAGCTGTCACAAGTGCATTTGCAAGGTTCTTCTTGGACGGAAATACCGGCGATGCGGTGACTATGATCACCATGATCTGTCCGGTCTTTCTTCCGACTCTTATCTGCAAATGCGTGATAAGTGCGGTTGTTGATGACAAAGTTCAGAGTTTTCAGACGCCCGACTCCCGC
>OGLR01000919.1_pt1 | contig 11344 bp, 11 predicted proteins | sample 1572931 | NCBI WGS metagenome assembly OGLR01 (sample SAMEA2581997, study PRJEB24529) | metagenome | biome: Human gut stool | place: China | collected 2011 | reverse complement strand
GGGGGAAAACATTTAGAGCTTTTTAATTCTTTATTCTGTTTATAATATTATAATTTTGCAGTCTTATAATTAAATAAAAATCAAACTAACAAAAAAAACAAAGAAATTATAAGTAATTATTATTAATAACTAAAAATTAAAACTTACATTTATGGCAACAAAAACAAATGCAGCAAGCCCTAAGCAGAGCAAGGGCTTCACAGGTATTAAATCTGCTATTTGGGTAATGGCAGTATGCTTGGTACTTGGATACTCTTTCTGGTACTTCGTACTCGGTAACCCGGATAACTTCGCAGGCGGTACACGCGAGGGTCGTCCTTTGAACCTCATGGGAACTGTTTACCATGGTGGTTACGTTGTAGGTCTTATCTTCACATTGATGTTTACCGTTATCTCACTCAGCATCGAGCGCTACTTCGCTCTTAAGACTGCTTTCGGTAAGGCTTCTCTTACAAAGTTCGTTCAGGAAATCAAAGCTGCTGTTAAGGCTAACGACTTCGACAAGGCTCGCACTCTCTGCAACAAGCAGCAGGGTTCTGTAGCTAACGTTGTTCTCGCTTCTGTTAACGCTTACTCTGAAATGGAGCACACAACTGGTATCAAGAAAGCTCAGAAGGTTGCTAAGATTCAGCAGGCTCACGAGGAGGCTACTCAGCTCGAGATGCCTACTCTGCAGATGAACCTCCCAATCATCGCTACTATCGTAACTCTTGGTACACTTACCGCTCTGTTCGGTACCGTGCTCGGTATGATCGGCTCATTCCAGGCTCTGGCTGCTGGTGGTGGTGGTGACTCACTCGCTCTTTCTATGGGTATTTCAGAGGCCTTGGTTAACACCGCATCTGGTATTGCTACATCTTGGGTGGCTGTAGTTGCTTACAACACATACACTAACAAGATCGACAAGCTGACATACGCACTTGACGAAGTTGGTTACACTATCGCTCAGACATACGAAGCAAACCACACAGAAGAAGCTTAATTTTCTACTAACCCTTTAAATTTTTATCGCTATGGGTAAAGTAAAAATTAAGAAAAACGACGTCTGGATCGATATGACCCCTATGTCGGACGTGATGGTGCTTTTGCTCTGCTTCTTCATGTTGACATCAACATTCGTGAAGCAGGAACCGGTAAAGGTGGCCACTCCAGGTTCGGTATCGGAGATCAAGGTTCCAGAGAAGAACGTGCTCAATATCCTCGTTGACAAGACGGGTAAGATTTTCATGAGCATGGACAATCAGAATGACATCAGAAATGTTCTCGATGGCATGACTGGACAGTTCGGCGTGGCACTGACAGCAGAGCAGACTAAGAAGTTCCAGAACGACCCTATGTGGGGTGCGCCTATGGATAAACTTCAGGCTTATCTTTCACTCAGCCAGCAGCAGATGAATGAGCAACTTGGCACCCTCGGTGTTCCTCTTGACTCTATTGACGGCAAGGAGAGTGAGTTCCAGCTGTGGGTACGTGAGGCAAGAAATACCAACCCTGATATTAAAGTTGCTATCAAGGCTGACGAGGAAACTCCTTACAGTATCGTAAAGAAGATTATGTCTGAGCTGCAGGATATGAACGAGAACCGTTACTATCTTATAACTTCATTGGCTAAGGAGGACTAAATTATGGCAAAAAAGAAAGCAAGTAGACAAAAGAAGAAAGATGTCCGCGTAGACTTTACGCCTATGGTGGATATGATGATGCTTCTTATCACCTTCTTCATGCTATGTACTTCTTTGGCTAAACCGCAGACAATGGAGCTTAGTATGCCAAGTAACGATAAGAACATGCAGGATGAGGATAAATCTGTAACAAAGGCTTCTTACACAATCACTATTTATGTAGCTGCCAACGACAAGATTTATTATGTTGCAGGACTTCCTAAGTATGATGACCCGACATGTCTCAAGGAAACTACATGGGGCAAGGACGGTATCCGTAAAGTCCTTATTACTCACGTGACAGAAGACGGCACACAGCCTGTTCAGCAGGTTATGCTCGCTAAGGCTAAACTTGACGAGAAGAAGGCTAACGATGTTAACAACTCTATGCCAGATTCTGTTTACAACAAGGAACTGTCTCAGATTAAGGCCAGTGATATCAATGGTCAGAAAATTCAGACCATGACTATCATCATAAAGGCTACCGACAAGTCAAAATACAAGAACCTTGTTGACGCTCTCGACGAAATGCAGATATGCAGCATTGGTAAGTATGTTATCGACAAGATTAATCCTGACGATGAGAAACTTCTCAAAGACAAGGGCATCGAATAAGTCGGTATATTGCTAACTGTTTAAAAGATTAAGAAATGGCAAAAATAGATTTGATTTCCCGTGACTGGGCCGATATGGTCTTCGAAGGAAGGAACAAGGAATACGGAGCTTATAGACTTCGTAAAAATGCCGGAAAACGAAACTTGTATTCGCTCATCACTATCTTTATAGCTGCATTGGTAATTTGGGGATGTATTTCTCTCGTAAAATTCGTTGAGTCGCGAACCAAGACCGTTGCAGTGACAAGTGTAGCTGAGCTTTCTGCTCTTAACCAGCCGAAGAAAAAGGCTGAGGTAAAGCAGAAGACAGTTAAGATTGAGCAGCCTGAGAAAGTTGTTGAGCGTGTTAAGAGCTCTGTTAAGTTTACCGCTCCTGTCATCAAGAAGGACGAGGAGGTAAAACCTGAGGACGAGCTTAAGACACAGGACGAGTTGATGAACACCAAGACCGCCATCGGTGCCCTCGATGTTAAGGGTAATGATGATGCCAACGGTGAGGTGCTCAAAATCAAGGAAGCCGTTGCTCAGCCAGAGCCAAAGCCTGAAGTTGAAAAGGTATTCGACGTTGTAGAGCAGATGCCTTCTTTCCCTGGTGGCGCACAAGCCCTCATGGAATGGCTTAGCAACAACGTTAAGTATCCTGTAGTAGCTCAGGAGAATGGTGTTCAAGGTCGTGTAGTTGTATCGTTCGTTGTTGAGCGTGACGGTTCAATCACCGATGTTAAGGTTGTTCGTTCAGTTGACCCGTCACTCGACAAGGAGGCTACCCGCGTAGTTAAGGCTATGCCTCACTGGATTCCTGGTAAGCAGAACGGTCAGGCAGTGCGCGTTAAGTACAACGTTCCTGTAGCATTCAGATTACAGTAATAAACAGCTAATGAAAAATAAAGCATCTTACATATTAGTAGGATTAACACTTGCGGCAGGTATCTTTTCTTCTTGCAATAATGAGAAGAAACAGAAGAACCAACGCACAGATACATATTCGTCAGGGGTAATCAGCATTACCTCTGACGAAAGTTTTCAACCTATAATCGAAGAGGAGCGCGAAGTCTTCGAATCGATTTATATGCAGGCCAAAATCAAGCCTATATATACAAATGAGAGTGAGGGTATAACAAACCTGCTCAAGGCTAAAGACACATGGCTTGTCATTACAGCACGTAATTTTAAGGATGACGAGCTAAAGGGACTGCAAGACCGTAATTTCCTGCCGAAGGCAATGAAGATTGCATACGACGGACTTGCCCTTATAGTCCATAAGTCAAATACCGATACATGTATCTCCGTTAGCGATATCAAGAAGATTTTGAACGGAGAGGCAAACAACTGGAGCGATATTTATCCTAACTCCAAGCGTGGTGAGATAACTCTTGTTTTTGATAACCCTAAGTCGAGTGCCGTACATTTTGTAGAAGACTCTATACTTGGCGGCAAGGCTATTCAGAGCAAGAATGTTGTCGCTGCCAATACTTCTGCCGAAGTGATTAAATATGTTGAGAAGACTCCTAATGCCATTGGCATCATAGGAAGCAACTGGCTCAACGACAAGAGGGATTCCACAAATCTTACTTTCAATTCCGATATCAGGCTTATGTCGGTGAGCAAGATTGATAAGGCTACTCCCCAAAACAGTTGGAAACCATACCAGTATTATATATACAATGGCAATTATCCTCTTATCAGAACAGTCTACGCTTTGCTGAACGACCCTGTCAACGGTCTGCCGTGGGGCTTTGCCAGCTTTATAGCTTCGCCGAAGGGACAGCTCATAATTCTGAAGTCTGGACTGTTGCCTGTCTATGGCAATATCACCATAAGAGATGTTAATGTTGGTGAATAGTGAAACATTTTTGTTTCTTATTCGTTTTAATAGAAAAAGTCTATAAATTTTTCATACGATTATGAAGACTATTAAATATTTTGTAATTGGAGCTTTGATGATAGGATTCAGCGCTCCCGCAATGGCACAGGACAACAATGCCGTTATTGAGCAGGTAAGTAAGCTCATCAAGTCAAAGGGTAATGATGATGCCATTAAGGACATCTTCAAGGCAAACAAGAAGAACCCGGAGGTCTTGCTTGGCATGGGCAGGGCTTATCTTGAGGCTAAGGACACTGCAAATGCAGCAAAGTATGCTAACCTCGCTTTGGCGCGCAATAAGAAGATGGCTAAAGCATATATTCTTCTTGGCGACATCGCTGTTGCACAGGATGATGGAGGAAAGGCTGCCGAATGGTATCAGCAGGCTAAGTATTTTGACCCTAAAGACCCTGAGGGATATTTCAAGTATGCGAACATTCTTCGTGGACGTAGCCCTGAAGAGGCGGTGTCTAATCTTGAGGAGCTTCGCACGCAGCGTCCCGACATAGCTGTTGATGCTCTCGCTGCAAGAATTTATTATTCTTCAAACAAGCTTGACAAGAGTATCGCATGCTATGACAAGGTTGCAGACAAGTCAAAACTTGCTGACGAGGACATTACAAACTACGCTACTGGCGCATGGATGCTCCAGCAGCGTGATAAGAGTCTCGAAATAGCTAAATATGGTTTGTCAAAAAATGCGCGTAAGGCTGCCTGGAACCGTTTGGCTTTCTACAACCTCACTGACATGAACCAGACTGATGAGGCTCTTAAGTATGCTGACGCTCTTTTCAACGCTTCAGACAGCGTTAAGATTTCAGGCTTCGACTATACATATTATGGCACAGCCCTGAAAAATGCGAAGCAGTATGAAAAGGCTATCGAGATGTTCCAGAATGCAGCTAAGGAGAACAAGGACAACAAGGAGCAGTTGAATATCGCACGTAAAAATCTTGCCGAAGCATACGTCGCAAAGGAAGACTATGCCACAGGTATCAAATATTACAATGAATACCTCGAAAACGTAGACAAACCTTCTGCTTTCGATTTTGCCGGCCTTGGCACAATCTATCAGAAACAGGCTTCTACACTTGAGGGCGAGGAGCAGATTGCCGCACTGAAGAATGCTGACGGCGTATATGCTAAACTCGTTGAGGTTCATCCTGAGCAGGCTGATTTCTCAAACTTTATGCGTGCGCGTATTAATGCGTCTCTCGACCCGGAGACAACTGAAGGTCTTGCAAAGCCTTTCTATGAGGCTCTTGCCACATCACTTGCCGCTAACACCAACCGTGACAATACCGATAACATTCGCCTTGTTGAGGCTTATCGCTATCTCGGTTACTATTATCTCGTAAAGGACGATAAAGAGAACTCTAAAACCTACTGGAACAAGGTTCTTGAGATAGATCCGGAGAACGAGGCTGCTAAGCAGGCATTGAGCATCATGTAAAAAATTAGTAAACAGCAAATAACCAAGCGAGGGAAGAATACTTCTCTCGCTTTTTTTTAAATTCTAATTTATGAAACGTCTACTTTTATTTATAGTCATTGCGTTATTGTGCATAATGATGAGCAATAACCTTTGGGCACAGACACCATACGCTGTTTATTGTGAGGGCGACCAGTCGTTGCATTTCCTAAGTAGTGACGAAACTCTTATTGAGGGTGAGACGCTTGTGGATAATAATCAGCCGATTACTCTACTATGGTCGGGAGATGACGTTACAATAAATGGAGGATGGAAATATGACTGGGAGTCAGAATCAAATATTGTCCCTCAGAATGTAATGAAGGTCGTTTTTGAAGACAGCTTCAAGGATGTGAGACCAAAAAATTGCAGCGGCTGGTTTTCTGGTTTTTGGAAGCTTTTGGAGATAGAGAATATAGAAAACCTCAACACGTCAGAAGTTACAGACATGAGTGAGATGTTTGATGGTTGTAGATATTTACAATCTCTTGACGTTAGCCATTTTATGACTGATAATGTTAAAGATATGAACACAATGTTTACAAGCTGTAGCTATTTGAGTTCTCTTGATGTAAGCCATTTCAACACTGCCAATGTTGAGAACATGGCAGGAATGTTCGCAAACTGTAGCAGTCTGACCACTCTTGACCTCTGTAATTTTAATACGGATAAAGTAACAGACATGTCGTGTATGTTTTCTTTTTGCAGTCACCTAAATTCTCTCGACTTTAGCAGTTTCAATACTAAGAATGTTACAGATATGCACCAGATGTTTGCTGGTTGTAGAGAGCTTCAACATATAGACTTTAGCAGTTTCGATACAGAGAAAGTTAGAGATATGGGATGTATGTTTGAAGATTGTATCAGCCTGTCAAGTGTCAATCTTGAAAATTTTTACATTGATGATGATACATATCTAAATGGTATGTTCTTACGATGCTCATCTTTAAAATTTATTACTTTAGGGAAAGATGTAAAAAGCATGCCATATTTCTATGAATGTTATGACATAAAAAAGATTATTTCTCACACTGACGAGCCGATCGCCTTTACTACTTATTGTTTTGAGAATGCGGTTAAAGCAAATGCCAAGGTTTATGTACCCTCAGGCACAAAACCGTTGTATGTAGAGACCGACGGATGGAAAGAGTTTGTGAATTTCGTTGCAAACGACCTTGTGCCAGAGGACGGCAAAAGTCTAAATTTTGGTATTGACGGAATAGATGAGAATACAGACCTCGACGGAACCATTGTAAACAACATTTTTTTTAATATTTCAGAAGGTAGAGGTGAGTATAATCCTGCTGAGAGCTGCATTACATTGAATAACGTCACAACAGACGAGCAGATGGAGAATATCACCGGTTTGGACTTGTTTGATGAATACTTGTTCAGAAATTTTACAGGAATGATATTCTTGCTTGAGGCTGGATGTGGAACAATAGAAATAGAGTCAGCAACAACGGCTGGAATGCATCTTAACGTGAAGGTTGGCGATGCCGAGCCGGTTGTTAATACTTCAAGCGAAAAGACTACGCTATCTGTACCATACACTGTCGCAGGACCGACATACGTTTATATTTACTGTAGCGTTAATCCTGAAGACGTAACAGAAAACACCAATGCTGCTGCGAAGATATATAACATAAAATTGGCTGACGCATCAGACGTAGACAGCATAATGCAAGAAAATAACACCAGCAATAGAATTGTATATAACCTCAACGGTCAGCGTGTTAGCGGTAGCTACAGAGGTGTTGTGATAAAAGGTGGCAAGAAAATTATCCGGCATCAATGATAACTTTAAGATAGCACGAACCGCCACACGCCGCTCGTCGAACCGTCATGCGCCGTTGTACGAACCGCCATACGCCGCTCGCCGAACCGCCAAGTGCCGTTGCTTGAACCGCTTTTGTCGGTTCTGCGAAAAATATGTGGCACATAGTCATATCTGCTCCAACTAAAAGCAGGGCTGCGCCGTAATGTTATAATTACGTGGTGCAGCCCACTTTATGTTCAGTGAATTTTTGTTTTTCTCTTTTTTATTAATTAGTTTGGCTGTTAAAAATATTATTCGTAAATTTGCCTAAGTAAAGCCAGTTTCGGCAAATAAAAAAGCAATGTAAAGGGCAGATTTATTAATCCTTTCACCGATGTGGGCTTTAAAAGGATTTTCGGACAGGAGTTCTCGAAGCCACTTCTTCTCGACTTTCTCAACAATCTCTTGAAAGGAGAGCGTGAGATTACTGATATCACGTTTCTTGACAAAGAGCAACCTGCCGTGTACGACAGCGACCGCTCTCTGATTTATGACATATACTGCGAAACTGCTGACAATGAGCACATCATCGTTGAGATGCAGAACCGTGAGCAGCCTTATTTCAAGAAGCGTAGCCTTTACTACACATGTGAGGCTATCTCCCGGCAGGGAGTAAGGGGCACGAAATGGAGATATGGCATTACGGCTGTATATTTCATAGCTTTTTTGAATTTTAGGCTTGACGCTATTGGCGACAAGTTTCGCACTGATGTTGTTCTTGCCGACATGAAAACAAAGGAGCAATTTTCCGATGATATGCGCATGATATATCTCCAGCTTCCCTATTTTGTTAAGGATGCTGATGATTGCGAAAATGATTTTGAACGTTGGATTTATGTATTGAAGAATATGGAAGTACTTAACAGATTACCTTGGGTGGCTCAGAATTCAGTTTTCGAGCACTTGGCGAAAATAGCAGACATAAGTGCCATGAGTAAAGCTGACCGCTTGAAATATGACGAGTCGATAAAAAAATTCCGTGACACAATAAATGTTATGGAGGGATCTTTCGAGAAAGGCATGGCTCAAGGAAAGGTGGAAGAACGTAATGGTATAGCCAAAGCTATGTTGGCAAAGGGCATGAGTGTAGAGCTTATTTCCGAACTTACCGGAATGACTGTAGAGGAGATAAGAATAATTCAATAATAATAACAAGCCCAGACCATAAAACTTATGAACTTGTGGATAAGTTTTATGGTCTGGGCTTGTTTCTTGGTTTAGTATAACGCTACATTTCCTCATTCACAAAGTCCACAGCCCTGTTTATGTAGTCAATAAACGGCTTTGTGGTTTTCATCATTTCAGACACCCTTTTTGCCAGCTCAGGCTTCAGAATGAAGTTGTTGTCGGTATTTGCAATGAGGCAATAGCTTTTCATTCTCATCCAGTCGGCGTATGGCGCATCTGCCTGATATTCCCGGGGCACACGCTTCAAGGCTCCGTCCATATCGGCTTTGAAGCTGTTGTCTGCCTTTGCCAATATGTCTTTGAACTCGTCCCACCCGTCGCTTATGTCCTCACGCAATATCTTCACGGCTCTCGTATCGTAGCAGTAGTTGCCAGAGGCGAGCATGTGGGCATGCGGATACTCGTCTGACGTTCCTGTGCCGATGTGGAAATAATACCCCGCATGCATCGATTTCTTGCCGCCTTTGGCAAGAAACACGCCGAAATGGGTCTTGTAGGGCGACTTGTCCTTGCTGAACCGTGTGTCACGGTAAATGCGGTAGGTGCAGTCGCGCAATGTGAGGCAGGCAATGTCGTCGTCCCATTTCCCGATTTCCGTTATCAGCTCCTCGCAGAAGGCGTTCCATATCTTTTGTACTTTGATATATCTGTCTTTGTTGGCATTGAACCATTCACGGTTGTTGTTGCGCTCAAGGTCTCGAAGAAATGATAGCACTTCTTTCATGTTTCTTATTCCTGTATAGTTATAGATATTAAAAGTGATTGCGGTTGGCAAAGATATGATTTATCTGCCGTGCAATAACTTAACGTGTTTACGGCATTTATTATTGTGTCACGCTTCAGTTTAAATGGACTATAGAGATTCTGGACATAAACAAGACCCAATTATGTGTTATAATAATATTTCTGTAATATATTACAAGAAAAATTTGTGAGTTATATAATAAATTGTTAACTTTGCAAGAAATAATATAATCTGATGAAGGTGTTTAGGTTCATATTCGTTTTGGTGTCTCTTATTATGACAAGTTGTCATGATGAGGATATGGACGGATTAGCTAAATATACAATGAAAGACGGAACATCATTCATAACAACCGATGATGTTAAGTTTTATGATACTGAATGCTCATTTATAAGTTTGGACAATAATCTCCGTCCTATCCCAGATGATATTATAATTAATCAAGATTCCGAAAAGGACTCCGTATATGGTTATGACTACGTGCTGTCTATATCATGGGAAAAAGCAATTTTTGGAAAGTGGATTGAGAATTTTGGTTTGCAGCAAGGGTGTCAATATTTTATTGAAAATATAGAGGTTGTTAAAATCATTCCTTCAACCATCGATTTCGCCATTATGGAAGGCGCATATAACGATTTAAATAAAGATTCTATTGGAATAAATTCTAACACGAATAAAAGAGGTTTTGTCGTGTCGTCTACTTATCTCAATGGTGGGTATAGGGCACATACCCTTATGAAAAGGGTTGCGTATGATTCTGGTGGTGAATCCTTGAATATTTATTTCCCTATAAATCCAACACTTATTAAATGGAAATACTTTAAAATTTTATCAATATGGTAACGAAAAAATTATTTTTATTTGTGGTTCTTGCTACATTAGGAATCACTTTTTCATGTACAAACGATGTTCAAGAAGAATGACAATCTGTGAATAGTCCATTGAAGTCAAATGTACAGGAGGCTATGGCTGGTAATGTTGTTGTAACAGACAAAGGTGAATTAATCACCATCGAAGATACAACAGTTTATACAGTAAACATTTCGGATAATCTTATCCAAATAGAATCAGAAATTAATGCTTGGGATATCCCTGTAACACGTGTTTCTGATAGCTCATATCCACAAAAGATTACAGTCAAAGGCTATGATACTAAGGAAAAAATTGAAGATTATAAAAAAATGATCTTTTCAGATGCTGAAAAATATGGCTTACAAAAAGGTTCTATATATCTCGTGTGTTTATACAAGGTTTACAAAGATTTAGCTCAAAGTGATGATGAGAGTATTAAGCCAAGGAACTATACTACAAATCTTGATGATACGGCAATGGGATGGTTGCCTGATGTTTACAACAACAGTAAAAAGTTTGTAAAAGGTTTTTCGTGCACAACCACAAGCGTTAATGGTTTTGTTACAGCATCAACTCTGTTGCGTTATGTGAAATGTGATTTAAGTGGTGCTTCATATGATAAATTCCTCCCATATGCTCCTCAGAATTTAATATGGCAATATGTACTTAACTATTCCGAAGGCTGGGATTAGAATTATGAAGTACAGGTTAATTATTTGCTATTTGTCGTAGAAACAAACAGCGTAGACCTGTTAATTAGTGAATTATAATTGCTAATACGATCATATAGATTTATTATGAATTTATATGGTCGTATTACGTTATTGGAGTTTTAATTAATCCATATAGTGGGCCCTCATCTGTTTTTATTATGATGCAAGGGATGTAGGAATTGATTGTATAATTCAGCGGAAATGTAAAAAGGAATAACTCGTCAGTAACAAGTCATGCAAGACAAATACAGTTGACATTTCAGTGTATCTGTATTACATGTGTGATGTGGGCATATATATTGCCATATAACTAAGATTAATAATCTTATAGCGATAGGATTATTAATCTTATCGGCATAAGGTTATTAATCATAAGCGGTCGAAAGATTGTATTGTCCTCAATTTCAAATTGTTAAT
>OGLR01000908.1_pt1 | contig 11429 bp, 10 predicted proteins | sample 1572931 | NCBI WGS metagenome assembly OGLR01 (sample SAMEA2581997, study PRJEB24529) | metagenome | biome: Human gut stool | place: China | collected 2011 | reverse complement strand
GGAGCGTAGCGGGCTACATGACCGATGGAACTTACAATTTAGACCGAAAAGAAACAAAAAGATGACAAAACGTCAACTCATAATTACTGACTTTTTGACGGTGGAAATTAATAGAACCCACCTAAAATCGGAGATACAAGCTCCCCGATGAAAAAGACCGGTGACAGCTGCGCCACCGCCAAGCATCATTATTCAGGACACGGCGGTCCTGAACATTCAAACAACAAAAGGCCGACAAGATTGTTTTTGGGGCCGCTGGGAGAGCGGGTTTCCACCCCGCCATCCTAATGTTCCAACAAGTCAAAGAGCACACGGCATACAGCCATTACAAATATTGAGCCAAAAACTATCCGAAACCTATCCTGAGGCAAAAAAAAATATGTGACAGCAGTTGCCGCCGCAAAGTGTCAGTTCTGCAATGTGTCGGAGACTGCATATTCTTGGCGTTCCAATAAGCTGGAAACGCCCGTAATGAGCAAGACTTTTGTTATTATATATACTTCGGTAAACATGAGAAAATTATTTTCTTTATCCCGACAGGCTTATAATTCGGGATTTTTATGTAATTTTGCACATGCTGTTACGAGATGTGGCAAATAATAATTAACAACCCGTTGGTGGAGTTAATTCTGTGCGTACTTAATTTCCCCGGCAGTTTTAAAATCTTTTAAAAAAACAGTTTTATACACAGCTAAAAAATGCAACCGCTTGCATTGGCTGTTGCAAGCGGTTGCATGAGCCATCGCAAGCGGTTGCGATGGCGTTTGAAGCATGCGGCATTTTTTCGCATGGTTCTTCAATGATGCAAAACTGATTTTCCCATTTCCTGTATGCGCTGCCCCCAAAAACAGGCTCTGTGAGGAATCATTCCATCCGCTGATACTCGCTTGGAGACATGCCCGTCTCGCGTTTGAAAAATGTTCCAAACGCCGACTGGCTGGGGAAGTTTAGGCGGAAGGCAATCTCGTTGATAGGCATATCCCCGTTTTTCAGCATCACTTTGGCCTGTATGGCTGCCCCGCCTTGACAAAGTTCTTGCGGTATGCCCCGATATCGAGAAGCATTGCGACATGCCCGTTGACAAAAGCCAAATCGGTAAGATGCTCTATGCTGCTGAAGTCTGTTGTCTGCAATGAGAAATCGTTCAGTACATTTCTTTTCATATATGCAAAGATAAACATAAAATTCCGAATGATTTGATAATTATATGCACAATCGTACAATATCAATAATTAAAATAAGGAATTTGAAACAAAAAGCTCATAAAATCATCCTATCTTTGCAGAAGATAAACATCACACAACAATGAAACATATCAAAACAATTCTAATCCTGTTGCTCCTGCCATTGTCGGCACTGGCACAGACGATGACGCTCGACGAGTGCCAGAAACTGGCGCAGGAGAACTATCCGCTAATCAGGCAGTACGACTTGGTGAGGCTGTCTACAGACTATAACGTCAGCAACATTGCGAAAGGATGGCTTCCGCAGATTTCGGCCGTGGCGCAGGCAACTTATCAGAGCGACGTGATGGCGCTGCCCGACCCTCTGAGAGATGTGCTCAGCCAGCGGGGCTTCGGCATGAGAGGACTCAGGAGAGACCAATACCGGGTAGGCATAGACCTGAGCCAGACTGTTTATGACGGCGGAGCCATAAGCGGACAGAAGAGCGTGGCGCGGATAGAGGGCGAGGTGCAGACGGCGCAGGCCGCAACCGACATGTATGCCGTGCGCCAGAGAATTAACGACCTGTATTTCGGAATATTGCTCCTTGACGAGAAAATAAAGCTGAACCGGGATTTGCAGACTTTGTTGCAGTCGAGCCTCGGCAAGCTGACCGCCATGCTCAGCCACGGCACAGCCATGCTGTGCGACGTAAACACGCTGAGGGCGGAGAAACTGAGGGCGGAGCAGCAGTCGGTGGAGCTTTCATCGTCGAGAAAAAGCCTTACGGACATGCTGTCGGTGTTCATAGGTAAAAAAGTCACAAGTCTTGAACAGCCACAGGATATCACGGTCACAACACAGGGAAACAACCGCCCGGAGCTGTATCTGTTCAACTCGCAGATTGAACTTGCCAACGCTCAGGAAAGTCTGTTGAGCTCACGCCTGCTGCCAAAGCTCAGTCTCTTTGCACAAGGCTTTTACGGCTACCCGGGCTACAACCAGTTTGAGGCCATGATGAGCCGCGACTGGAAACTGAGCGGAATGGCAGGAGTGCGGCTGTCGTGGAACATCGGGGCTTTGTACACAAGAAAAAACGACAAGGCTCAGCTCACCGCCCGGCGCGGACTGATAGAGACGGCACGTGAGACGTTTCTGTTCAACAGCCGTCTGACGGAAATTCAGCATGTCGGCGGAATAGAGAAATACAGGAAGATGATAGAGGGCGACAAAGAGATTGTGCGGTTGCGGCAGGATGTGAGAACGGCGGCAGAGTCGAAACTGGATCACGGAATAATTGATACCGACAATCTGCTGCAGGAGATAACACGTGAGAACCAGTCGCGCATAGACCTCGCCACTCACACCATACTGATGCTGCAGGAGAGCTACAACCTGAAATATACAAAGAACAATTAAGAATCGACAGACAACTTTTGCTTCATCTCTGAACTTACTACTCAGTATTTATGATGGAAAAAGAAAGACTATAGGGTCACCACATGTATCGGCCCTATAGTCTCACTCTTAGTAAGACTGCACCTCATATAAGACGAAAATATTCGTGCCGGTACGAATATTTTCCTCAAATCTCAAAGAAATTCGTGTACACACGAAACTTTTAGCGAAAATATTCTTGAAATTACGAATAAATGATTAGTTTTGCGGAAAAATTCGTATATGGATGAAAGATTTACGGCCATAAGGAGGTTTAACCTGTGGGACGGCAATGCTCCGGCCATGGGCTATGTACGCCATGAATATGTGGAAAAGATAACAAAATACATCGGCAACAGGCTGGTGAAGGTTATCACTGGCCAACGGCGCTCGGGCAAGAGCTATATCCTGCGTCAGATAGCCAAGCAGCTGGCCGACGGCGGAGTGGATGTGCGTAACATCTTGATATTGAACCTCGACCTTGCCGGATTTGAATTTGTCAAGACGGATGATGACTTGCGCGACATAGTCAGGCTGTATGAGGAGCAGATGAAGCCCGCAGGACACATTTACATCTTCATCGACGAAATCCAGAACGTGGAAGGATGGGAACGGTTTGTAAATGCTTACTCCCAGGACTTCACTCACGAATACGAGTTCTTCATCACCGGCTCAAACTCGCGCCTGCTTTCCGGCGAACTCGCCACGATGCTCTCCGGCAGGTATGTGAAGTTTGAAGTGTTCCCGTTCTCATTCCGTGAGTATGCCGGCATCACCGGACACGCCGCCGGCAGGCAGACATATCTTGAATATATGAAGACGGGAGGCATGCCCGAGCTGTTCAACCTTCCCGACGAGGAGGTGAGACGCAATTATGTGTCTTCGCTGAAAGACACGCTGCTGCTGCGCGACATTATACAAAGGTATAAGGTGAGCGACACGCGCCTGCTTGAAGACCTGTTCGTCTACATAACCAACAATACGTCAAAACTGTTTTCCGTCAACAGCATTGTGAAATACTATAAGGGCATCGGCCGCAAGGTGAGTTTCGAGAAGATATCGCAATATCTCGACTTCATGTCCGAAGCCTACCTGATACACCGTGTTGAGCGATACAACATACAGGGCAAGGAGACGATAGGCGGAGTATGCAAATACTATTCCAACGACTTGTGTTTCCGCAACTATCTCTATCAAGGCTTTGCCCACGGTGCCGGTTACGAACTTGAAAATCTGCTTTATATCGACCTCCGGCGCAACGGATATGAAGTGATGGTGGGCGACATACGCGGCCGTGAGGTGGATTTCGTGGCACGCCGCAGCAGCCGTGTGGTCTATCTTCAGAGCACATACATGCTGTATGACGAGGCTACCATAACGCGCGAATATGCCTCGCTCGAAGCTATCCCCGATAACTACGAGAAGTACGTGGTGTCGCTTGACGAAATTCAGCTGCCCTCACGCGACGGGATAAAGCACCTGCAGGCATGGGAGGTAGATGAAGTTCTTGCCGAATAGGAACATACTATCCTCCAACTCACTGTTAATCTTTAATTTACGCACTATCATGTCGGTTCGAATTTATTCTCTCTATTGCGGATTTTCAATGTAAATGCGCAGTGCTATTGCGAATTTTCAATGTAAATGCGCAGTGCTATTGCGAATTTTCAATGTAAATGCGCAACAAAGATACACATCTTCAGGCTGTGGCGTAAATATCAGATGAGCCCAAACAATAGCATACCCCCGCCTGCGTTCCAAAAGGAGCCGCAGACGGGGTTCCCGTTATCGGAAACATCCCGGATATGAATGTATTCCATATCAGGTATGATATATTGAAATATATGAAGAACGCACAATCGTACAATATCGACAATTAAAATAAGGATTTTAAAACAGAAAACTCGTAAAATCATCCTATCTTTGCAGAAGATAAGCTGCACTCGGCATAACATTCAAGCAAGCTTGATGTTTCTGCCTTCGTTTGCACTATCTTTGCAGCATGATAATAAAACAACAATAAAAGATATGAAGAAAACGATAATCCTTATCCCGGCGGTTGTGGCCATCATGCTCACCGCCTGCGGAAACAAAGATGCAGAATACGATGCATCGGGAGTTTTTGAGACTACGGAAGTAATTGTCTCGGCAAAGGGAACGGGCGAGATTAAGTTTCTGAACATTGAAGAGGGGCTGCAAGTAAAGGCAAAACAGACTCTCGGCGAGCTTGACATGACTCAGCTTGTGCTGAAGAAACGCCAGCTCAATGCAGGCAAGAATGCTGCCACGAGCCGAAAACTCTGCACAGCCCGGCAGGTGGCGTCGCTGCGCCAGCAGATAGTAAACCTGCAGACAGAGCAGACACGATTTAAGGCTCTGCTGAAAGATGGTGCCGCCACACAAAAACAGGTAGACGATATAGGCTACCAAATTGCTACTCTGCAGAAACAGCTTGCAGCCACCAATGAACAAGTGTCCACAGCCAATCAGAGCATCAACGGACAGTCGGAAGGTTTCGACGCACAGATAGGACAGGTGGATGACTTGATGCAGCAGGCCATAATCTCATCGCCCATTGATGGTGTAATTCTTTCAAAATATGCCGAGCCGGGTGAATATGCCGTGCCCGGACGTGCGCTGTTTAAGGTTGCCGACGTGTCGGAAATGAAACTGAGGGCGTATATAACGGCAGAGCAGCTGAACGGGCTGAAAATTGGACAAAAGGTAAAGGTCTATGCCGACCAAGGCGCAGACGGACGAAAGGAATACGATGGCACAGTGTCGTGGATAAGCAGTGAGGCGGAGTTTACGCCAAAAACCATTCAGACACGTGACGAGCGCTCAAACCTTGTATATGCCATAAAGGTTGCGGTTAAGAACGACGGACTAATAAAGCGCGGCATGTACGGAGATGTGAAATTATGATTACAACCATGAGCATAGTACATGTGGAAAACCTCAAAATGACCTATGGCAAAGGACGTGTGCAGGCTCTCCGGGGACTGAGCCTCGACGTAGGGGAGGGGGAGATATTCGGACTTATAGGCCCCGACGGTGCAGGCAAGACCTCTTTGTTCCGTATTCTCACAACCCTGCTCGTTGCCGACTCGGGCACTGCTGTTGTCGACGGCATGGATGTGGTGAGAGACTACAAAAAGATACGCCGCAGAATAGGCTATATGCCAGGACGCTTCTCGCTGTATCAAGACTTGACGGTAGAGGAGAACCTGAAGTTTTTTGCAACTGTCTTCAACATCACCATTGAGGAGAACTACCATCTGATAGAGGATATTTACAAACAGATTGAGCCTTTCAAGAACCGAAAGGCTGGAAAGCTGTCGGGCGGCATGAAACAAAAGCTTGCCCTGTCGTGCGCATTGATACATGCCCCGCGTATATTGTTCCTCGACGAGCCGACAACAGGTGTTGACCCCGTGAGCCGAAAAGAATTTTGGGAGATGCTGCAAAAGCTGAAACGCAACTTCAACCTCACCATAGTGGTCTCGACACCTTACATGGACGAGGCTGTGCAGTGCGACCGCATCGGACTGATACAGGACGGACAATTCCTCACCATAGACACACCAGAGAATATTGTCAGGACATATACGCAGACGCTATGGGCCGTGCGCTCAGACAACATGCACCGTCTGCTCACAGACCTCCGGAGTATAGACGGAGTTAAAACAGTCTTCGCTTTCGGCGAGAACCACCATGCCACCATCGACACGTCGGTTCTGACTCTTGACTTGCTCTGTGAAAAACTTAACAGCTTAGGTTATCAGAATGTCATGATAGAAGCCGTGGTGCCAACCATTGAGGACTGTTTTATGAATTTGCAGAAATAGAAGGAGATGATGAAACCTGTATGGCCGCTATACATAGCGGCCGCAAGGAAGCCGACAACAAGCCGTAAACAAGGTGAAAAACAAAGGGCAACAAATTGGTAATAGCAAATTGCGGCCGCTATACATAGCGGCCCTACAATATCAAAAAACAAAAACTATGACAGACGAGATAGTAATCAGAGCCGAGGGACTGACAAAGCGGTTTGGCGATTTCACTGCCACCGACCACATAACCTTCGATGTCATGAAAGGCGAGATATTCGGCTTTCTCGGTGCAAACGGAGCGGGAAAGACAACTGCCATGCGCATGCTGTGCGGACTGTCGCAGCCAAGCGGAGGCAAGGCCACCGTAGCGGGCTACGATGTGGCTACGGAATACGAGCAGGTGAAACGCCACATAGGATATATGTCGCAAAAGTTCTCACTGTACGATGACCTTACCATTGAGGAAAATCTTGTGCTTTTCGGAGGCATCTACGGCATGCCGCGAGAGAAAGTGAGGGAGAAGATAACGGAACTGCTACATGAGCTTGGATTTGAGACGGAGCGCAAGGCGATGGTGAGGAGTCTGCCCCTCGGCTGGAAACAGAAACTTGCCTTCTCGTTGGCGATATTCCATGATCCTGACATTGTTTTTCTCGACGAGCCTACCGGAGGTGTAGATCCCGTGACACGCCGCCAGTTTTGGGAGCTGATATACAGGGCTGCCGACCGTGGCATCACAGTTTTCGTAACAACCCACTATATGGATGAGGCTGAATATTGCGACCGTGTGAGCATAATGGTAGACGGAAGGATAAAAGCTCTCGGCTCGCCTGCTGAGCTGAAACAGCAGTTCCAATGCGGCTCCATGTATGACGTGTTTTATGCGTTAGCAAGGACTGCACAACGCGGAGATTAAGCCTGTAGGACCGCTATGTATAGCGGCCGCAAGCAAACCGCCAACATTTTGCGGATAATATTTGAGACATTAATTGCGGCCGCTATTCATAGCGCCCCTACAAAGAAAAACTAAGAATTATGCATCAGTTTGTAAGTTTCGTCCGAAAGGAATTCCTGCATATCCTGCGCGACCCGCGCTCACTGCTGATATTGCTGGCAATGCCGCAAATCATGGTGCTGTTACCGGGATATGTGATAAAAAACGAGGTGCGGGACATACGCACGGCAGTGATCGACCATAGCCACGATGTATATACCGAAAGGCTGACACGGCAAATCTTTGCCAACGACTATTTCATTGGCAAAGGAGAGATAAAAAACGAGGATGAGGCCGCCGAACTTTTCAAAAAAGGTGAGATAGACCTTGTTGTCGTATTCGGGCAGGAGTTTGCCAACCGCATAATGCACTCAAAGGATGCGTCGGTACAGATATTGTCTGACGGCAGCGAGCCCAATCAGGCAAGTGTGCGTGTGGCATACGCCCAACAGGTTGTGGCAAGTTTTCAGAAAGAGCTTGCAAGGCAAATGGCGCAAATGGGGAAAGGTGGACAGCAATTCAACATACGTGTAAACTCACGAATGCTGTTTAATCCGCAGCAACGCTCGGAAGTCAATTTCGTGCCGGGTATTATCGGTGTAATTATCATGCTGATTTGCTGCATGATGACATCCGTAGCCATAGTCCGCGAGCGCGAGACGGGTACAATGGAAGTCCTGCTTGTGTCGCCGTTGCCTTCAATCGACATTGTGTTGGCCAAGCTCGTGCCATACATGCTTATCTCGTTTGTCGACATGGCTATAATTCTTTGCCTGTCGTATTTCTTGATGGACATCCCGATGGCAGGCTCGCTAATGCTATATATTCTCACGTCTGTAATCTATATAATTACATCGCTGATGCTCGGACTGCTGATTTCGACATTGGTAAACACACAGCTTGCCGCCATGCTTATATCGCTGCTCATGATTGTGCCGGCAATATACTTGTCGGGAATGATATTCGCCAACGAGTCTATGCCCGTTGCCGCACAGATAGTCTCAAACATTGTTCCGGCAAAGTGGTTCATCGCAGCCTCACGCAAAATAATGATAGAAGGCGTAGGCATGGAATATGTTCTCACAGAGATTTGTGCCCTTGTTGTCGAGGGACTGGTATTCATGTTGCTTGCCTGGAAATTTTTCAAAACAAGACTGAAATGAGGAATTATGAAAGCATTACCATATCTGCTCGTTAAAGAGTTCAAACAGATGTACCGAAACTGGCTGTTGCCCGTGGTATTTATTCTGCTGCCTGTAGCAATGATGAATGTTGTGCCACGAATAGCCACACAGGAAGTCAGCAACCTAAACATCGCTGTGATAGACTGTGACCACTCTACCTTATCCGCCCGGCTGATACAAAAATTGCAGGCTTCGGAGTTTTTTAATCTTTACGCCACATGTCCGAATTACAATACGGCATACGGCATGCTAAAGGAAGGCTGCGTTGATTTCATCGTAACAATAGAAAACGAATTTGAGCGCAGCCTGTACCGTACAGGCGGTGCCGACGTGATGGTTACGGTGAATGCCGTGAACGGAATGAAAGGAGGGCTGGGCAACTCGTATCTTGCACAAATTGTAAATCAATATGCCCGGGAATTTGGACAAGAGAACGGAACCGTTCAGCGCAATCCCGTAAAGATCGAGCCACGCTATCTCTACAATGCCTCGCTCAACTATAAGCCCTACATGATTCCGGCTCTTATGGCTCTTACCCTCATTCTGCTCGTTGGTTTTCTGCCTGCGCTGAATGTGGTGGGCGAGAAAGAAGGCGGAACCATAGAGCAGATAAACGTAACTCCCGTATCGCGCATAGAGTTCATACTATCCAAGATGATACCCTACTGGACCGTTGGCATATTTATCGTAGGATTTTCAATGTTGCTCGCCTGGAAAATTCATGGTGTCGTCCCGGCAGGCTCCATCTTCACGGTTGTTGTGTTCAATATTGTATACATATTTACGATATCGTCACTCGGACTCATTGTCTCCAACTATAGCGACAACATGCGTCAGGCGGCAATGGTGATGTTTTTCTTCATTGTAATCTTCGTCCTGACAAGCGGACTCATATCGCCAGTGTCTGCCATGCCGCCCTGGGCACAGGAGGCAACTCGGCTAAATCCGCTGCGCTACATTATGACGGCAATGAGAGACATATATCTCAAGGGCAGCACATTGACGCAACTTCTCCCACAGTTTATACCCCTCTGCATATATGGCATTCTGGCAAGCACATGGGCTGTGGCGAGTTTTTCTAAAAATAATTAAAAACACACAGCTATGAGCAAAGAGCTTATTGAATTTCCCAATTTTATTTTTACCTTTGTCCTATATTTTGCATAATGATTAAGAAGCATGAGAATATTGAAGCTGATAATTGCTTTGGCAATTGGAATGACTGGCGGACTTTCGATAGCCGGCGTAGGACTGTATTTCGTTGAGGACATGCCCGTTAGTGTGTTCTTGGACAAACTTGCGGCATTCGGTGTCTTACGGTTTGTCGGCATTTTTCTTTCGGCAGCCATTGCTACGGCCTTAGCCGTTTATTTGCAAATAATATTGCACGAGGGCGGACACCTGGTTTGCGGACTTGCTACAGGCTACAAGTTTGTGTCGTTCAGAATTTTCAGTCTCACAATTATACGTAAGGACGGCAAATTATGCCTGAGGCGTTTCTGCGTTGACGGAACGGGAGGGCAATGCCTGCTGACTCCACCCGACTTGTCGTTTGACAAAATTCCCACAATGCTGTATAATCTTGGCGGAGTAATGTCAAACATCATGTTCTCCATAATCGCTGTTGTTCTGCTTGTTGCCATCGATGATATGCCAGACCTGCTGATGATGTTTCTCGTCATGTTTACCATAATGGGTGTCATAATGGCACTGATGAACGGCATACCGATGAACATAGGAGGGATAAGCAACGATGCGAAAAATGCCCTGATGCTGGGAAAAGACCTCAAAAGCAAACAGATATTTGTGACACAATTGCGGACAAACGCCTTGGTACAGAACGGAGTACGGCCTAAAGACATGCCCGGGGAATGGTTCATGGCCGACGGTGAGATTGACTACAGCAATGCGCTGCAGGCCTCGGCAAGAATAATGTACGCCGGATGGCTGATAGACAAAGAGCAATGGCAAGAGGCATACGAAGTGCTGGAAGACATGGAGGCACACAAGGACAAGATTGTCGGCCTGTTTGCCAATGAGCTTGACTGCGAGTTGATATTTACTGCATTAGTCACTGGCAAAACAGAGCGCGCCAAGGAACTCCTCACCGACAAACTGCTCGCCTATATCAACAGGTTTAAGGGGGTAATGTCGTCAAAACAACGCCTGCTCTGCGCCATGGCTCTTTATATTGACCAGGATGCTGCAAAAGCCAAGGAAATATACGATAATGTATGCGCCAAGAGCGACGGATATCTGATGCAGGGCGAGGTGATTTCAGACATTGCGATAATGAAGGCGATGCTAGTTCCGTCAAAGGGCTAATTGAATTTCTTTTCTTTCGTTTACCGTTATATTAGCCTTGCCGCCTTTGCGCAGGCTGCCGAACAGTATCTCCCGCATAAGCAGAGGTTTCAGATGCCGGGCTATTACCCTGTCCATCTCCCGTGCGCCATATTCCTTGGTAAATCCTTTCTGGAGAAGCCATTCCTCAGCCTCGCCGCCTATTGTCAGCTCAATTTTTTTAGCCGATAGTTTCTGCTGTAGCAGAGACAGTTTTTTGTGCAATATGCGGACAGCCATGTCGTGGTCCATGTCGTGGAAAACAACTGTTCCCGACAGACGGTTAAGGAACTCTGGCTTAAACGATTTTCTTACTTGTCTTAGCATAGCCTCACCTCTTGAGATTCCTCCTCCGAAACCGATGCTTGCCTGCGATGCGTGCTGTGCGCCTGCATTGGATGTCATTATCAGGACGACGTTGTGGAAATCGGCCTGGCGGCCACGGTTGTCGGTAAGGCGGGCATAGTCCATCAC
>OGLR01000906.1_pt1 | contig 11429 bp, 8 predicted proteins | sample 1572931 | NCBI WGS metagenome assembly OGLR01 (sample SAMEA2581997, study PRJEB24529) | metagenome | biome: Human gut stool | place: China | collected 2011 | reverse complement strand
CCGGCAACTGGAAGTGCCACAAGGAAAACACGGTGGACTGGAACGACCAGAAGTATGCCGAGGTCTGGCGGCATGGCTGGGAGACCATTACCAACCGCTATTTGGAAGCGGCTGGCCGCCCGGAACGTGTTGACCTGCGCTCCTTTGAGCGACAGGGCATCCAGCAGATACCGACCGTGCATCTCGGTCCCGCCGCACACCAGATGGAAAAGCGTGGAGTGGAAACTTTTCTCGGCAACCTGAACCGGGATATTCGCGCCGCCAATAGCCTGATGCAGTCCATCCGCAGTGCGATTCGTGGGCTGCAACGCTGGATCGCAGACCTGAATGAAAAGAAGCAGATTCTTTTGGATGCACTGGAACAAGCCAAGGAGCCAATGCTGTCCGACCTGCTGGTGGATTACTTCAACCTCCGCAACGAGCAGCGCAGCGATTGGTCTGGCAAGGCAAAACTGAAATGCACTGTCCGAGACTTTGAGGAAGTCAAACGGGCGGTGGACTATCTGAAAGCCCATTCTCTGAACACCATCGAGGATCTGGATACCGCAATTTCTAACCTGAACCAGACCGCCGCCCCTCTCCGTAGGCAGTTGAAGCAGAACGAAAACCGTATGCGGGCAATCGCCCAGATCAAGGATGCTGCCGCCGCCCATGCCAAGCTGAAGCCCATCCACGACACCTTTATCAAGAAGAACTTCAAGTTGACCAAGGACGCTTATGCCGCCCAGCACAAAGAGGAGCTGGACACCTTTAATAAAGCTGTCCGCACTCTGATGAAACTGAACGGCAGCACAGCGGTAGATTTTTCGGCATTGGATGCCGAATTTTCTGCGCTGCAATCCGGCAGCGCAGAACTGCGTACCAAACTGGAAACCTTGCAGCCGGATGTCTCTGCCCTGAAAAATATCCGCAAGTATATCGACATGGTGCTGAATAAGCAGCAGCTTTCCACACCGGGCGGCAAGCCCCCGGAGAAGGAATCGGTGCTGAAACAGCTGGAGCAGCTTCAGCAGAAAAAGTCCAACTACAAAACGATTTCTACCACCCCAAACCGCGAAGAATCGCTCTAAACGATCTTTCTGTCACCGATATGCCGTTGCAATCAGTGGCAGAAGTACATAATTCATTTGTTTTTTGCTGGCTTTTGGCTATTCTCGCTGGCTAGTGAGTAGAGGCGTACTTTTAAGGCAGAAATTTTCTCCAACACCCCCCATTTTAGGCCACTTTTTCTGTTAATAGTAGAAGCGCCTCTTTGAAAGCCGGTCATTTGTGACCTTTTTGTTAATTCTCAAAAAGATGGTTGTCTTTGGGCTGTTTTCGTTGCCTACCTATTGAGAGGATTTTTTCAAAAGCGGAGATTTGGTCTCAAGAATTACAATTCAATTACAAGTTTCTCACCAATGCTACGAAACAGGCGTTCTCGATGCCTACCAAGTGTAGGGCATCTTTTTCAAGACCATTCTCGGACTATTATGACGTTTTGTTTACAAAATTGCTTGCAATGCTACGAAATGGCCTTTTTCATCGGCTACCAAGTAGAAGGATGTTTTTCGTCCGTCAAAGTCCAGAAATCTTCCATATGTTCCTTGACAAGTGAATAGTTCAATCGTCCGGTACTTCACAAAAGGTACTTCTGTAACTCGCAGCCCGGTCATAACGAAGACGGGGTGGCTGAAATGCCAATGGTGCGGTGCAAGCCCGCCGCCGGACGATTCCCCACTCCTAGGGAAGTCGAGGACCAATATGGGAGACCTTAACTTATTAACGCAGTTGAGCACTTGTTTCGTGCTTTTCTGCGACTGGAGAATTGGAACCCTCCAATTCTCGTTACATACTCTTTGTTCCTGATTTCTGCTTCAGCTGGAGGTGATCAACATTTCAGAATATCTTACCACGCAAACTCCGCTGCCGCCGTTTCTCCCATACCCATGCTTCCTTTTGGAACTTGACCTGAGTCAGACTGCAAAAATGACTTATGTGTTGCTACTCGACCGTGCCACACTCTCGCAGAAAAATCTCTGGATAGATGAACGTGGATTCGTGTTTGTCATTTTTACGATTTGCTCTTTGGCTGAGCAGCTAGGGCGCAGCACTGTCAGTGTTTCCAGTGCGCTTAAGGAATTGGACGCTGCGGGATTGATTGAGCGCAGACGAACGCGGTTTTCTTCGCCCAATCACATCTTTGTGAAAATTCCAAATGTTGAATAGTTCTGCGTTTTTCACGATTCAAGAACCGCCAAAATCACGATTCTGTGATGCAGATTCTTAATGGCATCTGCAAAAGATATTTTTCCTATGCAGTATAGCAGCCTTTAAGACTGTATCGAAGAAAACTTTCACCTAACCAACGTAATAAAACAAAAAGAGAAAAACGAATAGAATCCATCCATTCCTTTCCGTATTTGCACCACATGAATGAGGAGGTCTGCCCTTGAACAAAGAAAAATCTGAGAAGAAGCCCACCACACGCAAACGTGCGCCGAGAAGTCCGAAGTCCGTGCGCCTGATCGTGGAACGCCATTATATCGGCAATGTGCCGATGAATACGCTTTTTCAGCGGCTTGTGGAAGAAGAAATTCGTAAAACTGCCGAATCGTATCTCGCCGCTGGCTAATTGGACGTTTTACTGCGGAAAAGGGCTTGCATCGTCACGCAGCATCCGCTACAATGTGATTGATGAGGTCTCTTTTCCATTATGGAGGTACACATGGAAAAGGACAAAAAAGTAACTGCTTTATACTGCCGACTGTCAAAAGATGACGGTTCAAACAGCGAAAGCCTGAGCATCCGCACTCAAAAGTCAATGCTTATGGAGTATGCCACACGCAACGGTTTCGGGAATTGCCAGTACTATGTTGATGATGGTTACAGCGGTACGAACTCTGACCGCCCTGCCTTTCAGGAACTTCTGGATGATATCCGGGAAGGAAAGGTGGCAACAGTCATTACCAAAGACCAGTCCCGACTTGGACGCAACCACATCGAAACCGGAACGTATATGGAAATCTTCTTTCCTGAACACGGTGTCCGCTATATTGCAATCAACGATGGTTATGATTCCAACGAGCAATCTCAGATGGATATTGCCCCGTTCCGAAACATCATCAATGAAATGTACGCCAAAGACACTTCCCGAAAGATCAAGAGTGCCCTTCGGACACGCAAGAAAAGTGGAAAGTATATCTCCAGCGGCGCACCGTTTGGCTACCAGAAAGACCCTGCCGACCACAATCACCTTGTGATCGACCCGAACACCGCCCCCGTTGTTGAGTATATCTATTCAATGGCAGAGGAAGGGCTGGGGCTTCACCGCATCGCCAAGCGGCTCCACGATGAAAAAGTCTTGAAGCCGTGTTACTACAAGAAAGAGATGTTTGGCCGCTTTATTGATGATGAAAAGATGTATGATTGGGACAGTGCCTATATCAGTCAGGTTCTGCACAGCCCAGTCTACGCCGGACACATCATCTACGAAGCCAAGCCCACCGTGTCCATGAAATCCAAAAAGCGGCGTTATATTCCGTTTGAAGAACGCGCTATCGTTCCGAATACACATGAAGCAATCATCCCACAAGACCGTTGGGAGAACGTGCAGCGAATCCTTTACAGCCGTTCCAGTAGTTTTATGTGCGATAAGACCGACTACGACAATATCTTCAAAGGCATCGTCCGCTGTGCAGACTGCGGCAGAACGATGTTAGTCAAGGTCGAGCACAGGCGCAAACGTAACAGTGTTCTGGATCAGACCTTTTATTGTTGCAGCACTTATCGGAAATATGGTGCGAAAGCCTGTGACTCTCATAATTTGGAAGCCCGTGTTCTGCATGAAGCTGTCTTTGCGGACATTCAGGCACACGCAAAGGCCGCTGTGAGCAATCGGGAAGCCCTTGTGAAGAAGATTGCAAATCAGATGCACCTCCGGGTGTCCTCTGACCGGGCGCAGCACAAACGGGATTTGAAGCAGTGTAAAGCACGAATCGCAGAAATCGAAGACCTGTATGCAAAACTTTATGAGGACGTATCAAAGGGACTTCTCCCGGAGAAACGTTTTCAAATGCTTGCAGATCGCTACGACAAAGAACAGGCTGAACTGACCGAGAAGATTGAGCAGTACGAGCGGGAAGGCCGTGCTGAACACGATCAGCTGGACAAGATTCAGGATTTTATTGATGAAGTCAGCAAGTACGCTGGTATCACCGAACTGAACTATAAGATTCTGCATCAGCTGATTGACAAGATTCTGGTATCCAGAGCGGAAAAGGTCGATGGCGAATACGTCCAGAAAATCCAGATTTTCTACCGCTTTATCGGCCCATTGGATGCCATCGAGTAACAAAGTCAGAAAAGTCACCTCCGAGAACTATCCTACAGATGCAGGGCGTGAGGGCGAACTAATCTTCCGCCTTGTCTACCAGCAAGCGGGCTGCAAAAAGCCCTTTTCCCGCCTGTGGCTGTCCAGCATGGAGGAAAACGCCATCCGGGAGGGCTTTGCCCACCTCAAACCGTCAACTGAATACGATGCGCTGTACAACGCAGCACTCTGCCGGGAACGTGCCGACTGGATGGTTGGCATCAATGCGTCCCGGCTTTTTTCGTGTCTGTACGGTCAACCGCTGGCGGTGGGGCGTGTTATGACCCCGGTGCTTGCCATGACGGTGGTGCGGGAAGCCGCCATTGCCGCCTTTGTACCGGAGAAATTCTACACGGTGGATCTGGAACTGACCAGCGGATGCACGGCATCCAGCCGCCGCATTCCTGAAAAATCCGTTGCAGAAAACCTGCTGGAAGCCTGTCGAAGGGAGATGGTGGCAACGATCCAGCGCATCACCCGCAAGGAAAAATCCGAGAATCCGCCGCCGCTGTACGACCTGACCACCCTTCAGCGGGACGCCAACCGCCTGCTGGGGTACAGCGCACAGCAGACGCTGGACTATGTGCAGAGCCTGTATGAGAAGAAACTTACCACTTATCCCCGGACTGATAGCTGCTATATCACCGACGATGACGAGGAAATGCTGGAGGTGCTGACCGAGGAACTGGAAGGCTTTTTTGACATTACCCCAGAAGATGTGGACGAGGCTGTGCCCCGGACACGGCGCACCGTCAACCGGGAAAAAGTCACCGACCACCACGCCATCCTGCCCACCCGCAGTATGCTGCAAGCCGATCTGGAAGCGCTGCCTAAAGGCGAGCAGAACGTTCTGAAGCTCATCATCGCCCGGACGCTGATGGCAGTCAGCAAGCCCTTCCGGTATCTGGAAACCCTGCTGACCACCGAATGTGCCGGGGAGGAATTTACCGCCAAGGGCAAGGAGGTTCTGGAAGAAGGCTGGAAAGCGGTGGAACGTAAGGTGCTTGCCGACATCCTGAACCGAAAACAGGAACTCACCGCCCTGCCCAATGCGGCAGAAAACGAGTGCGGCATCCTTAACGCAGAGCTGAAGGAGGGTCAAACGTCCCCGCCGAAGCACTTTACCGAGGACACCCTGCTGCACGCTATGGAAACCGCCAGTGCAGACAGTATGCCGGAGGGCGTGGAGCGTCAGGGCATCGGTACCCCGGCAACCAGAGCCGCCACCATCGAAAAACTGGTGCAGAAGGGTTTTCTGGAACGCAAGGGCACCAAGAAAAACAAGGTGCTTCTGCCCACGGACAAGGGCAAAGCCCTCATTACTGTGATGCCCGAAGAGATCCAATCCCCGGAAATGACCGCCGATTGGGAAACGAAGCTGCTGCGTATTGAGCGCAGCGAAATGGAGCCGGGTGAATTTATGACTGAGATCAATACGATGATTACCGAACTGGTAAAGAACACGGAAATGAAAAAAGGAGCGAATGCGCTTATGAAAAACAAAATTATTGGTGTCTGCCCGAACTGCGGTGCAAATGTTGTGGAGCGTGAAAAGGGCTGGTTCTGCGAGAACCGGGAGTGCCGTTTCGTGCTGTGGAAGGACAATGCGTTCTTCAAGCGTCTGGGCAAGCGGCTGGACGCTCATGTGGCGGACAAGCTGCTGCGGGATGGTCGGGTCCGCCTGAAGGACTGCAAGAGTGCCAAGGGCAAGACCTACAATGCCACCGTGCTGCTGTCCTGTGAAGCCGATGGCCGCAGCAAGTTTTCGCTGGAATTTGAAGGTGGGTGCTGATGGAGCAGATAAAAGAAGCGGTCTACCTTATCAACGATGAACGCTATCTGCATCTCAGGGAAAACGGTGCAGGGGTCGGCTTTGCCACTTATAACAAGGTAACTGGCGAGCCGCTGGAAAGTGGGCAGATCTCGGAAAAGAATCTGCCGCCAGATGGACAAAACACCATCCCTGCCGCCCGGAACTGGTATCTGTTTGAACTTTCGGACGATGACCGTAAGGCCATCCAACAGGAAAGCGTAAAGATCCTCGAAAACATCCCGCAGGCGGGCATCGGCAGGCGGCGCATCTGGGAGCCGGAAACGCTGCCGAAGGATATTCGTCTCATCAACAGCCACTATGACGACCTCTACCGCATTCCCGATGGCGGAGTGATTCAGGTGGATTACCCGGATGGGCGCAGTTTTACGGCACGGGTGGAACATCTGGATGATTATCACTTTGACATGGGCGGTCTGGGCAATGTGTTCCACATCTGCCAGTTTGCCGAGGTCATGGAGCGGAACCATGCAGACTTCTACCCCGAAATTCAGACACAGGACGAGCAGGCCGCATGGGAACTGGGTGGCAAAGGTTATCTTGCCATCCAGTCCTGTGAGGATGGATGGGACTACACCATTTACCACAGCGATTTTTCCGTGATGGACGGCGGGCAGTTGGATGCCCCGGAACTGACCATTCAGGAAGCCCGTGAGCAGATTCTGGAAGCACACCACATGGAAAAGGGGCGGCGGCTGTTGCAGGACTACGATGCCGTCATGGATAAGGTTGCGGAAGCCGAGGAACTGGGTGCAGACCATCGCCCTTCCACACTGGAAAAGCTGGCAGAACTGGCAAGTGATACGTCTGCGCCAAAATCCTCTGCACGTTCTGCACCGGAACTGTGAGGTGGACGATGCAGCAAAAATGGAACCAGAATTTTGACGGTGAACCCATGACAGACATCCCGCAGAAGTTTCTGAACGCAGGGTGCGATGTTTATATGGTGATGCAGCTGCGGCATGACGAAAAAATCCTCGATGAAAGATTTGCTTCCATGCGGGAACTGCATCGTCGGGGCAAAACGCCAGACCCGGAGCATTACGAGGTCACCTACTATGCTGATCTGCCCGCCATGTGGCAGGATGTGCCGAACAACGAGGTTTTGGAAGAACTATTTCAGATGTTCAACCTCTCCCGTCCGCAGGATTTTGAGGGGCACAGCCTGTCGGTCAGCGATGTGATCGCACTTAAACGCAATGGCGAGGTGTCTGTGCATTATGTGGACAGCATCGGCTTCAAAGATTTACAGGGGTTTCTGGACAAGCAGCCGGAACGCCCTTCGGTGCTGATGAATCTCAAGGAAAAGTGCGATGCCCCGGAGTGCAATCCTACCGTCTGCCGGAAAGCAGGGATGAACATGAACTTTGACCACGAGGAATTGACCCTGATGATGCTCTACAACACCGGCACCCGGCTGGGGCTTATCCACGAGTTGCGGCTCATGCAGTGCTACCTGATGCCCGATGAAACCGCCCTGCGGGAGTTGTCGGAGGGCGTTATCGAGAAGCTGAAACTGCTGACCGATGCGGAGTTTGCCGAGTTGGAATTTCCTATGGACTAAATTTTGCCGCCTGCGGGCGGCGTACATAGGCTCTTTTAGAATGCGATTTGGTGTGGTATACTGAAATCGACAACTTGATATTTGTAAAATAAGATTGGCATTTGTAACGATTGGAAGGAGAGAATATGTGCTGGAAAAATGGTTTTTTTGATGCTCTTTTTCCTATTGATGAAAGAGTGATTTCGGTACCATACTGTCTAAAAGAGCCATCAAAACGTGGGGAGTACCTAGATGTATTGATTCCAAATCGAAAGAAAACAAATGTTGAACTGGCATTTAAAATCTTAGAAAAAAATATTCCTAATAGAGTATATAAATATCGAACTTTTTCAGAGTTCTCATTAACGAATTTCCGAAATGATACCCTCTGGGCAACGAATCCTGCAAATTTTAATGATCCTTTTGACAGTATATCAATTGAAAAAGATATCTCGTTAAAGGAACTAGATGATATATTGCGCACTGCTACAGAGCAGATGACAATAGATGATAAAAGTAATGGTGTATATAAAGGTATTTATGACACGTATAAAAGTATTGTTAGTCCGGAAGAACAAGAAAAATTGGAGGCATTATTTAAAATATTTAGTCAGGTGTTAACAGAAAGAACACAGTACACATTTAAGGTTGCGTGTTTGAGTGAAACAAATACATCTGTATTGATGTGGAGCCATTATTCAAATGATCATAAAGGATTTTGTATAGAGTATAATGGTCAAGAAATTTATAATAGTGATTTGATTAAGAAACGTTTCTTTCCGGTAAAGTATATTAGTGAAAATGAAAGGCAGATACCGATTAGTGCTTTAGCCTTAGATTACCCAGGTTTATATTCTGTATTATGCAAAACGAACGTATGGTCATATGAAAAGGAATGGCGAATTTGTTTTGGAATGGAGGAAAATCTTGAACCAAGTAATATTCAACTGCCAAAATCCACAGGGGTTTATATCGGGGCAAAAATGCCAAGTGAACATAGGAAAGCCATAATAGATATAGCGAAAACAAAAAATATTCCAATTTATCAAGAGGTGTTGCATTTTTCTAGCCGGTCAATTTCATTTGAAAGAATTATGTAGTTTTATAAATTCCAGTTTGTCGATGGTTGTCAGCTGGGCTAGTGTCAGAAGCCATTGCTCCGAAAATTTTTTATAACCCGCAAAAAAGTGGGCTTGATAGAATACTTCCATTCATGCTATACTAAAGCCAGTTTTAATGCACAGAAAAATTGAAAGCGGAGGATAGCCAATGGATACCACAAAAAGATCACCCATCGACAGCCTGCTTTTTGCCACCTTTTTGAAAGGGCGCACTTCTTCTCGCGAGATTCTGAACCAGAGAGGTGAAATTTCACCAGAGGAAAATCAGAAGATCATCGAGGAGACCAACGAAATCATCAATGATGATTCCACCTATCCCTTCATCAGCTACCTCTTTTCCCCGCCTACGCGGGGGTGATCCTGTGCGGCTCTACCAGCCGGACAAACTCGCCGTCTTTTCCCCGCCTGCGCGGGGGTAATCCCACTCTGCAACTGCTCATACGCCTGCTGTTCGGCTTTTCCCTGCCTGTGCGGGGGTGATCCTACCATGTTGTCCCACACGAAGGGCTGATAAAACTTTTCCCCGCCCACGCGGGGGATGCTCCATGGAATGATGGGCACAATGCAGGAGTGTTCAAGCTTAACCTGAGGATGCAGAAGCAAATTACAAGAAAGAAGGTGAAACAATGGAACATGAATATGAAGCACTATTCAGAGCGATTTTGGAGCTTATCGACAAATGCGACACGATTGAAGAATTGCGTGAGAGCGTGAAGCGTATCATGGGCGAGGGTTAAGCTGAGATGCATTTTTCCCCGCCCACGCGGGGGTGATCCTGATGCGCAAACTGTTGATTTCTTCCTTCAGGTCTTTTCCCCGCCAATGCGGGGGTGATCCTCCTTTCCGATGTGATATCATCAAGGTGATGGGCTTTTCCCCGCCTATGCGGGGGTGATCCTGCCCCGACCGACCTGCGCGGGCGGCCCATCAACTTTTCCCCGCCTGCGCGGGGGTGCTCCCTACCCCAAAATCATCCGCAAGAAGGGCCTGACCTTTTCCCCGCCTGCGCGGGGGTGATCCCAGCCCAAGCCCCGGCACCGTCTGCCTGTATGCCTTTTCCCCGCCTATGCGGGGGTGATCCTAACTTCCATGATTTCATTCCTTTCATTCCTGACCTTTCCCCGCCTGTGCGGGGGTGATCCTGAACCAGAACACCATGAACAACCAGGTTGGCACTTTTCCCCGCCTGCGCGGGGGTGATCCCTACTGCCATTTCCCGTCCAACCCGGAAGCGGGCTTTTCCCCGCCTGCGCGGGGGTGATCCTGCCATCGACCAGTCCCCCAAAAAGTACATCAACTTTTCCCCGCTTGTGCGGGGGTGATCCCTATGTGGTGCTGTACCAGATGCTCTGCCTTATCTTTTCCCCGCCCACGCGGGGGTGATCCTTTCACGGATTTGATGACCCACCGATAGCTGCCCTTTTCCCCGCCTACGCGGGGGTGATCCCAGTTCAGCAGTCTTGAACCTATCGCCCAGTTCCTTTTCCCCGCCCACGCGGGGGTTCCACATTGACAACCCTGCGCAAAAAGCAGATAATAGGTTTATCTTGAATGCAGAGCGAGGGAAAGTATATGCTGTATTTTGAAAACGATTACTGCGAGGGTGCGCATCCGGCGATCTTACAGAAGCTGGTGGAGACCAACTTTGAAAAGGTCTCCGGTTACGGCACCGATCCCTATTGCGCCAGTGCGCGGGAGAAGATCCGCGCGGCGTGCGGCGCACCGGATGCCGATGTCTGGTTCATTTCGGGCGGCACCCAGAGCAACGCCATCGTCATTGCATCGATGCTGCGCCGCTGGGAGGGTGTGCTGGCCGCATCCACCGGCCATGTGGCTGCCCACGAGGCCGGTGCCATTGAGTTCACGGGCCACAAGGTCATCGGCCTGCCCCAGAAGAACGGCAAGCTGGATGCCGCCACGGTGGAGGATTTCTGCAAGACCTTCTACGCCGACTCGAACCACGACCACATGGTCTTCCCCGGCATGGTGTATATCTCCCACCCCACCGAGTACGGCACCCTGTACAGCAAGGCTGAGCTCGAGGCCCTGTCCGCCGTCTGCCACACCTACCATATGCCCCTCTTCGTGGACGGCGCACGTCTGGGTTATGCGCTGGTGAGCGAAGGCACCGATGTGACCCTGGCCGACCTCGCCAGGCTCACCGACATCTTTTACATCGGCGGCACCAAGGTGGGCGCACTCTGCGGCGAGGCCGTGGTCTTCCCCCACGGCGCACCGGCCCACTTCATGACCATGGTCAAGCAGCAGGGCGCTCTGCTGGCCAAGGGCCGCCTCATGGGCATCCAGTTCGACGTCCTCTTCACCGACGGCCTCTACACCCGCATCAGCCGCAATGCCATCGAGACGGCCAACGCCCTCAAGAAGGGCCTCGCCGCCAAGGGCTACCGCTTCTTTATGGACTCCCCCACCAACCAGATCTTCCTTGTGCTGGAAAACACCCAGCTGGCTGCGCTGGAAGGCAAGGCAAAGTTCGGCTTCTGGGAGAAGTTCGACGACACCCACACCGTGGTGCGCATCGCCACCAGCTGGGCCACCCGCATGGACGAGGTGGAAGCGCTGATC
>OGLR01000900.1_pt1 | contig 11502 bp, 6 predicted proteins | sample 1572931 | NCBI WGS metagenome assembly OGLR01 (sample SAMEA2581997, study PRJEB24529) | metagenome | biome: Human gut stool | place: China | collected 2011 | reverse complement strand
CTTGTTGGGCATTCCGTTGTTTTCTTTATATGTTATCTTTCGGTTGTTGTCGTTTAGAAGCGAATAGCCCACACCAAGTTTCAGCCACTTGGTTATTTTGTATTGTCCGTCTACTCCAATGCTCCACCGGTCCAACTCCGACACATCATCACGTGTGCGAAGCTCAGCCTCGACACCAACGCTCAGTTTCTTGTTTATCTTCTTATCTGCCCCTATCGAGGTCCAGACTCCAAAATCGTCACTCTGAGCAAATGACACCAATGGCATCATAAGCATCGCAATAAGTAATATACGTTTCATATCAAAATTTATAAATATTTACACTTCCACGAGGTCTTGCCTGCTGAGTTTCAGCTTTTCATTAACGCTCGATATTTTATAATCATGATAGTAGATTCTCAGCACAGCCATATCGCGCAACAGGTCTACAGCACCAACCTCTATGCGCTTAACCTGCAAGCCGAGCCGCAGCTCGATATCTGCCTTCAGCTCTTCTCGCCGCTCTGGTTTTATAAGTTCAATGCGGTCGTACTGCACCAGCTTACTTGGCTCCATTTTCAGCCTATGCTCACAAATAGCTATGGCAGTTACGACGATGAAATTAGTAATAAGCAATTCTACGATAGAGACCGATGCTGCTATGGCATTTACCACCGAGAGGGCTATAATGACGAACAAATAAGTCATTTCCCTGACTGGCATGGCGTCGGTGCGGTAGCGCATGATGCTAAATATGCCGAACAGTCCGATGCCGATACCAATACTTGTCTTTGCCTTCAGGTCTTCCAGCACAAATATCATGAAGAACACGAGGAAGAATATTGCCATCGATATCAGCATGAAGGTGAAATAGAAATCACGCCGGCGGCTCTTCTTGTAATACAGACGGTCTACGATAATAAGGTTTACGACTACACTGATAAAAAGTCTTATCAGCATGGCTCCAAAATCAGGAGAGAAGGTTAATGAGAACATATCCATTTCTGATGTTTTTTGATTTTGATGTTTATTCCAATGCATTAAAATGTTGTCCGCTCATTTTTCCGATGGCATGCAGACGTGGCTTAAAGCGGTTTTTTTTCAGGTCAGGACTTGTCAGAGCAGTACCCATGCAGTATTTACTGAAGCCTAATGGCTTTATGCGCAGCTCGTTGAGAAGCGACAATATAGGCGACGGCACCAGCCCGTCACGTTTCAGCTCTATGATGGCAATATCGGGCAGCTCTATCTCCCGCTCATTGATAAGGTTATGGAAACGCAGCCCCGTGTCGATAGTCAGTCGCTCTGTCTTATTGTTGTTGACGAGAGTTATTCGGTTGAACCTGTTCTCTATCGCCTCTTGTAAGTCTTCCGGATTATAGCGCAGATACAGGCGGAGGAAACTCTCATACTCACAGAAATTATCGTCATGGCTGTCAAACCTGATATCTCTTGTCGGGTTAAGAGGAGTGAAGTCGAACATCGTAGTCCGTTTCTTTTTTGTACGCCCGTGATTATTTTTCGTCTTCACCTCGAGAAAGTTCAGCCCACTGTCGACATAGCTTCTTATCCTAAGCTTCTGCCGGTTGGTATGCCCGGAATGATGGCAGCGGTACATTTCCAAGTCGGGAGTATCGAAATACATTGTGTAATATCTTGCCATCCGTTTGCCGTCAATCTCTTGTGCCCTATATTGGCGCACGGCAAGTTCCAGCAATTGCCTCAGCATTGCCGTTGTGGTGACGAACTTCGTATCGGTACGGTTCATCAGCCGTATGCCACTCATTTCCTCAAGGGTAATTGGTTTGTAGTAGTTTAATATATCTGTCATTTCTGTTGCAAAGATAGCGCATTATTTGCAACAAACCAAACTTTTTGCCTATAAATGGAAAAAACTACACTTCTTGCATATCCAAAAATTTATTGATGTCTTTATAACCTACCACCAGCCATTCACTCATGTGGATGGGAGATGAGCTATGCCTTATGACATAGTTGGATCTCGGCCCCATACTATCCCGAACTTAGGTTATCAGGGATTACCCGGGACTTGCACCCGTTAGACAATACTCATGCCGAGCATATAACAAAAATCGGGTGCAGCTTTTGTAGGTTGCACCCGATTTTTGTGTATATTCGATATCAGAATACGGCTATAGGTTATTCTGACACTTTTTCTGCGAAGTCGAGGACATTCTTCTTGTTTGCCTCCATGCGCTCGTATTCCTCTTTCGAGCCTACGATAACCTTCTCCCACTGGCGGAGTCCGGTACCGGCAGGTATCAGGTGACCGCAAATAACATTCTCCTTCATACCTTCAAGCCTGTCGACCTTTCCACGGATGGCAGCCTCGTTGAGAACCTTTGTTGTCTCCTGGAATGACGCTGCCGACATGAAGCTCTTGGTGGCAAGAGATGCGCGGGTGATACCCTGGAGTATCTGTGTTGAGGTAGCAGGCACGGCATCGCGGACCTGAACGAGACGGAGGTCACGGCGCTTGAGGCTTGAGTTCTCGTCACGGAGTTTGCGGGCTGTAACAATCTGCCCAGCCTTCAGAACCTCTGAGTCTCCGGCATCGGTAACAACCTTCTTGCCCCAGATACGGTCATTCTCCTCTGCAAAGTCAAGTTTGTCAACCATTTCCTGCTCAAGGAATGTTGTATCTCCCGGATCGTCGATACGTACCTTACGCATCATCTGACGGACAATAATCTCGAAGTGCTTGTCGTTGATTTTCACACCCTGCAGGCGGTAAACGTCCTGAACCTCATTTACAATGTATTCCTGAACTGCGGTAGGACCCTTGATTGACAAGATGTCGCTCGGAGTGACAACACCGTCAGAAAGCGGTGTACCTGCACGTACGGCATCGTGCTCCTGCACAAGGATCTGCTTAGACAGCGAAACAAGATAAGACTTTTGGTCACCAGTCTTCGATGTGATAACAATCTCACGGTTACCTCTCTTGACCTTACCCATCGTCACCTCACCGTCAATCTCAGATACTACGGCAGGGTTGCTCGGGTTGCGTGCCTCGAAGAGCTCAGTAACACGTGGAAGACCACCTGTGATATCACCGGCACCACCAACGGCACGAGGTATCTTGACAAGTGTAGTACCTGTCTTCATGGTCTGACCCTCCTCTACGACGAGGTGACCCCCTACAGGCAAGTTATATGTACCGACTACCTCGCCTTTCTCAGAGATAACATCGAGAGTAGGAACCTTTGAGCGGTCCTTAGAGTCGGTGATAATTTTCTCTGTCATACCAGTTGTCTCATCGGTCTCGGCACGGTATGTAATATCGCGCTCAACATCGTGGAACTTAACCTTACCAGCATACTCGGTAACGATAACGGCATTGAACGGATCCCACTTGGCGATGCGGTCGCCCTTCTTGACAATGTCGCCCTCCTTGAAATAGAGTGAAGAACCGTAAGGTACGTTAAGTGTTGACAATACTATATTTGTATGAATGTCTACGAAACGAACCTCAGCAAGACGGCTGACAACCATCTGGCACTCTACATCTGTATCGCCATTGTTCTCTACGAAAGGTACGGTACGAAGCTCGTCAAATTCAAGACGTGAGTCGTTCTTGGCAACGACACTGGCGTTGGCAGCTGCATTACCAGCCACACCACCAGCGTGGAATGTACGGAGGGTAAGCTGTGTACCCGGCTCACCAATAGCCTGAGCAGCAATGACTCCGACAGCCTCACCGAGCTGAACCATACGTGCGGTTGCAAGGTTGCGTCCATAACACTTCATGCAGACACCCTTCTTGCTCTCGCAGGTAAGTACCGAGCGAATCTCAACGCTTTCAATAGGTGACTCCTCTATGAGACGTGCTTTCTCCTCGTTGATTTCCTCGCCAGCCGCTACGATAACATCGCCTGTTGTAGGATCGATGACATCGTGAACAGACACACGGCCGAGAATGCGCTCACCAAGTGATGATATAATCTCGTCGCCATTCTTCAATGCTGTACACTGCAAGCCACGGAGTGTTCCGCAGTCTTCCTCAGTGATTATAACATCGTGAGAAACGTCAACAAGACGACGTGTAAGGTAACCGGCGTCGGCAGTCTTCATAGCGGTATCGGCAAGACCCTTGCGGGCACCGTGAGAGGCGATGAAGTACTCAAGCACAGACATACCTTCCTTAAAGTTTGAAAGAACCGGGTTCTCAATAATCTGAGCACCCTCGGCACCTGCCTTCTGTGGCTTAGCCATAAGACCACGCATACCGGCAAGCTGTGCAATCTGGTCGGCAGAACCACGGGCACCGGAGTCAAGCATCATGTAGACAGCATTGAATCCCTGATCGTCCTCAGTCATCTGCTTCATAAGAGTCTTCTTGAGGTCTGTGTTAACGTGAGTCCAAGTATCGATTACCTGGTTGTAACGTTCCTTATCTGTGATGAAGCCCATGTTGTAGTTGTCCATGATGGCCTCAACTTCCTTGTTACCTCTCTCTACGATATCAGCCTTCTCCTTCGGGATGATGATATCATCGAGGTTGAAGGAAAGTCCGGCAACGTATGCCATGCGGTAACCGAGGTTCTTGATACCGTCGAGGAATGCGCAGGCACGTGCCATACCGACGGCCTTGATAACGTCGGCGATGATGCCGCGGAGTGTCTTCTTAGAGATGATATCGTTGAAGAAACCTATCTCTTCAGGAATAATTCCGTTTACGATAACACGTCCTACAGAGGTCTCTACCATGCGCTTCTGTATCTTCCCGTCTACGAGGTCATTGACCACAACTTTTACCAAAGCGTGAAGGTCACACTTGCCCTCATTGTGGGCAATGATAGCCTCCTCCGGACCATAGAAAGTGAAGCCCTCGCCCTTTGCGCCCGGACGAATTTTTGTGATATAGTAGAGTCCGAGCACCATATCCTGTGAAGGCACCGTGATAGGAGCGCCGTTGGCAGGATTAAGAATGTTATGGCTCTGAAGCATGAGCACCTGTGTCTCAAGGATTGCCTCGTTGCTCAATGGAAGGTGGACAGCCATCTGGTCGCCGTCGAAGTCGGCGTTGAACGCGGTACAAGCCAACGGGTGGAGCTGAATAGCCTTACCCTCGATAAGCTTGGGCTGGAATGCCTGAATAGAAAGACGGTGAAGTGTAGGGGCACGGTTCAGAAGAACAGGATGGCCCTTCATCACATTCTCAAGAATATCCCAGATAACCGGCTCGCGGCGGTCTACAATCTTCTTTGCACTCTTTACAGTCTTTACAATACCACGCTCAATGAGCTTGCGGATAATAAACGGCTTGTAAAGCTCAGCCGCCATAAGTTTAGGCAGACCAACCTCGCCCATATTAAGTTCAGGACCGACAACGATAACCGAACGGCCTGAATAGTCGACACGCTTACCGAGAAGGTTCTGACGGAAACGTCCCTGCTTACCCTTCAAAGAGTCAGAGAGCGACTTCAGCGGACGGTTGCTCTCGCTCTTTACGGCAGAGCCTTTGCGACTGTTGTCGAAGAGGGAGTCTACCGCCTCCTGCAGCATACGCTTCTCGTTTCGGAGAATAACCTCAGGAGCATTAATCTCCATAAGTCTCTTCAGACGGTTGTTACGGATGATTACACGACGGTAGAGGTCGTTAAGGTCTGATGTTGCGAAACGTCCGCCATCGAGTGGCACAAGAGGACGGAGTTCTGGCGGTATGACAGGAATAATCTTCATTATCATCCACTCAGGACGGTTTGTCTCCTGTGAAGTACGGAAAGCCTCCACAACCTGCAGACGCTTCAAGGCCTCTGTCTTACGCTGCTGGCTTGAGTCGTTGTTCGCACGGTCGCGAAGCTCATAGCTGAGGCTGTCAAGATCAAGCTCGGCGAGCAAGTCATAGATTGCCTCGGCCCCCATCTTGGCAACGAACTTGTTAGGATCATCATTTTCAAGATAGTCGTTGTTTGGGTCGAGCTTATGGTCGATGATGTCAAGATACTCATCTTCTGTAATAAGGTCGAACTTATGAGATCCGTTGAGATCCTCAACACCCTCTGCATCCTTACGTCCCTCCAGGGCACCAGGCTTGATGACGATGTACTTCTCGTAATATATAACGGCATCCAGCTTCTTGGTAGGAAGACCAAGAAGATAGCCTATCTTGTTTGGCAAAGAACGGAAATACCAGATATGGGCTACAGGTACGACAAGCTCAATGTGTCCTGAGCGCTCACGGCGCACCTTTTTCTCCGTTACCTCTACACCGCACCTGTCACAAACAATACCTTTGTAACGGATACGCTTGTACTTACCGCACGCACACTCATAATCCTTTGTAGGACCGAAGATTCGCTCACAGAACAAGCCGTCACGCTCAGGCTTGTAGGTACGGTAATTGATGGTTTCAGGCTTTGTAACCTCACCAGACGAATTTCCCTGTATCTCCTGCGGTGATGCGAGACCGATGGTAATTTTCGTGAAATTGTTCTTTACCTTGTTATCTTTTTTGAAAGCCATTTTCTTTTCCTTTAATCGAGTTTAATACTTAGTCCAAGACCGCGAAGCTCGTGCAGAAGCACATTGAGAGACTCTGGTATACCAGGGGTTGGCATCGGGTCGCCCTTAACGATAGCCTCGTATGCTTTAGAGCGGCCTACAACATCGTCAGACTTGATAGTGAGCACCTCCTGCAGAACATGGCTTGCGCCGAATGCCTCGAGTGCCCAAACCTCCATCTCACCAAAACGCTGGCCACCAAACTGCGCCTTACCTCCAAGAGGCTGCTGCGTGATGAGAGAGTACGGACCGATAGAACGTGAGTGCATCTTGTCCTCAACCATGTGTCCAAGCTTGAGGAAGTATGTGACACCTACCGTTGCAGGCTGGTCAAAACGCTCACCGGTCTCACCGTCATAGAGGTATGTAGAGCAGAGGTGTGGCAGTCCCGCCTTGTCTGTCCACTCGCCTAAGTCGTCGAGCTTTGCGCCATCGAAGATAGGAGTGGCAAACTTTACACCGAGCTTGCGTCCGGCAGCTCCAAGAATTGCCTCGAATATCTGTCCGAGGTTCATACGTGAAGGCACACCAAGCGGGTTAAGAACCAAGTCGACTGGACGGCCGTCCTCAAGGAACGGCATATCTTCCATACGTACAATCTTAGATACGATACCCTTGTTACCGTGACGGCCGGCAAGTTTATCACCAACACCAATCTTACGCTTCTTGGCAATGTAAACCTTTGCCATCTGCAAAATTCCTGACGGAAGCTCATCACCGATAGTAATAGCGAACTTACGGCGCTTAAGCTCGGCATCGAGAAGTTTGTACTTGCGGATGTAGTTCATTATCAGCTTCTGGATAAGCAGGTCGGTATGCCCGTCACCAGTCCAGTCGTTTGACTGAATGCCGTCGTATTCAAGGTTCTTAAGAATTGTCACGGTGAACTTAGCACCCTTTGTTATAATTTCTGCACCTGTATAGTCTTTAACACCCTGCGAGGTCTTACCCTCAGTAAGAGTCATCAGCTTGTCTACAAGAATGTCCTTCAGGTCATTGTTCTTTGCCTCGTATTCCTCGTCAATCTTTGCAAGTATAATCTTATCCTGCTTCTTTGACTCACGGGTCTTCTGTGCACGTGAGAACATCTTCTTGTCGATAACGACACCGCTAAGAGAAGGATTTGCCTTGAGTGAAGAGTCCTTCACATCGCCAGCCTTGTCACCGAAGATAGCGCGGAGCAGTTTCTCTTCTGGTGAGGGATCGCTCTCTCCCTTAGGAGAAATCTTACCGATCATGATATCGCCCGGCTCAACTCTTGCACCGACACGGATTACGCCATTGGCATCAAGGTCTTTTGTAGCCTCCTCACTTACGTTTGGAATATCGCTTGTGAACTCCTCCACGCCACGCTTTGTCTCGCGTACGTCGAGTGAGTACTCGTCAACATGGACAGATGTCAGCACGTCGTCGCGTACCATGCGCTCAGACAACACGATGGCATCCTCATAGTTGTAGCCCTTCCAAGGCATGTATGCGACAAGAAGGTTGCGGCCAAGTGCCAGCTCGCCATTCTCGGTAGCATATCCCTCTGTAAGAATATCACCGGCCTTAACTCTCTGTCCCTTGTTACAGATAGGACGGAGGTCGATGGTCATGTTCTGGTTTGTACGGCGGAACTTAGGTATACGGTATTCCCTCAATGCAGGCTCAAAGCTTACAAACTCCTCGTCCTCTGTTCTGTCGTAAAGTATGCGGATTGTTGTTGCGTCTACATATTCAATAACGCCCTCGCCCTCTGCGGTAATCATTGTACGGGAATCCTCGCACACCTGCTTCTCCAAACCTGTACCTACGATAGGCGCGTCGTTGTGGAGCAATGGAACGGCCTGGCGCATCATGTTACATCCCATCAGCGCGCGGTGACCGTCATCGTGCTCAAGGAAAGGAATAAGACCGGCCGAAACCGACGCAATCTGCTGTGGAGCAACATCCATCAAGTCTACATCTGCCGGAGGAACAACAGGGAAATCAGCATCCTGACGGCACTTAACGACCTTACGGATGAAGGTTCCGTCCTCGTTCAGCGGCGCATTACCCTGACCGATGATATGATTTTCCTCTTCCTCAGCTGTGAGATAAACAACATCCTCGTTTGCCATATCCACAACACCGTCTTTTACTCTACGATATGGAGTCGAGATGAAGCCGAGCTCGTTGATTGTGGCATATACACAGAGAGAAGAGATAAGTCCGATGTTTGGACCTTCAGGACTCTCGATAGGGCACAGACGGCCATAGTGTGTATAGTGTACGTCACGGACCTCGAAACCTGCGCGCTCACGTGAGAGACCGCCAGGACCAAGTGCTGAGAGACGGCGCTTGTGTGTTACCTCGGCAAGAGGGTTTGTCTGGTCCATGAACTGTGACAGCGGGTTCGTGCCGAAGAATGTATTGATAACGCTTGAGATAGTCTTGGCGTTAATCAGGTCGGTAGGTGTGAACACCTCATTGTCACGTACATTCATACGTTCACGGATCGTACGGCTCATACGTGCCAGACCAACAGAGAACTGGTTGGCAAGCTGCTCGCCTACCGTACGTACACGGCGGTTTGAGAGATGGTCGATATCATCGACTGTAGCGTTTGAGTTTACAAGCTGTATGAGATATTTGATAATCTCGATAATGTCGTCACGTGTCAATACACGGACATCCATATCAGTATCAAGACCAAGTTTCTTGTTTATACGGTAGCGGCCTACCTCGCCCAAGTCGTAACGCTTGTCTGAGAAGAACAGGTTCTGAAAAACCTCACGGGCACTTGCATCATCGGCAGGGTCAGCATTGCGGAGCTGACGGTAGATGTAGGTGACAGCCTCTTTCTCAGAGTTACTTGGGTCTTTTGCGAGGGTGTTGAAAATGATGGTAAACTTATTTGCAGCCTCGGCATCCTTATGCAGAAGGATTGTAGCGGCTCCACTGTCGAGGATCTCGGCGACATTCTCTTCGGTAATCTCTGTCTCACGCTCCATCACAACCTCGTTACGCTCGATAGATACAACTTCACCTGTATCCTCGTCAACGAAGTCCTCGTTCCAGCTCTTCAGGACACGTGCGGCGAGACGCTTGCCAATAGCCTCCTTCAGGTTCTTCTTGTTTACCTTTATTTCCTCTGCCAAATCGAATATGCGGAGAATATCCTTGTCGCTCTCAAAACCAATAGCACGGAGAAGTGTTGTTACAGGCAACTTCTTCTTTCGGTCGATATAAGCGTACATCACGTTGTTGATGTCGGTAGCAAACTCAATCCATGAGCCCTTGAAAGGAATGATACGGGCACTGTAGAGAACTGTACCGTTAGCATGAACACCCTGGCCGAAAAATACGCCAGGTGAGCGGTGCAGCTGTGCCACGACAACACGCTCGGCACCATTGATGACAAAAGTGCCGTTGCTTGTCATATATGGGATTGTGCCAAGGAACACGTCCTGAATAACCGTACCGAAATCCTCATGATCCGGGTCTGTACAGTACAGCTTCATCTTGGCCTTCAAAGGAACACTATATGTAAGTCCACGCTCCAGACATTCGTCTATAGTATAGCGTGGAGGGTCGATATAGTAGTCAAGGAACTCAAGCACGAAATTGTTACGCGTATCTGTGATAGGGAAGTTCTCTGCAAACACCTTATACAGACCGTCGTTCTTGCGTTCCTCGGGGGGAGTATCCAATTGAAGGAAGTCGCGGAAAGACTTCAGCTGCACATCGAGGAAATCCGGATATGGATACGGATTATGGACGCTGGCAAAATTAACTCTGTTATCGATTATCTTTGTAGCCATAAAAACTAATAATAATTGGTCATGATGAAAGGACTACACGCTACAGGCATCAGCATAGCATGAAGACAAGCCGTCGCAGTTACGACGAGCTGAAAGAAAAGAAAAGGTTAGGACTCACCGACTGGGCAAATCCTAACCAATATTCTAAATGAAGTTTATAAGCTTACTTGAGCTCTACCTTAGCACCAGCAGCCTCGATAGCCTTCTTCAAGTTCTCAGCCTCGTCCTTAGAGAGACCTTCCTTGATCTTAGCAGGAGCGCCGTCTACCAAGTCCTTAGCTTCCTTCAAGCCAAGACCGCAAGCCTCGCGAACAGCCTTAACAACCTGAAGCTTTGTAGCACCAACCTCAGCGAGGACAACATCAAAAGATGTCTTCTCCTCAGCTGCAGCTGCACCACCAGCAGCAGGACCAGCAGCTACAGCAACAGCTGCAGCAGCAGGCTCAATACCATACTCGTCCTTCAGGACTGTTGCCAACTCATTTACTTCCTTTACTGTGAGGTTTACCAACTCCTCAGCAATAGCTTTAATGTCTGCCATTTTATTCTAAAAATTTTAATTTAATCTTAATAATAATTGAATTATAAAAATCTTAAGCTTCGGGAGACTTAGTCCCGATGCCCTTTGTTCTGATTACTCAGCACGCTCGCCCAATGTCTTGAGCACACCATGGATGGTGTTGCCGCCAGACTGGAGTGCAGAAATAACGTTCTTTGCTGGACTCTGGAGAAGAGCGACGATATCTGCGATAACCTCGTTCTTGCTCTTGAGAGCAACAAGCTCAGCGAGCTTGTCAGCGCCTACATATATGCATTCCTCAGCATAAGCAGCCTTCAGAGAAGGAACACCAGCACTCTCATACTTCTTCAGCATTTTTGCAGGAACATTTGCTGTCTGTGTGAACAAAACTGCTGTGTTGCCCTTAAGTGAGCCGTACATTGGTGCGAAATCTACATCAGAAGCCTCAAAAGCCTTATGAAGGAGGTTGTTCTTAACAACAATCATCTTGATCTCGCTCTTGAAGCACTCACGGCGGAGATTGCTTGTAGCCTCTGCATTCAGACCAGTAACGTCAACGAGGTAGAAATGAGGATATTCCTTAAGTTTCTTACCAAGTTCAACGATGATAGTATCTTTTACTTCTTTCTTCATTGTACAAAACTTTTAGAGTTATTCAACTGATTTAGGATCAATCTTGATACCCTTACT
>OGLR01000899.1_pt1 | contig 11514 bp, 9 predicted proteins | sample 1572931 | NCBI WGS metagenome assembly OGLR01 (sample SAMEA2581997, study PRJEB24529) | metagenome | biome: Human gut stool | place: China | collected 2011 | reverse complement strand
CACATATTGATACACTGCTTCTTACATTTTTCTACAGATTCATGCCTGAGCTTATCAACCAGGGACATGTGTATATAGCTACACCACCTCTATACAGGGCAGAGCTTAAGAAGGCACCTAAGGAAGACAAGGCTGTAAAAAAGACAGCAGCAGGCTCTGTACTTAAAGCTTCCAAGAAAGATAAGAGTAAGCTTGTGCAGTATCTTTATGATGATAAAGCACTAGAAAGATACAAGGAGCTTCATGCAAGTGGAACATTTACACTGCAAAGATACAAAGGACTAGGTGAGATGGATCCTGAACAGTTATGGGAAACAACACTTAACCCGGAAACAAGAATACTAAAGCAGGTTGAGATAGAAGATGCCAGAATGGCGACAGAGGTTACGTCTATGCTTATGGGAAGCGATGTCCCACCAAGAAGGGCATTCATACATGCACATGCAAATGAAGCGCAGATAGATGCGTAAAGGCTTTTCTATCTGTACAATCGGATTCGCAGGCATAACCTGACAAAAAATTAAATATATTAGATGTCGGGGTCAAAAGCCCCCGACTTTGATAATAAAAATCATACGGAGATAATAATGGCAGAGAATATTATAAAAACAGAATATTCCGAGCTGATGCAGAAGTCCTATATAGATTACTCCATGAGCGTTATCACAGCAAGAGCGCTTCCTGATGTAAGAGATGGACTTAAGCCGGTACAAAGAAGAGTACTGTATGCAATGGATCAGCTGGGGTTAAACTATGATAAGCCTCATAGAAAGTCTGCACGTATTGTAGGTGATGCAATGGGTAAGTATCATCCACATGGTGACAGCTCAATCTATGAGACACTTGTTGTACTTTCACAGGATTTCAAGAAAGGCATGGCACTTGTTGACGGACACGGCAACTTTGGTTCTATAGAAGGTGATGGAGCTGCTGCTATGCGATATACAGAGGCCAAGCTAAAGAAGTTCACCCAGGATGTGTATTTATCAGATCTTGATAAGAATGTGGTTGACTTTGTACCTAACTTTGATGAGACAGAAAAAGAGCCAGCAGTGCTTCCTGTAAGAGTTCCCAATCTTTTAGTAAATGGTGCTGATGGAATAGCGGTAGGTATGACAACAAATATCCCTACACACAATCTAAGTGAGGTAGTAGATGCAGTATGTGCATATATGGATAATGAGGATATAACTACAGATGAGCTTATGGAGTACATGCCAGGTCCGGACTTTCCAACAGGTGGACTGGTCATCAACAAGTCAGAGCTTCCTGGTATATACGAGACAGGAACTGGCAAGATAAAGCTAAGAGGAAAGGTTGTTTTTGAAGCAGCTTCTAAGAAGGGCGAGAAGGACAGGCTTGTTATAACAGAGATTCCTTATACTATGATAGGTGCTAATATCGGCAAGTTCATATCTGATATAGTAGAACTTGTTGAAACTAAGAAAACTACAGATATAGTAGATGTATCAAATGAGTCATCAAAAGAGGGAATAAGAATAGTACTTGAGTTAAAGAAAAATGCAGATGTAGAGAATCTTAAGAACCTTCTTTATAAGAAAACAAAGCTTGAAGACACATTTGGAGTAAATATGCTTGCTATAGTGGATGGAAGACCAGAAACACTTGGACTTCGCCAGATAATAAAGCATCACATTGATTTCCAGTATGAAATAAACACAAGAAAATACACAACACTTCTTAACAAAGAGCTTGCTAATAAAGAGATAAAGGAAGGTCTTATAAGGGCATGTGACATAATCGACCTTATCATAGAGATACTTCGTGGAAGCTCTAACCTTAAGATGGCAAAGGACTGCCTTATAAATGGTAATGTAGAAGGCATAAAGTTTAAGTCAGAAGCATCAAAAAAACAGGCTTCAAAGCTTGATTTCACAGAAAAACAGGCATCAGCAATACTTGAAATGCGTCTGTACAAGCTTATAGGTCTTGAGATACTTGCACTTCAGAAAGAATATGATGAGTGTCTTGCAAAGATAGAAAAGTATGAGAAGATACTTGGCAGTAAAAAAGCTATGGCTAAGGTTATAAAAGATGATCTTGCAAGGATAAAGAAGGAATATGGAGTTGCAAGAAAAACAGTTATAACAGATGCAAAGGCTGCTGTGTTTGTAGAAAAAGAAATTCCAGCACAGGAAGTTGTATTCATCATGGACAGATTCGGTTATGCCAAGACTATAGATAATGCTGCCTATGAGCGTAACAAGGAAGCTATATACAACGATTTCAAGTATGTATTCACATGCATGAATACAGATAAGATATGCATATTTACAGACAACGGACAGCTCCATCAGGTTAAAGTAAAGGATATACCCTACTCTACAAAGTTCAGGGATAAGGGAACACCTATAGATAATCTTGGAAACTATGACAGCAGCGGGGAATTGATCATCTATCTGTGTGCATATGATACTATTAAGGATCAGAAGCTTCTTTTCGTTACAAGCCAGGGCATGATGAAGATAGTAGATTCTAAAGAATTCGATGTGGCGAAAAGAACAGTAGCCGCAACCAAGCTGCAGGATGATGACAGGATAATAAGCATAGAGAAAGCAGATATAGAGGTACAGACATATTCAAAGTTCAATCTGGATGGTACTACAAGTGAAGTTGAAGATATTGTCAGCAGCAAGAACGTTGTTGTACAGACAGCTAATGGATATTTCTTAAAGTTCCCACTCTCAGAGATACCAGTTAAGAAAAAGAGTGCTGTTGGTGTCAGAGGTATCAAGCTTGGCAAGGATGATTATATAGAAGAAATATTCCTTATGGATGATGGAACAGAATTCACCATGGAATATAAGGGAAAGAATATAGACTTTGCAAAGATGAAGATGGCACACAGGGATACTAAGGGAGTTAAGGTGAGAGTGTGAGAGTGATTCTACAGGGAGTATATTCGCGAAGAATAAATATTCAGCATAGATTAGTATATCAGGTATACAATCAGCCAGTTGTAATTAATGAAACTGAATATGAGGGAACCATTAAAGTTATCAGAATGTGGACACACTATGATAAAGTGAGATAAAAAATGTACCAGTAGAAAGGATATTGTTTTATATGATATCCTCATTCTACTGGTACTTTTTAAATTCACGGCTTTTAAATTAAGTTATAAAAAATCAACTCACAATTTTTAATGATAAATTCTGTGCATTCTGCACCATTGATAAGAAATATTCATGTATTCTTGTGTCATCTGTTAACTCAGGATGAAATGCAAGCCCAATCTGTTTTTTATATCTGGCCGCTACGATTTTGTCATCAACAGCTGCAAGCACTTCAACACCATCCGAAACACTATCTATATATGGTGCTCTTATAAATGTCATAGGATAATTCCCAATATGTTTAATATCAGCATTAGTCACAAAGCTTGAAAGTTGTCTTCCGTATGCATTACGTTTTACAGTGACAGGAAGAGTTCCTATGTGGACAGTGTCATCATCAGCTATATGTCTAGCAAGAAGTATAAGACCTGCACAAGTTGCAAGAGTAGGAAGTCCGTTGTTAATCATACAACGGATATCATCCATCATATCCAGCTTGTTAAGAAGCTGCCCCTGAACTGTACTTTCACCACCAGGAAGTATAAGACCATCTATCCCCTCTAAATCATCCCTTTGACGAAGCTGTTTAGCTGTATGTCCAAGACTTTCAATCATATGAGCATGCTCTATGAAAGCACCCTGTACAGCAAGTATGCCTATAATCATAATAATCAAAACCTCTTTTCTAACGTCCACGCTCTTCCATAATAATCTGTATTTCGCTAGGATTGATACCAACCATAGCTTCTCCAAGATTCTCTGATAATCTGGCTATAAGAGCAGCATCCTGATAGTTAGTAACAGCCTGGACGATAGCAGAAGCACGCTTTGCAGGATTGCCTGACTTAAAGATACCAGAACCTACGAATACACCTTCGGCTCCAAGCTGCATCATAAGAGCAGCATCAGCAGGAGTAGCAACAGCACCGGCAGCAAAGTTAACAACAGGAAGCTTGCCGTTATCATGAACGTAAAGAACAAGGTCGTAAGGTACCTGTAGCTGCTTTGCTTCTTCAAAAAGCTCATCCTTGTGCATAGATGTTATCTTGCGGATTTCTGAATTCATTTTTCTCATGTGGCGTACGGCCTGGACAACATCACCAGTACCAGGTTCACCTTTAGTCCTTATCATAGATGCGCCTTCATTGATTCTTCGTAATGCTTCACCTAAATCTCTAGCTCCACATACAAAAGGAACATTAAACTGAGTCTTGTCGATATGATATATATCATCAGCAGGAGAGAGAACCTCAGATTCATCTATATAATCAATCTCTATAGCCTGAAGAATCTGTGCTTCTACGAAGTGACCAATACGGCATTTTGCCATAACCGGGATACTTACTGCATCCTGTATACCTTTTATCATCTTAGGATCACTCATACGTGATACACCGCCAGCAGCTCTTATATCAGCTGGGATTCTTTCAAGTGCCATAACAGCACAAGCACCAGCAGCCTCAGCTATCTTAGCCTGTTCAGGAGTAGTTACATCCATGATAACACCGCCCTTTAACATCTGGGCGAGTCCTTTGTTTAATTCGTATTGTGAAGTAGTTGTCATAATAAATAACCTCTTTTCTTTATTTTTAAATATTGATAATTCGTTGTAAGCTCAATCATGTCAAGTGTGTCATGACCGGTTGGTTACGCTAAGTAATCACTAACTTGTGGATATAATAGAACTTATCTGGATACATTAAAATACTCAATACAAAGAAAAATAGTAATACCAGTTGATATTAAACTGGTATTCAGACACGAGAGGAATACATATGAAATGATAATGTCAGATATAGACACAAGATATAAATACAAAAGTAAAAAAGCTCTTTCCTACAGTCAGAAAAAGCTTTTTTATATTAGAAATATTATGTTTAAGTTATAGCAGTATTACTATGAGATGCACGAAATTCATGAAATTCTCAGCATTACAATATATCACTGCCATCTGGTATCTTAGATATAATCGTTTTATTAATCCTTATAAAAAATATAAGCGAAACAGTGAGTGATATAAGCTCTGCGATAGGAAATGCCCACCATACAGCATAAAGTCCTCCAAGCTTAGAGAGTATGAAGGCTGCCGGGATGAGTACCACAAGCTGACGCATAATGGATACAAGCATGCTGAATACAGCTTTTCCTAGTGCCTGGAATACAGTTCCGCATACAATACAGAACCAGGCAATAAGGTAATGTATGCCAATTATACGTAATGCTGGTACACCGATTCTTAACATATCGTCTGATGCGTTGAACATACCAAGAAGAATCTGAGGGATTCCTTCAAAGCATAAGAAACCTATAAATGTAAGGAAAAATGCAGTTATAAGGCTTAGCTTGATAGTCTTAAGCATACGTTTCCTGTTCTGTGCTCCATAGTTGTAAGCAATAATAGGTGTTATACCATTGTTAAGTCCAAACAGAGGCATAAAGAAGAAGCTCTGAAGTTTGAAGTATACACCAAATACAGCCGTAGCTGTAGAAGAGAAACCTATGAGGATTCTGTTCATACAGTAAGTCATGACAGAACCGATAGACTGCATAATAATAGATGGCACACCTATGGCATATATCGTGCCTATAATACGTGCATCTGGTCTGAACCTGTGAAAAACAAGCTTGATTTCATGGTTAAACTTATGGTTACATATTCCGGCAACTATGGCTGCAACACACTGACCGATAACAGTGGCAACAGCAGCACCGGTAACACCCATTCTTGGACAGCCTAAAAGACCGAATATCATAACAGGGTCGAGGATAATGTTTGTAACAGCACCACACAGCTGTGATGTCATGCTGAATATGGTTCGTCCGGTTGATGTTAACAGACGTTCAAAGAAAATCTGTGCAAGGAGTCCGAAAGAGAATATCATAACTGTACTCAGGTAATCTATTCCGTATTCCATAATCTGCATATCAGCGTTTCCCATCTGACTTTTATAGAAAGGCTTAACGATAGTGAAACCAAGTATTAAAAAGACGATATAACTGCATACATATAAAAATGCTGCATTTGATGCAATCTTATTCGCTTTCTTATAGTTGTGTTCACCAAGCGACTTGGATAGTAAGGCATTCATACCAACGCCGGTCCCGGTGGCAACAGCTATAAGAAGAGTCTGCAGCGGGAATGCCAGAGAAACTGCAGTAAGAGCATTCTCTGATAACTTGGCAACAAATATGCTGTCAACAATGTTGTAAAGTGCCTGAACAAGCATAGAAATCATCATTGGCAAAGACATGTTAAATAATAGTTTGGCTATGGGCATAGTACCCATTTTATTTTCTACCCTAGGGGCAGAGTTTGTTTCCTGACTCATAAATCCTCCTGTGTGTAAATAATGTAAAAATATTACAATAACTTATATAGTATAGCATAAATCATAAAATGGTACAATGAGAGGATGATAAAGGGAATTAATAAGAGAATTAATAAAGAAAATCAATAGAAATCAAAAAAAGATTGAGTACAAATAATAATTAATAGTACCGGAATGAATGGAACGTATGGTATTCATTCCATTCATTCTGGTATTAAATCAAGATATCCAAATAACCAGATTATAGACTATAACAGTGTTTTTAAGGTTTCTCTTTCCTTGATTGGGACATCTAATATATCCATCGCTTCGTCAGCAGACTTGTTAAGCTTAGTCATGATGTTTCTGATATCTTTTAAGGTAGCATCAGCACGTCCTTCCTCACGTCCTTCCTCGCGCATAACATCCATAACACCCTCTTCATCATACTCAAAAATATCTGAACGTTTGTTTTCAATGGGAGAACAGATATTAGATGTAAACTCGTTATTAATATCTGTAGTTATCCCAAGTATCTCCATAACTTCATCGGAAGACTTACCAAGTTTTTTCATGGCATTGTCAATGGTTTTCTGGATGACTGCCTGCATTTCAGCACGTCCTTCCTCACGTCCTTCCTCACGCATAACATCCATAACACCCTCTTCATCATATTCAAAAATACTCACGTCAATCACCTCGTCCCTGTGTTTTATGAAGAAATCAGATAGTACATCATCTTTAATACATTCATCTACAGCTTCGATAACAGCAAGCCTTACTTTCATACCAAGTCTGTCAATTTTATAGCGAACCTTATTAACAAATGTCATATAGTCTTTAAGAGAACGGCATCTGTCAAGAATATTAGTAGTGAACAATCCTGAGTTAACAGACATCTCCTGAGTGTCAAAGATGCCATCTGAAACTTTATCAGAAGTACCATCAGAAGAGTTATCGTAATTAAGATTAATCATGGTAACTTCCAATTCAAGCTCGGGAAAATCAACAGGATGTTCAAACATATCTGACAATTTAAGAATCTTAATACGTTCCGTCATATGTTCACGTCCATTATAAAAAGTAATAAAATGTGGCGTTGGAAGCTTAACCATACTTTTTCTATGTAACATACTATTAGAAAATAAATCTCTATACACTTCAGATACATAGTGTAAAAATCTGAGAGGCATATTGTGATTAACGGTTGACTGCTGTTCAAACATATATAACTCGTAACTAAATACGAAAGAAGCATCATTCTTATACTTCATATATACGCCACCCTTTAGTGTTGTTATAGTAAGCTCATCAATATTCGTGTGAGATGAATTATTAAGTGCATTGTATAAATCTAATAGATTATGTTTGTCTGAGTACAACAGACAGAATACATTGTCACTGTATCTTTTGGTAGTAGTAGATGAGTTATCATCATTCTTAGTTTTATGCTGGATATAGATATTATCGTTAGATCTCATAAGCAGAATCTCCTTTAGTAAATATAGTAAATAAATGAGTGTTAATGTGAAAACAACAAACAGAACTGCTATGAAATCAATATATAATATACTTATAAACATATTGTAACATCTGTCAACTTATATAACAAGCAAAAGAGAGCACAATATGGCAGCCGGAATATAGCTGCGTAAATGTCTGCAACGATTGAACATAGTATATTCTGTCTTGTTATGCATAGGGATAATAAGATACTGGATCCAGCTATAAATGCGTATATAGAACATAAGAAGGTTGAAAATACATCATATAATAACAACCTGTATATTCATGACTTAATTAAGTATATTAATAATATAAAACATTGATGCAATGATGTCAATATATAATTAATAAAAAATATAAATAAAATACATCAGTATTCATATCATTAATGAGGTATCTATAATAATATATCTACAATAATATATCATAAAATATTCAACTACTTTATAATTAAACATTAATGTATTCAAGGCTTTAGTAAGCCACATATACATAATAATGTTTAAAAGGGTAATATACCGGCACAATAAGTAATATCAGCCAGAATTATATTATTCAGAATTAGTAGAATGGAGTCAGCAGGATATGTCAGGAACATTAAAAAAAATAAGCAAAAATAGTAACAGCGAAACAAACAGCTGCGGATACGATAACAGGATAATAACAAAGAAGGCAATAGAATACTATGAGAAAATGCTTATAATGGCAGAAAAAGAAACACAGACAATAAAGAAATATATAAGAGATGTAAAAAAACTTATGATATATGCCAATGGCAGAAGCATAAGCAAGGAGCTGCTCTTAAAATACAAAGAATACCTTGAAAAATGTGGTAACTATAAAATATCAAGCATTAATTCATATCTGGCAGCAGCCAATAACTTCTGCGATGTGATGGGATGGACAGATATAAGAGTGAAAATGATAAAAGTACAGCACGAAACCTTCATACCAGAAAATAAAGAGTTAACAATGCAGGAATATGAAAAACTCGTAAAAACAGCTTACAAGAAAGGTGATATACGGCTTGCCCTTATTATAGAAACACTTGGAAGTACAGGGATACGAATAAGCGAGCTTAAATATATAACAGCTGAATCACTGAAATATGGAATGACAGATATTCATAATAAAGGAAAAGTAAGACGTATATTGTATCCTGGTGAGCTGCTAAAAGTACTGCAAAAATATGCAAAAGACATGAATATATTACATGGCTGCATATTCATAACAGCCTGCGGCAATCCTGTAAACCGGAGTAATGTATGGAGAATGATGAAAAACATCTGTCATGATGCAGGAGTAAGAGAAGAAAAAGTATATCCACATAACATGAGGCATCTTTTCGCCCGAATATTTTATAAAATAAAAAATGATATCGCAAAGCTTGCAGATGTACTTGGACACAGTAACATAGATACTACAAGAATATATATAAAATCAACTGGAAGGGAACATAAAAGACAACTGGATAGGATGAATATGATAATAGATATGGGGTAGATAACATAATAAATATTATGTTGTATTATCACAGAATCTTCACAGATGATAGCACATCATTAATGATATAGCAAGTAAATAATACATATTTCACATAAAAATACAATATTTCGACATTATTAAGATGTTAAATCCACATTATTACAGACTACATTTTGTATATTATATGAGTTCTTTCATATTAATAATGAACTACTTATATATAAATATGTCTAATCATACGCCATCTCAGGCGGTTAATCCATATAAGCAATCATAATAAACAACATAATATTTATTATGTTATCCACCCTTCTATGCATTTTGTTCATTTTTTGCTCATTATTTAGTATTCACCATCCTATATCTACCTGTCTTTGTTTATATCTAGTACCTATTATCATATTCATTTTATCCAGTTGTCTTTTATGCTCCCTGCCTGTTGACTTTATATATATTCTTGTTGTATCAATACTACTGTGTCCTAAGACATCTGCAAGCTTTGCTATGTCATTTTTTATCTTATAGAAGGTTCTGGCAAAAAGATGCCGCATGTTGTGTGGAAATACTTTATCAGCACTGACACCTGCCAGCCTGCATATGTTTTTCATCATTCTCCATACATTGCTTCTGTTTACTGGATTGCCACTGGATGTTACAAATATACTTCCATGTGTAATATGTTTTTTTCTGACATACTCTTTTAGAAGCTTAAGCAGCTCGCCAGGATACAATATTCTTCTTGCTTTTCCTTTGTTATGAATATCTGCCATGCCATATTTAAGGGATTCTACTGTTATATATCTTAGTTCGCTTATCCTTATTCCTGTGCTTCCAAGTGTTTCTATTATAAGTGCAAGCCTGTCATCACCTTTTTTATATGCTGTCTTTACAAGCTTTTCGTATTCGTTCATTGTTATTTCTTTATTTTCTGGTATGAAAGCAGCTCTCTGCACTTTTATCATCTTTACTCTTATATCCATCCAGCCCATCACTTCACAGAAATGATTTGCTGCAGCAAGATATGAGTTTATGCTTGATATCTTGTATCTGCCACATTTTTCAAGATATTCCTTGTATTCAAGAAACATTTCCTTACTTATACTTCGCCCATGTGCATATATCATCAGCTTTTTTATATCTCTTATATACTTTTCTATTGTCTGTATACTTTTTTCATTTCTTATAAGTACCCTTTTAAAATATTCTATTGATTCAGTATTTATTATTCTCTTTTCTGTTTCTTCTGTTTTTTCTGCTCCACCTGTTCCTTTAAATACTGTATTTTTCAAGCTTCTTTTCTCCAAATATTCCCGATTTCCGTTTTTTCCCATTTTTCCATTTTCACTCCATTTACTTACACATTTAATACCTGATTGTGCCCATATTATGCTGATATATTCCTTAATACATATATGAACTGTTTTATTATAATGTGTATTTTATATGATATATATCAATTTATGTATCATGTATGATATTGATGGGAATTTATTTTTTATCTCTTCACATTTTCCTCACACTTTTTCCATATCCCTGTCACATTTTTCCTCTAATATAACAACTGTTGAAGGACATAAGAACTGCTACATGACATAAGATTGCTGACTAATATATGTTCCTATATCTTTCAACGATTGTATTTTAATAATACTTTTTCATAAACGATTACTTGTTAAACCTCCCTATAATTAACAGGTATCACTTTCTCCTTAAGCACAATACCCCATAAGAAAACGTCCTCCCAAGCGTTTTCTTATGGGGTATTGTATTACTTTACTGTGTTTATGTATTTTCTACTTTTTTCCACAGCATTTTTTATATTTCTTTCCTGAACCACATGGACATGGATCGTTAGGATATATCTTTCTTTCGGTTTTTACTGCCTTACCGCCTAATCCATCCGGATACATATTTGTCGATATAGTGTCCGCATTTGCTTCCAGATCTACTGTCATCCCATATGAAGCACATTATCAAGCTTTGCAAACACATCTCCCATGGAGCCAGTGTATTCTATATCGTTTTGTGCATTCAACTTAAAGTCAAGAGGTTCTCTGTTAAGTACAACCAGATGATTTCCTTTAAAGTCCCATACAAGTCCTGCCGCCGGATATACCTTAAGTGATGTTCCTGCCACT
>OGLR01000898.1_pt1 | contig 11517 bp, 11 predicted proteins | sample 1572931 | NCBI WGS metagenome assembly OGLR01 (sample SAMEA2581997, study PRJEB24529) | metagenome | biome: Human gut stool | place: China | collected 2011 | reverse complement strand
ATTTGCACCAGTAAGGACAAACGCTATTATCTCGCCTCTGTCATTGCACGCAAGACGGAACTTAAAACCGTGACACCACCCCATGGTACCCTTTCCGTCTGTAGCAATTCCCTTGAATACCTTATTGGCATATCGTCTGAGATTATGGCACACTGGTATCATCGTGGAATCTACGAAAGTTATACCCGTACACCTACCGAACGCACTGAGGTTAAGAAAGAACATGAGCTGAAAGAACACATTGCGAAATGTACCGAAGTGGAAATACAACAGGATAGTCATTATTTCGCTGTCTGACAACGGGCTGTGCGTCGCCTGCGCTTGGTTCCGCTATTGTCTTCTAGCAATTTTCCAGGAAGGTGAGTGAGAATGAGTCGCAAATATGGATAATAATCTCCCTTTCTGTAGCCACGATGATGCTTGTCATTGCCATGGCGATGGCATGGAAATACACGCGGACTTGGAGAAGAGAGCAGAAGGCAAAAAAAAGAAATTGCAGACAACAGAATGATGATAGCCGACTATACAGATCTGATAGCAAAGATGAAAAACTACGGCAGAGAGAAATCTACGGAGATAAAGAAGCTACAAGAGAAGCTGAGCGCATTGCAGGAAAAACAGGCAGAGATACTGTATAAAGGCAGAACATTGTACGAGGACATACAGAATGGCGGCACCACCGCAAAATGGAACAAGGAGATGTTCAGCTGGTTTGTGGAATACTACCGCACACAAAACCTTCCTTTCGTAAGACAACTTGAGCAGGAATACAAGTCACTATCAAACATGAACAAGAGTTTCCTGATACTATACGACATGGGCTACACAGACCAAGACGTAAGACATATAATGTCTATGGAGCCGGGCGCCATGAGAACCATGAAATCGAGGATAAACGGAAAGAAAATTGAATAGTTACGGAATTAAATCAGCAAACAGGTAAAATACGACAAAAAGTTTTGTATATTCGAAACTTCTTGCTAATTTTGTGCCAGATATCAATATATAACTATGGAAGTATTTAAGCTTGCATTACTGGAAGAAGCTAAAGAATTTCTCCAAAGTCTGCCACATCAGGCATACAAGAAAATCTTGTATAATATTGACAGAGTTACTAAAGGAGAAAAAAACAACGAACTTTTTAAAAAGTTAGAAAACTGTGATATATGGGAATTCCGCACACTTTATAATGGAATAGCATACCGGCTTTTTGCATTTTGGGATACGGAAAACCAAACATTGGTTGTTGCAACTCATGGAATAATAAAAAAGACCCAAAAGACTCCTAAAAAAGAGATTGCAAGAGCCGAAGCCATAAAAAAGCAATATTTTGAACTAAAGAAACAATAGAATATGGAACACATTGAAAGTATGAAGCTCTACTCCTTGGATGAGGTAAAAGATGAACTTATCGGTAAAATTGGCACACCTGAAAGAGACGAACATGAGCGTAAGGTAGAAGAAGCACTTCACGCTTACCGAATAGGCGAGGCTATAAAAAACGCCCGACTTAAACAAAATCTCACACAAGAGGAATTGGGAGAAAAGATAGGAGTGCAAAAATCTCAAATATCAAGGATGGAACGAGGATACAGTATCAGTATTCCTTCTATGAGCAGAGTTTTTAGAGCTTTGGGAATTTCCACAGCTACGCTCGACCTTGGCATTGCGGGCAAAGTTGCGTTATGGTAACAATACAAAATGCCTGGCGGATTGGTTCCGTCAGGCATTTTGTATTTTTCCGTCTTTCTAATTGTGCAGATTTACTTGTTTACAATCTGTATGCCGGTTTTCCTCACAGGCTTCAGCCATTTAGGAACAGTCATTGCCGGAATAGTTGCAGATGCCTTCTTGACGATACGCACGGGCTTCTTAACAGCCTTCGCAGCTGGTACACCGGCTGCAGCGTCAGGAGTTGTGAACTCTACCTTTGTAAGAGGGCCATATTCGCCGTTGGCATTCTTTGCCTTAGCTGCCGCACAGTATGTTGTGCTTGGGTCAAGACTCCATCTGTCGTTGTCCTCACCAACCAAATCCCAATACGGATCCTGATAGCCTGGAGGATAATTCGGGTTGTTGGAGCTTTCCAGATATTCAATTATCTGCTCATCGGTCATGTCTGTACCATCGCCCTTAATTGTAAATATAGCAGAGTGATAGGTTGATGTCTGGTCGTTAGGAGAGAACTTTACCCACTGATAGTACTTACCGTCTTCCTGTCCAAAGTCTCCAATAGTGATGTCGACCTTAGCCTCGCCAGGACCGCCCAGCGTGGAAGTAGTTGCGTATGCGTAGATTACAGGAGCATACGTGCCGTTAACATCCCATGCCTGTATCGCAATCTCGTACTCTTTTCCAGGCTTGAGGTCTTTCCACGTGTTCTCGTATTCGCTATCATAAGTATAATAACCAAACCGCTTTATCATGTCACCAATGTTGTCGAAACCAAACATGGGACCGAGCTGCAAGAACTGCTCCTCGCATCCGCCTCTATAGTCAAACTGACAGACGGTATAACCTGCCACATCTGAGTTAGGCGTGAACTTAACGGTGAGGGATGAAGGAGTGATTTCCGTAAACTCGTAAGCAACATCAGGATTGCCAACCAAAGGAACGGCAGGGGTTGTGAACTCAGCCTTAGAAGCCTCGCATGCTGTGCCTAAGTCATCGTAGCCCACAGTAAGCACAGTGTATGAGGTATTGGATTTGAAGTGCTCCTCAAAACCAGTCATCTGTGCATTTGTGAAATCGTCGAAATAAGTGCCGCTGCCTCCCTGCTCCTCCATGTATGTCGCACAAATGAGGTCGGTTGTAAGCATATTGGCTGTATTTGTAGGCAACACCGTGATTTTGTAAGTGCGGCAAGCCTCCGACTTTGTCACGGCGAGCCACAATGTATCGGTATCGTCGCCCACGCCACGTGAATATCCATTAACTGTGACATCGGCTGCCACACGGCCGTCTATCCGATAGAAGCCTACGCTGTCTATATCTTTAATATTATACGACTGGTAGCGTCCTTGCAAGTTGCTGACAACCATTCTGTTAGGCTCTACGGTCTGTGCTCCTGCTGCCAATGACACGACAGCGAGGATTAAGAGTAAAATATATTTTCTCATTTCTTGATGAATTTAAATGTGTTGTTGTTTACTTTGAAAATGTACACGCCCTTAGGCAATGCCGATACATCGACAGACGTACCGTCCCAGTGTTCTTCGCCAATCATTTTCCTTCCGTCTGTTGTGAAAACGGCGGCTGATGCACTTCCGTCAACTCCGGTTACCGACAATCTGTCTCCGTCGTAAGAGAACCTTACGCCCTGGCTGCCGTCACCCACGATGCTCCCGATGGCATCTGAGGCACTTACAAACCTGATGTTCTGTAAGTCAGAGAGGCTCAGGGAGGCAACCGGCTTAGTTAGCATGACAACGCTCATAGCTCCGTCGCCGAAGGTGAGCTTACTCATATCTGCAAGCTCGAATTTCTCCTGCCCGCCGCTGAGCTTTGTCACAACTACCTCAGTCTGTGCTTGCGCCTGGACTCCCGCCAATGCCAGCAAGGCTACTGCTGCAATAGTCTTTTTCTTGTTCATAATTAGTTGATTTTTAATTTTGCTACAAATTGGAAACAAAAGCCTCCAATCTTTCACTTAAATTTACTTTTCGCTCACAAAGATACAACTTTTTTTCATTAATTCGCCTATTTTTGCAAAATAAATTCAAAAAAGAGCGTAAAAAAAGTTGAAGCAGCTAAAATGCAATCAATTAGTAAATAATTACAACATAAATTCAACCTGCTTGGGAGATTATATAAAAATTTTTTATCTGAACACAAATTCGCAGGTCTACATTATTAAAGACAAAAAAACAAAGGCTTTATGCCTTAGATAAGAAACCGTTTTATCTTTGATACGTCTTATAAATCAAGCTTTGGTTTACACAAACCAAACTTAGATTTATATAAATCAGGCTTTGATTTACATAAATCAAAGTTTGATTTATAGAATTAACCCAGTTATAAAGAACTTTTTTCTAATATAGATTAATATTTATAGCGAATGGCATAGTATATGTGTCTGATATAAGCAATAATTTCCTATATCGCTTACAGAAATATTGAGATTTTTAATGTAACTTTGCACAAAACATACCGCACTTCCTGCGGATACGAATCGCTGAAGACAAAACAGATGGCAAAGAAAAAAAACAAGAAAAAACGCTATAAGCATGAAACACAGGAGTCGACAGTCTCAATTTTGATAACTTGCTTATATATATTATGCTTTTTCGGATTGACGTTTTTAATGAACGACACTCTGTACAATTTTCTCTGGTGGCTGATACCCGCTTTCTTAACAGGCACATTGGCAGGCATTCGGCAATTTATCAGGAGCCACAACAAATGGATAGTATGGAACAGAAGAAATTGTTGGAAATGTGCAGGATACGCAAAGAGACAAGGATTTCTCGGAATAAAAATAGCAGTGTTTATTATAGCCTGTATCGTAATTCTTAATTATTGCATTCCAGCAGGTAATGATTATTATTACGAGACGGCAACCGTAACCGATCAAGATTATTACATCATTCCAGGAAAGCACAAACCTATATTTATATGTATTATAGATTTAGAGTTTGAAAACACAAAAATCGGTGAACGGACTATAGAGGTTAGCAGCCATCTTTACGACGAAGTCTCAAAGGGCGACAAATGTATCGTTACCATTCGTGACGGCATATTTAGAATACCGGTGGCAAAAGAGATTAGCAAACTGCAATAGCGGTTATTTATGTGGTAAAAACATATTCACAAAAAAAACAATTAGCCCCAGGCAATGCTAATGAAGTTCCCAGGGCTATGTTTTTATCACAATTAAGGATGTTAGAATGTTTATCCGTAGATAATCTTTCCGTTCTCGTCCTCGTATGGAGCGAGGTCTTTAGAATACTGGTTCATGGCACGGAGGCTCATACCCATAGATGAGAAACCGCCATCATGGAAGAGGTTCTGCATGGTCACCTTGCGTGTGAAGTCGCTGAACATCATAACGCAATAATTTGCGCAGTCCTCAGCCGAGGCGTTGCCGAGCGGCGACATCTTGTTGGCGAAGTCCATGAGATTGTCCATGTCCTTGATGCCTTTACCGGCTGTGGTTGGAGTCGGCGACTGAGAGATAGTATTAATTCTGACATTCTTCTCACGGCCGTATATATAACCGAAGCTGCGCGCGATGCTCTCAAGCATGCTCTTTGCGTCAGCCATATCGTTGTAGCCGAAGAACGTGCGCTGCGAGGCAACGTATGTGAGCGCGACAACAGAGCCGTACTCTGCAATGGCATCCTGCTTCTTTGCAACCTGAAGCATCTTGTGGAACGAGATAGCAGAGATATCGAGTGTTTTTTGCAGATAGTTGTAGTCGAGATCATCGTATGTACGGCGTTTGCGCACATTTGGGCTCATGCCAATAGAGTGGAGAACAAAATCGATTTTTCCACCAAGAAGCTCTACCGACTGTGCGAATACCTTCTCAAGGTCTTCAACGCTTGTTGCGTCGGCAGGAATAACAGGGGCATTAAGTTGCTTGCTCAAACCGTCAAGCTCGCCCATACGCAGTGCCATCGGGGTGTTGCTGAGTGTAATTTTGGCACCTTCTTCCACAGCCTTCACGGCTACTTTCCATGCGATAGAATCTTCGTTCAATGCACCGAAGATTATACCGCGCTTTCCTTCTAATAAATTATGACTCATATATAAAATAATAAATTCGGGGACAAAATTACACATTTATATCCGAATTGTGCATATCAGGAGTAATAAGTTAAGAATTTTTAAGTGTATTATTATCACATATCAAGGAATTGCCTGCACTGCTTGCGGCCGCTACATGTAGCGGCCCTACATATTCTACAGTCTCACCTTTTCCTTTGCCCCCTTGCTCTCATTAGACATGCGGTCGAGTGCCGTAACCACGTATGTGTATTGGGTTTTGCCATTGTTGTAAGGAAGTTTTATGAAAGTGTCGGTGGTTATACCTACAATGTTCTTCTCGCTGTCAAGGTTTGTTTTCTCACCTTTTGCAAATTTGTAGACCACATATCTCACAGCCTCGTCTTTCCATCCCTCGCCCTTTGGTGATGTCCAGAAGAGCATCAGCCCGTCGCTTGTCCATACATCGTCAACCTTGCGCGGCTTCTTAGGAGCCTTATCGTCAATGAAAGGCATACGTGGCTGAAGTGCGGGATACTTCCAATATGTTGTGCGGAGCATGGTTCCATAGTTGCCAACGTTGTCTACCGCTGCCTTCGCATACCACAGCACGGTTCCCTTAACATTAGGCAACTGCTTGTGCAACGCATATTTGGCAGGCATCTGATGGCTTGACGGATTTTTAACATCAGGATATTTCACGGTGCGCTCAACATCCTCGCCTATATACAGAGGACGCTTTGACGCATATTTGTTCCACCACTTGATGAGAGTTTTGTAGTCGGCTGTGGGATGACCAATCTGCCAATAAATCTGAGGCACACAATAGTCAATCCATCCGTTGTTTACCCACCTCAGCACGTCGGCATACAGGTCATCGTAGTTCTGCAATCCCTTTGTTTCGGAGCCGTTGAGTGGGTCGCTCTTCTTGTTACGGTAAATGCCGAAAGGCGACACGCCAAACTTAACCCAAGGCTTGCGCTTATGAATAGACTTGCCAAGCTGCTCTATAAACAGGTCTACATTGTAGCGTCGCCAGTCGCCACGGTCCTTAATACCGTTATTGTAGCGTGCATACTGAACATCATCAGGTATCACCTGGCCTGCAACTGGATACGGATAGAAATAGTCGTCGATATGCAGACCGTCAATGTCGTATCTGTTCACAATGTCGTCTACAACTTTGCAGATATAGTCTCTGTTCTCGGGCATTCCCGGATTTAGGATATACAGCCCGTCGTAAGAGAACACCCGCTCAGGATTTGTTATTGCGACATGGTTGCGTGCAAGTGAGGTTGTGTTTTTTGTCTTTGCCCTGTAAGGATTTATCCACGCATGCAGTTCCATTCCACGGTTATGGCATTGCTCAACCATCCACTGCAGAGGATCCCAATAAGGCACAGGAGCCTGTCCCTGTATACCTGTCAAGAAACGGCTCCAGGGCTCAAGGCTGCTGCTGTAAAGCGCATCGCACTCTGCCCTTACCTGAAAGATTATAGCATTGACACCATCACGCTGAAGCTCGTTGAGCTGCGATGTCAGCGTCTGCTGCATGGCGGTTGTCGACATGCCTTGGAACTGTCCGTTTACACACTGTATCCACGCTCCGCGAAATTCCCTTTTCTGGGCGTATGCAGAAGCGAGGACAAATATTGTTGTCAAAAATAAAAGTGTACGTTTCATTGCTCAATAATAATTGAGTGCAAATTTACATAAAATTTCCGAATTATAAGCCTGTGATATAAGAAATATTGATGTTTCTTCAGATGAAACAGGAAGAAACAGAAAAGATAGAGGACAATAGCTTTGAAAAACAAAACTAATGTCCCCTATCTCCTCTTATCTTTTTCTATCTTCCTTTATCTTTTAGAATTTATATCCCAATGTAAACAAAAGCTGATGACGCTTGTTGCTTACCTTTACGGCATCGGCATAGTTTGTTATGCTCTCTCCGTCAGGCCAGTCGCCATAGCTGTCCATGAAAGGATGGAACTCTCCGTTTTGTGAGCTATACTGATATGCAATGTCTAAGTTCAGCTTTCCTACGTTGTAGCCAATACCGCAGGTGATACGGTTTGTTGACTCCCAATTAACATAGTCGGTAGACGATGCGTAGTATGAGCCCTCAGAAGCCAAAGTGCCGTCTTTGAAACCGTCTTTCTTAAACATCGGTGACACATAGTTGTAGCCAAAGCGTACGGCAAGTGCCGGGTCTGGCTTAAACTCCAAGCCAAGCTTAACGGTACTTACCCCCTTCAATGTGCGCTCTGTATGACGGTTCATCGCCTTGTCGCTGCTTGAGGTGTCGTAGGTGCCATACCAGTCATAATACTCACCGTCGATTACCCGGGTGTCCATAGAGCTATAGTCGGCATACTCATATCCTGCGCCAATTGCAAGATAGTTTCCTACGGTATGCCCGAGGCTGAGTCCGAACTTCCATGGAGTATAGAGCTTAAAATCGTATGCCTCACCCATATCGGGAGCAATATTGCCGTCGGTTACGTATGTATAATTGCTTGTGGTAAGGTCGTACCATGTAGGGGTTGCGACAGAGACACCGATGCGGAACGGGCTGTCCTCGACAGGACGGAATATTGCGCCAACCTTGATATCGTAACCTGTGCCCGTGATCTCACGCTCGTCAGCAACGCCGAGCCACTCTATATTGTCTACATTAGGAGCCATGTCCTCGGCATATTCGCTATAGCCTTTGTAGTGTACGTCGTGAATGCCTACTGTAAGTCCGAGATATATGCGGTCGTTGATGTTTCCGCTTATGTTAAAGTCGTATTCTCCGATGTAGCCTCTCATGGCTTTATTGAAGTCGTAGCCCGTAGCATCATAATATCCATATCCATCCTCGTTCTTGATAAAGTTATGGTAATAGATATTGTCCACCTGATTTTGTGTTATGACAGCCCGGTCCTCCATTGGAAGTCCCTCACTATTCATCTCATAAATCAGCCCCTCACGAAGCTTTGTGTATGTAAGCTTGTTCTGTGACGCATTCTGCAGTCTGTCAGAAGCCGTAAGTATCTGATTGAAGTTGCGGCTCTTATGATAGTTGAACGCAAAGTTCAGGAAAGACTTGCGTCCGCTTTTCATAGCATAGACAAAACCTATCTGGTCGAAACTGAGGTTTGTCTTGTGTCCGGGCGAGAAGCTCTCGACATCTTGCTGCGACACCACGCCGAACGATCCGGAAATATGCGACTTGCGGAACAGTCCGATACCGGCCGGATTGGTTCCTATGGTAGAGATGTCGGCACCGAGAGCATCCATGGCTCCACCCATACCAACGTAACGCGCCGTTCCGTTAAGGTCGTTGTCAACGAGATTTGTGTTCTCGTATGTTTCCTGCGCCATTGCAGCAGAGGCGACAAGCGACAATGCCGCAAGGAATGATAGTCTGTTATTCATTGTATTAATGTTTTTCTGATTTATTACTATTTACCATATCACAACATTACCAGCAACACCGGGCTATCTTCTGCCACCGAAGTGACCGCCGCCACCTCCCGAGCGTCCGCCACCAGAATGTCCGCCAGAGAAGCCACCGGAGCGGCTGCCAGAGAAGCCTCCACCTGACGATGATGAGGAGCCTGTGCTATATGAGCGGCTGCCATTAAACGACGGGTAAGAGCTGCCGCTATACCGGTTGCTGCTACTGCTGCTGTTGGAGAAGCCCCTGTTGGCAGAGTTTGTAGAGCGTGAGCCAAAACGTCCTGACGGACTTAGTGTCGTGGCTGTGCCGTGATTAGGCCTTGAGCTGAAGCTTCCGTTATTTCGTCCCGAGCCGAGGCGCCCGTTAACAGCTCCATGGTTGCGTGTTCCTGCAACAGTCCTGCCTGTTCCACTAGGCAAGACCGCTACGCCTCCGCCCCACCCCGGGCGATACCACGGGTCGTACCAGCCATGCCATCCCCAGTGGCCTCCCCAGTACCACGGGTCGTACCATCCGGCATATCCCCAGTACCATGGGTCGTAGTACCATCCGGCATAGTCCCAATACCATGGGTCGTACCATCCATAACGGCTGTACCAGAACGGTGAGTGCCACCCGGCATACCAAGGACTATAGTATCCGTCCCAACGGCTCATGCTGCGGGTGTACCGATAGTCGTCATCGTCATCGTATCCGCCCTGATATCTCTTTGCGGCTTTGTCGGCAAACGAGGCATCATCATAAGTAGAGTCAGGATAAACTCCAGTACCCGGAGTAAAAGATATCACATCACCGTCAAGCGAGTCGGAGTCTATCACCTGGTATTTGCTTCGGTATTTTCCACGTCTGTTGTACTCGTCAACAGCCCTGTTGCTGCCCGCATAATATGCGGGAGTATTATCGTCGGCAACGGTAGCCTTCACCTGCTTCTTAGGAGTAAAGTAAAGGTCATCGTCTTGAGCCGTCATTGTAAGCGACGACACTCCACACAGGGCAAACAAAAGCATAAACTTTTTCATATTGCTGTATCTTTTAATAGTGTTCATCATCTGTTTATTATCTCTATGGTGCAAATTTAGCACTTATTTTATTGCAAATATACGGAAAAACCCTAAACCATAATAGGTTTTTCCCTATTTTTTATAATTTTGCACTTGAATTTAACTTTTATAATATGAAATATCTTGTTGCCGATTTCAAAATAGAGTGTCAGGACGGCATGATACAGATAGCCCGCGACCTGCTGACAGACGCTTTGGCAGAAGCTGGGTTCGAGACGTTCGAGGATACCGACGAGGGTATTAAGGGATATGTACAGGAAGAGTGTTTCGACAGTGACATGATGAACGGCGCTATAAACGACTTCATGCTGCCCGATGTCAACATAAGCGTCAATGTCGGCGAGGCTGAGTATAAAGACTGGAACCAGGAATGGGAAGAGGCTGGCTTTGAGCGCATCAATATAGACGGGAAAATAACCATCTACGACGCGCGCAACGACAATGCGGAAGGCTCTGACTCCGATATCAATATCGGCATAGAGACACGGCAGGCTTTCGGTACGGGCACACACGAGACAACACGCATGATAGTCTCAGCCTTGTCAAACATAAATCCTAAAGGCAAACGTGTACTTGATTGCGGCACTGGCACCGGCATTCTCGGCATAGCGGCACTGAAACTCGGAGCAAGCGAGGTGGAGGCTTACGACATAGACGAATGGAGCACGGAAAATGCCATGCACAACGCCGAGCTGAACAATGTGGAGAATATGAATGTGAGACTTGGCGATGCCTCTGTAATCGGAGAGCTCGAAGGCAAATTCGACATAATTATGGCAAACATAAACCGCAACATACTCCTTGCAGACATGCCACGGCTCGCATCTGTTTTGGCCTCTGGCGGCAAGCTGATTTTAAGCGGATTTTATTCTGCCGATGCCACCATGCTGACTGACAAAGCAGCTACCATGGGGCTTTCCCTTGAAAGCACAAGAACAGACAACGACTGGACTTGCCTGATATTCAGGAAAGCATAATCCGCAGAGTCTAGATAATGTTAAAAACACGGTAGGGCGTGTTAGCTTATACGGCAGCATGCCCAGAAAGAACAAAAGCGTAAAATCAATATTAAATATAACTAAAGTTTCCCATCTCTGAAAATCCTTTGTATAAAAGCGTTTTCAGAGATGGGAAATTTTAGAAAATAATATAATCAAATTTGCTATACGTATTATTTTGGCTCAGTAGAAAAATACTGGGGATAAATTAATATATGAATATCGATTTGCTGTATTTTGTGTAGAAATCTCAAGCAGTGCGCCCCGAAGGGGCATGAGGCACTTAGCCCAGGGCAGAGCGAAG
>OGLR01000889.1_pt1 | contig 11601 bp, 16 predicted proteins | sample 1572931 | NCBI WGS metagenome assembly OGLR01 (sample SAMEA2581997, study PRJEB24529) | metagenome | biome: Human gut stool | place: China | collected 2011 | reverse complement strand
TGGCGAGGACGAGGGAAATGATCTTCTTAGTGTTTTTCATGGTAAAATCTCCTTTAAATATTATAGTTTTAATTGGTTGTTGTGAAATCAGTTTTTCACAGTGATGGTGATGATGGCCCCGGCCGTGCCGATGATTTCGCCGGTTTCCGGGTTCAAATTGTGAAAATACGCGGTACATTCATAAGTACCGGCAGGGAGCGCAGTATTGAGCTTCGCGCGCTCGATCTTGCTGCCGACTGCAATCGCGCCGGATTCGTAGATCTGCTCACCAGTGTCATTGCGAACGATCTGGACTTTCTGCGGATAATTGTTGATGGACTCGTTCACGATCATGAGGTTTCCGTCTGCCGCACCATTTTCAAAGTACGGTGCGGTGTTCATGGAAATGTTGATCATGCCCTCCGCCACTTTCTCGTTGAGCTTTTCCGCAATTTCCTCCGGCGAGAGGTTGTCCCATCCGCCCTCGATGGCTGCATCGTCATAAACGATGCCCGTCTTGGGATCGTCCTTGGATGCAGGAGGCTTGCGGATCATACGGACGGCAGTAAAAATGCCGACTGTGAGTGCAGCGGCGAGACCGACAACGGCGAGGATGACGAGTGTTCTGGACTTCGCGTCCCGTTTTTCAAATTTGTGCATAATTTTGTCCTTTCTGTGTTGGGACGCGGAACCGCTCTCCGGCTGGTCGCGCGCCCGGTATGATGGATGTTTGGTCATGAGGTCAAGCCTCCTTTCGGACGAGCAGAGCTATCTGCCCATGAAAAAAGCGCCCACCTTCAGGGCGGACGCAGACAATGAACGCGATATTTCATTGGAAACCTCCTGCTTTTTTATTTCGTCGCTTTTCTGTAAGCGTCGATGACTGCTTCCTTGAGCGCTGCGCGCGCTCCGGACGTGATGGGGTGGAAAACGTCCGTGTACAGCGTTTTGCCGTTCTTGTTGAATGCTTTCTGCGGCATGAAGATATTCAGCCCCTGTTTGGATTCTGCCAGCCGAACGCCGTGTACCTTGAACATCCCGTCAAAGGTGACGGTTGCGTAGGCTTTGATCTTCGCGCCAGCGTCCGCGATGTGGTCGATTGTAACTTCCATGTTAGAAAAGTCCATACACTTTTCTCCTTCCTAAAGTGTCATTTCATCCATGCCGGATGTCTGTTCCTGCGCTTCTTCCTGCGTCTGCTCCTGCCGAAGCCGGACGTGGATGCCGGAATAGTTGTAACCGACCTCGTCCAGCACCCGGTTCTTCAGCACATACAAAAGCGTTCCGGTATCGTAATAGCTCTCCATGTAGAGATCCTTGTCAATTTCCAGCGGCGCGTGCATCTTCTCCGGGGAGGCCGCGAGAATGGTGCGCTGCCTGCCCATAACCTTGCCACGCAGTTCCATGAGGTATGTGTGCATCGCCGGGTCTGCATTGCAGTCCTGCATAATGGCAAGCACCGCCGCTTTCCATGTCGGTGTCCTGACGCTCTGACCGTTCGGAAACAGGACGGCTTCCGGTTTTTTGCCCTTGAATGCGGACGGATCTGTGTGCAGGGGAAGCGTTGGCGATTCTTCCAAAACGCTGCCGGTCAGGATGCGCTGGATGCTTCTGTCCACACGCGCGTCCACCGAACGGTGCATCTCTGCGCGCAATGTTTCCAGTTTGGAAAGCAGAATTTTCTGCTGCTCTGTTAAGTTCTGTTTATCTTCCATAGACGGCATCTCCTTTCCTCAAGTGCCGCGCAAGCTGGCGCATACAAATGCCGCGTTCGCGGAGCTTCTGAAGAAGCTCCGCAGGGACGGTTTGCAGAATCGCTTCCGCGTTCTCATCGGGATATGGGAATTCCTCGCAGAGCGAATCACAGCTCCCGCAGGCTTCCTCCAAAGAGGAAAGCAGTGCTTCCTGCGCACCCTTCAGCATCGTCAGCGTGTCAAGCACCGCTGCTGCGCTCATCTGGCGGCTGGCCAGGAGGATACTGCGCCGACCGGTCGCCATCGCCGTCATTGGGCCCATTGCTGCCAGGTGACATTTCGCGGCTATTTCCGGCTTCACCTCCAGCTCCAGCCGGAGCATCGTTTTTGTCTGTTTCATGTTCTCTCCTTCTGAGATAAATTTCCCGCAGTGATCCGCAGATCGGTTCATGCACCAGCACGAGATCGCCGTTCTCAATCTCGGCCGGGAACATGCTGAACTGCGGCTGGATGTTCGGGCGCGGGTCGTAGTTCGTGATAATGAGTTCGCCGTAGGTCGCGCCGGGCTTCTGCGAGAGAGGGTTATTGCGTCGGAACGCGAGGATAAAAAAATCGCCGTACAGACTGCGGATGAACGGGCAGTCATTGTACGACACGACGATGTATCCCGCACATTGCGAGAGAATGTGGTGCAGTTCTTCGTGCTTTTCCTTCGGAAAGTCAACGGCGTATAAACTCTCGGCGTCAAAGTACGGCGGGTCACAGTAGATCAGGCTGTCCGGCCCGTCGCGCTCACGGATGATGTCCAGACAGTCCTTGTTCTCGATGACTACATCCTGCAAGCGCTTGGAGGCGTCGTCAAAAAGATATAGGAAGTTCGTCAGATTGTTCGGTTTCACGCCAAAGGAGGTGGTCGTGCCGCTGAAGCTGCCGCGGCAGACCTTGTAATACGCGGCCGCCCGCTGGACATCGAACAGGCAGCTTCGCTCCCGCAGGATTTGCAGGAGTTCTTCCCGTTCCTCACCAGAAAAGCACTCCATCACGGCATTTCGCTCGTCTGCAATGCGCTGCTGCAAAAGCTCTTTGTGCTTCATAAATTCTTTCAGGAGATCAAACTCGGCTCTCGAATGGAACGGGATAAATTTTAATTCCCGCACAAGCTGAACCGTGCATTCCCGCGCACACAAAAAGAGGTTTACAAGATCACAGTTGAAATCATTGTAAATGTCCATGCGGCTGACCTTGGGCTGCATACCGAGCAGGAGTGCGCCGCCTCCGCCGAACGGCTCCAAGTACAGCTTCGGGTTTGACGGGAACACCTGCCAGATGTATGGGATCAGCTTTTCCTTGCTGCCGATCCACGGAATAAACGGTCTAGCGATCCCGGCCACCCCCGTCCGAGGATTCCGAGAATTTCTCCATTGCCTGCTCCAGACCGCAGATCGCCGCATCCAGACCGGCGCGCATTTCCTTGAGCTGCCGGATGGTGGAATACAGCTCGGCAGCGTTGCTGGCGTAAAAATATCCTTCGCGGCTGCTGGCAATGGGGACGGCCTTGCGCCGCAGGCGGTTGACCTTCTTCCGGAGATCGCTTTCGTGGAGATTCTTCTGCCGCACGAGGTCGCGGCTGCAAATGAGATGCTCGCGTCCAAAGCAGAAGCGTTTCAGATAGTCGCGCAGTTCTTCATCATTCATGTTTGTCCTTTCCGGGCCGATTTCCCGGAAAAGGGCGCAAAAAAGAAGGGCGGCTTTCCTTACCGGGAAAACGGCCCTTCTGCAATTTCATTATTCATTTAGGTGGTTCGAGCGGCTTGCCGCCCTGGATCAGTTCAAAGAGCTTCTGCTCCTGCGGCGGATCGCCGCCCGCCGAGCGCCATCCGGCAAGGAACGCAGCGCGGATGATGTCATAGAGCGCCTGATGCGCTTCGTCCGCATCGGCTCCCTCCAGAAAAGCGTCCAGCGCCTTTTCAAATTCGTTGCTCATCATGATTTTTCACCACACAGTTTCGGTATATACTCGATTTGTGTGGTATTTTACCATGATTTTCTCTAAAATACAACATAGTCCGCGTATTTGCGCAAAGTATATCGACGAATACTATAGGCATCTCTCGTAAAATAGAGGCAGCAGGGAGGTGCGTCATGGATAAGCACTACAAGGATTACATCCAGATCGGGTTGAATATCATGCGGTACCGCAAGGAGCAGGGACTGACACAGGATCAGCTTTCCGAGATGGCGGGCTATTCGCGCAATCATTTGCAGCGCGTCGAAACCGCCGTCTGCAAGCCGACGGTCGGTCTGCTTCTGGATGTGTCGGAAGTTCTCGGCGTTCCGGTGGAACGGCTGATGGAAATACGGAAATAACGAAAGCGTCTGCCAGTTTTGAGCGGCAGGCGCTTTTTACATCCCCATCTGCGGTTCCTGTGTCTGCTCCTGCTGCTGTTCCGAGATCGGCTCGTGCAGCGGGCCGAAATCCTCGCGGTTGACCATGCCGTAGGGCGTGAGTTCCGCGCCGTACTGCTTGAGGACGTCTTCTGCGTAGGCTTCGCGGTTCAGATGCTTATAGATCAGGTCTGCATCCTTGCCGCCGAGAACGAATTCCAGCTCATCACGCACCAGCGCGTCTTTATCGCGGATTTTTGTCTCGAAGCAGTATTGCGGCAGCTTTTCAAGTCGGTCGAAGACATCATCCAAGGATTCGCACTTCGTCGCGCTGACAACGGCTTTGAATTTTGTGAGCTGTCCGCTGGCTTTCAGCTCCTGAAGAGCCTGTGCCAGCTCGTTGATCCGCGGAAGATCTTCCACATCGGTCAGCATGCCGTTCAGCTGTGGCACGATGGCATCGCAGCCGGTGAACTGCGCGTCATACCATTCCGGTGCGTCGAGTTCTTTTTGGACTTCCTGCATCCGCTGTTCTGTTGCAGGCAAATCCAGAACGGCTGTTCTCTGCTCATTCTCGTGGTTCATGAGCGTCAGGCGGATCATGTAATTGATGTCCCGCTGTGGCTCATAATCCGGCAGCGGCTGCAATTCCTCCGTGCGGACAACGTAGCCGTGCGGGGTGAACACACCGGCTTCGCTCTCGCGCATCTGTTTGCCGATTTTTGCGTAATCCAGAAGGGCATAGACACTGTCCGGCAGGGCAGTCAACTCCGGCAGGAAATCATTGTCCGCGCAGAATTTTCCTAATTCTGTGTCTGTATGAACATCTGCAAGCACATGGCAATGATCCACATTGTGGGCCAGCATCATCAGCTCCGGAACGGTAATGATGCCGCTGTTTTCCTGCATATGATTCTTGACCTGCATCTGCAAGAGTCCTTCCAGCGCTGTTTCCTGATAGCTATCCAGCTTACTGAGCTGCTCTGTCAGAGAATTGAACTCGAAGATGGACATACTCTCGTCCAGATGCGGGGCGAGATAGTCAAAGCAGTAGAATTCATCCACCTGCCAGTAGACATCACCCGGCGATTTCGTGTGGATCTGCTCAAATGCGTCCATCATCTCATACTGGCTGACAGGGAACGTCAGCTCCACGCCGCGTTCATCGCTCGATGCGCTGCTTACCAGATAGACCTCACATACTTTGCGCAAGGGTCATTCCTCCTGTCTGTTCCTGTTCAAATCGTTCCTGCTCGGTTTGAATGCTCCACGCATCCGAGTTCCAGAGGTGGACGTACAGTTCGCTTTTGCCATCCACGCGGATCTCCCGCTGTTCGAAGCCCTCACCCCAGCCGTCAGCAGCCTGCCCCTCGAGGTACCTTTTCAGGGTTTCCAGTTCCGCACCGGTCAATTCGCCCGCTACGCGGCATTCTGCCACACCCCAGAGCTGACCGTTCCGTTCTTCCACAGTGAAAACAGCCGAATGAACCTTACGATTGACGCTGTCCGCTTCGTCATACCAGTGCATAACGCCGCGCTCCGCTTCCTCCGGCATTCGGTATTTTTTCAGCGCCGCCGCGATCTGCGATTCATACCCACGCAGTTCTTCTCCCTCCAATGTAACGCCATTTTCGTCGAGATCTCCGTATTCGTTCGGTTCATAAAAATCGGCGGTCAGGGGCATATAGAGCTTCAGTGTGGTGAGCTTCGGCGGCAGCACCGAAAAGCTGTCCTCGCCGGGGATGAGCGCCAGCGAGCGCCCATTGCTCCACTTCATATGGAGGCTTCCGAGATCGTCCACGAAGTCCACTTCGCCCTCCGTGCCGGGCACAATGGGCGCGTAGGGGTCTTCCATGCTGTTCAGCCGGATGCGTGTGCCTTTGGGGTATTGCTCCTTGATGAATTTTACCATCTTCGTGTCCATTTTTACAGCGTCATCTCCATTCCCTGTGTATTTTCCGGCGTTTGATACTGCTTCAAATTTTCTCTTGCCCAATCCGGGAGAAACTCGTCTTTCAGGATGCCGACGAACTCGTTCCGGTTCCAGCGCGTCCGTTCACCGTCTCCGAGGCAGACGCAGAGGATGGAGCGCCCACGCGCATTTGGACTGCACCCGAAGCCGCTCTCTGCCAGCCAGAGCTGATTCTGCGGCGACCAGCAGGCTTCTTTCAGCGTGTCTGTTGAGAGAACAAGGACTTTTCCGGTGTAGTCCTGCGTGCGCGAATCGGGTTCGCAGTGTTTCTGGTCGAACAATCCAAGATTCATCACAAGTTTTCTGTACTCCGTAATGAATCCGTCCAGCACAGCTGGGTGGCTGCGAACGACAAAACAGGCATTATGTTCGGAATCTTCCGGAACATAGTGCCTGTTTGCCCATTCCTTATTGTCGGGGCGAAACCGTCCATCAAAGGAAAGTTCCTGCACCGTGTTTGCCAGAACGTGCGCTACACGCTTGTAGCCATACTGCTTGACCGCCCACTCGACCGCGCCATCCTTCAGGTGCATTCCATCGAAGTGTTCTCGAATGGAGATCTCAATCGCGCCCGCACAGGCGCAATTCTCACGGAAGCTCTCGCGCCACTTTTCGATCTCGCCGCGTTCGCGGGCTTCTTTTGCACCGTAGGGATAAAGCGGAATTTTACTCTGCATCACTGTTCTCGCTTTCTGCAGTCAGAATATCGTTCAGCGCGTACAGGCTGTGTCCGGAGGCCAGCAGGCATTGCAGGATCGAGCGCGGCACATCCGTCAGATCATGCCTGTACGATGCCGGATAGACGGCGATCACACCAGCATCCTCGCTGGCCTCGCAATCCAGTTTGGTGTCTACCGTGATCCCAGCCTTTTCTCGCGCCCAGTTCGGCACGGCAACCGTAAACTCTCGGAGCACCTCGTCCAGCGTCATGTCCCGGTGTTCTGCCTCTGCCGGGCCGCACTCTGCGGCGACTGCCTCCAGAAACTCGCATGCTTGCTCGTTCAACGCATCGATGAGCATGAGCAGCTGATAGGTGCTCACACTCTCCGGCATAAGCAGAATGCCGCCATTGAGCTGCACCATAGAAATTAACTTTGCATCCTCCATCCCGCAGAGCTTGAACATCCTCTCCGGGATGACGGCATTGCGGCTCCGGTTGATCACCTGAAATTCCATTTTCGTTTCTCCTTTTACATTCCGCCCATCTGTATTTCCTCAGATGGGGCTAAATTATAATCTTCTTCATTGCACGGATTTTCTTCACCATAAAGATCAAACACGATATCATCTACCGCCTTCCGAACGGCTGGATCCTCCGTGATCGTGCGGAACCGGAATCCTGTTGTCGCCTCATGCGGCAGTTCCTCGCGGATGCAGTCCAGATATGCTTTGGCGTCTGTGAACTGCTGCGCATCGCCATTGATGAAATGCACCCGACCGATCAGCGGCTGATAGGCATGGTTGATCTTCTGCTCGTTCAGATCATAGCAGCTTAGATATGCCTGATAATCTCCCGGCACGGGATTGCAGCGCAGGCAGTATTCGTAATGCTCCGTTTCTACGACGTAGCCATAATTCTGCGACCAGCCGCCGGGAATATCGCCGCCGATTTCGTGGCAAAAATGCCGCATAGAAGAAAGGTCTTTCAAAACCGTTTCCCGCAGTTTATCCACGACAAGTTGGAGATCTATTTTGAATTTCAGCGTATTCAGTTCCAACCGACCACGTGGATGCCATGTGTGGAAGAATTCCTTACCGTTACTACCGAAGTCTATACGGACGTGGCCGATAGCCCCCATCTGTTCGTCTTGATCTGCATATTGCGCAAAGAAAGCGCCCGCTTCCTCCGGCTGCGCTGGCCGGACACGAAAAGCGGGCGCGTCAGTAGATGTCTTCGTCATCTTCATCCTCCGGCACATACAGCGCCAGCCTTGCGGCATCCGCCAGATGCGCGCAGATGGCAAGAACACCGGTCACGCCAATGATCACGCCAAGTGTAATTACAATTGCTTTTTTCATGGTAAACCTCCCGATTATAATGTCATCTCGTCTGATGGTATCTGCTCCATTGTTGGAAGCTGCCGCGGTTCTTCACCTGCCTCCTGCTCCGGCTCCCGCTGCCGTGACAACAGGAATTCACTTTCCTCTTGTATGTGGAGAAGCATATCTTGCTCCCCAAATGTAAGGGCTTTATCAGTTTTCAGCATAAATTCGCACGCATTCCGAACCGCGGCAAGTTCCGCATCTGAAAGAATGCGCTGACTTTCCACCAGTTTGGAACGGGCAGCGAAGTCACGCTTTGCTGATTTGTAATCTTCCATAAAATAGTGTCCGACACGGACACTGTTCCGATCAAATTCCCATTGCCACGTTGCAAACTTAGCTCCTGTTTCCTCAAGTCGGCCAGCCAGAACTGCCTCGCCAAAATCTGCAAGAATTTTATAGCTGCCGTCCGCACCGTTTGCTTTCAGGGCAGGTGCGCGTGCAAAGATCTGCATGTATTCCCATACCTGCGAAGCGGTTTTCGACACTGCACGAAGGCTTTTTTTCATTTCCGGGCATGTAACGCTCACCGGGCGACACCATGCACGGCCGTATTCATCGACTTCACAAAGCGGCTGGTCGTTCCATTTGACGTGGAGTCTGCCATTTTCCTGCATCTCCGATTTCAGTCCTTTATGCAGGATCTGTTTCTGCACTTCCAGCAGAAATTCTTCTTTCTGCGATTTCATTTCTTCGTTCATTTTGACCTCCATTCTATAACGTCATTTCGTATGTCTGCTTTGAGGTGTGCAGATCATCCAGAACTGCCTTCGGCAAGCCCTCCTTGCGCACAACGAATCCACGGCTGCACGCTGCGCCGCCATGTGCGTCGCAAAATTCAATTCCAACGGCTTCATAATTGATGTACCCAATCAGCTTTTCCGGGACAGGGAACGCGCCGCAGCCAACCAGATACTTTCCAATGGACTGTGCACTGCCGCATCCTGGCAGAATGACGTAATCGTCCAGCCGCCCCGTCAACTGCAAAATGTCTTTCGTGCCGGAGATGCTGTTTGCATCCAGCATCCCAGCGAATTTGTCACAGTCGACCTCCGACATATGCTCCAGCCGCTCGGCAAGCTGATTGATGCGCTCGACTTCGCCCTCTGCGGCAAGATCTACGCCGCTCAGATACAGCCCTAAATTCATGACCTCACTTGCCGCACCCTGAATCGTGACTGTTTTGGACATCGACTTCAAAGTTTCCAGCGTTCTGTCAACATCCTCTTTTTCTGCGGGAGTTGTCGTAGGAAATGAGAGAAGCACCTGCTTCCCAGTTTCACCCTGTCTTAAAAACAGCGTCACCATGTCATGCCCTCCATTTTTGCTTCCTGCTCCTGCTGATACTTCTCTGCCGGGTCATCCCGCATCAGCTCGTCCAGCGTCAATGTGCCGTGGTAGGAAACGTAGCCGCGATCCACAAATACACCGTCCTCCTGAAGTATTCGCTTGACACCGTAGTCGCCATAGTTATAGAAATCTTCAAGGTTCTCGTCATATTCGTAATGACCGGACTGCTGGATCATGTATTTTCCGAGTTCCTCCGGCGTGTGGACATTTGGTGCGAAATCAAATTGATCGAGGTTTTCTGCCAGCTGGCGGATATTGGCTGCACACGTTGGCTTCGCCATCTGGCAGACCGCGCCGAGCTTCACGAAATCCTGTTCCTTGAAATTGGAACATATCTGACATAGCCGATTCAGTTCAAAGAGCGATTCGCGTTCAAAATCCAATGCGCAGTTGACCTCATCCGGGAATCGGCTATCTGTGACCAGCATCTGCATTTCGCCGCAGGAGGCGATCCCGACGCGAAGCATCGTGCGCTCCAGCTTCATCCGGCTTGCCGGGAGCTGCACCCACTCCTGCTTCTTTGGATCATCTTCACCTGTGGCTCGGATTTTCAGCTCCAGGATACAGCTTTCTGGCATCCAGATCGGAGGCAGATGCTTGCGGTCATATGCTTGATCCAGCTTGATGCCGTTGTCATACACAACACCGTATCTTGTTACATAGCCGGGTTGCCCGGAGATCAGCGCCTGTGCAAGCTCCTTGCCGTCCAGCTTTTCAAGCTCTTTCGTATCTGCCGCACCGTGGACGGTCAGATAGTGCCGTTTCCCGACCAGCTCCAAATCATTAAAATCTGAAACGACCGTCACCTCTCTGGCGCAGAAGGAAAGATCGATCAGCTCGTCCGCTGCGGATAATCCGAATCGCTCCACCGCTGCATTAAATTGCAGCAGTTCATATCGGTCGAAGCTCTCCAACTGCTTTCCGAGCCAATCCAGTTCGTCCACGTTTGCCATCGTGCCAATTAACCGTTCCAGAGCAGGGCAGTCTGCCGTGCCAATGTCTGCAACGAAGCAGTCCTGCTCCACCACCGCGCCGCTCTGAATTCCATTCAACGCACGAATCGTTTCCTCGTATTGAGCTTCCGGAATTGGGAACTCGACTGTGACAGTTCCCAATTCTGGGATATTGTTATTTTTCAGCGATGCTTTGAACAAGAATCCGTCTCCTTCCATTGATTTCTTCCATGTCTGTCAGCACGCAGCTGCCATTTCCGTGGTCACACTGAAAACCGTGCGCCATGTAATTGCAGTGCTGACAGCGTTCATAGTCGCTGCACACCAGCGGCTCCGGTGGGTCACGCGGGCAGTCCGGCGCACACCGGCTGATGTGCAGATTCCAGTGCTTTGATTTATCTACAATGATCGTTCACCTCCAGAACGCAAAAAGCCGGGACTTCTGAAAAGAAATCCCGGCCCTCTGCGATTATTACATTGTCTGTTCCATCTCGGAACGCTGTTCCTGCTCCTGTTCCTGTTCCTGATTTCTTGGCAGAAGAATTTCAATCTGCTCCTGTATGCTGCGGAGCCGCGTTTCGTCGCCATATGTGAGCGTCGCGTCATCCGCCAATGCAAACTCGCACGCATTCCGGATCACACCCAGTTCCTTGTCCGAAAAAAGGCGCTGGGGTTCTATCAACCTGGAACGGGCGGCGAAGTCTCGTTTTGCACCCGCATAGTCCTCTATAAAGTAGTGTCCCATATGCACACCATTGCGGTCAAAATCCCATTCCCATGTTACGAAATTAGCGCCCTTTTTCCCAAGCCGCCCGGCCAGCACCGCGTCCCCGAAATCTGCGAGGATTTTGTAGCTGCCCTCCAGCCCGATTGCTTTCAGTGCGGGAGCGCGTGCAAAGATCGGCATATATTCTCTGACCTGCGAAGCGATTTGTATCACAGTCTGAAGCGACGCATCTGCGTCTACTCCCCTGACCGTCTTCGACGGGAAACAAACCACACCGTCGCCATCAACGTCACAGAGCAACTGACCGTGCCATTTGACGTTGAGTATCCCGCCTTCCGTCATCTCCGAATCCAGTCCTTTGCGCAGGAGCTGCCGCTCCACCTCTCTCAGAAATCTCTCTTTCTTTGCTGTCTGTTCTTTGCTCATATTCATACCTCCAATCCCAGCGCCCTTTTTGAGCGCAAAAAAGGCGCTGGTCATTGGTTCGTGAAAACCAAC
>OGLR01000883.1_pt1 | contig 11654 bp, 10 predicted proteins | sample 1572931 | NCBI WGS metagenome assembly OGLR01 (sample SAMEA2581997, study PRJEB24529) | metagenome | biome: Human gut stool | place: China | collected 2011 | reverse complement strand
CTCTGCGACAGGAGCGCATCGTACTAAAGTACGAGCGTGCCGCGTTTCTTATACCTTGCCAAGGGCTACGGGGATTTGATAGCATTTCTTTACTAACTTTCCATCTATCTTCAGCCAGTCTCTACCCACCCTGCATGGCAAAAACAACACCTTCACCCCAGCGGCTTCGGCTTCCGCCAGAGCGGTACCAAATTCCGGCTGCATTTCCACATAAGGACGTACTTCCGTCACTCCTTCCATCTGAATCACAAAGGCAACCACACATTCATATCCTTCCTGTCTCGCTGCGGCCAGTTCCCGCAGATGCTTCACCCCACGCTCCGTGGGTGCATCGGGAAAATAGCCGATGCCGTTGATCTCCAGAGTACAGCCTTTCACTTCCATGAGTATTTTGTGCTCCCCTTTTTCCAGATAGAAATCAATGCGGGAATTTCCATAGGTATACTCCGGTCTGACCACATCATAGTCCTGCGCCTCCAGCCATTCCTTCACGACCTTATTCGGTGCCTGACTGTCAATGTTGATCCAGCCGATCCTGTCTTTATAAACAGCCACCAGGTCATACAATGTCTTTCTTGCCGGATTATCCGACTGTTCCAGACGCACCGCTGCCCCAGGGAGCAAAAGCTCCCTGCATCTTCCGGTATTTTTCACATGCACCGTCTCCGCTTTCCCTGCAATCTCCACATGGGCAATAAACCGGTTGGGACGGTCAATGAATTTTCCCTCTACGATCTTTCCATACTTCATGTAAAATTTCCTATCCTTAACTCTATCCGCTCCCAGACTTTCGACACTGCTTTACGCCCCCAATTGCCAAGACTCTGCGGCATTTCCCGAGGTCTCCCGCGACCGTCCGCCACATGCTCATTCTATCCGCACTCGCCGTTCCGCATAGACTTCACTAGCAGCGGCACCTCGAACAACAGCATCACGATCCAGCCGATCGTGTTGGCCCACGCCAGGCTGGCGAATTCCATCTGTAACAGACGGATCATTACAAATACTGCCACAACTCTGCCGAACATATTCATAAATGTGCTGTACAATGTCACTTTCAGATCACCAATACCACGGAAGAATCCCTGCACACCATTGGTCAATCCCGGCAGAATATACATCCAGGAGATCAGATGCAGATAACTGATACCCAGAGATACCACCTGTGCATCCCCGTCCTCGGCGAACAATGTCATGATCTGCGGAGCCAGTCCCCAGATTACACAGAACAATCCGATGGAATAGACCAGTTCGATCAAAAGACCTGTCTGGAATCCCTTCTTCATCCGCTCCTTATGCCCTGCACCCTTGTTCTGTGCCAGAAAAGTCGTCATGGCATGTCCGATATTCTGCTGTGGTGTATAGGCAAAATCATCCACTCGGTTCACTGCGGTAAATGCCGCCATGACCGCAACACCCTGCGTATTGACCACAGACTGTATGATCAGTTTTCCCAGCTGCAGACATACCTGCTGCATGGCACTGGTACTGCCGTAGCTGACTGTCTTGCCCAGCAGGCTCTTATCGAATACCCACCACTTTTTCCCAAGACATAAAAGAGGAATCTTTTTCTTAATATATATACCGCACAGCAGGCAACAAAGTCCCTCGCTGCACACTGTGGCAATGGCACTTCCCGCCACACCCCAGCGCAGTACCACAACAAAAAACAGATCTCCGAAGATATTCAGGAAAGCACTGGTCACCAGAAAATACAGCGGCGTCTTGCTGTCTCCCAGCGCCCGCATGGTATTTGCCAGAAAATTATACATGAATGTAAAGATCAGGCCCATGAAAATGATCCTAAGATATGCCGCAGCTTCGGGTATGGCTGTCTCCGGCACCCGAATGAGACGAAGCACCGGATTCGCCAGAAGAAGCATCAACAGTGAAAACACTACGGAAAACCCGCAGCCAGCTAACATCGTCGTACTGATCTGTCTGGATAAAGTATCATAATCCTTCGCTCCGTACTGGGAGCTCATCAACACACTGGCTCCCATGCACATCCCGCTGATCAACAGGATTGCGATATTCATAATAGGAGTGGAAGTTCCCACTGCCGCCAGTGCCTGTTCTCCTACATATTTTCCCACAATGACGGAGTCCGCTGCATTGTAGGTCAGCTGAAACAGATTCCCCAGTACCAACGGGATTGTAAAAGATACTAAGGGTAACAGTATCTTTCCCTGGGTCATGTCGTGTTTCTCTATCGTACTCATTGCTTTATTGTCCTTTCACTGTCATTTTCTTCGGTAATTGTCTTTCCTTCTTTTTAAGAATTCCATCCTCTTCTGGGGCCGCCTCTGTACTGTCCTGTGAACTTTCATTACCGCTGACGGATAACGCGCTCTCCAGTCCGCTCTGTTTCTGCCCGTCTATACTGTTCCCGGATGCTGCCTGCTGTCCGCTGTCTGTCGAAGCAGAGTCTGTCATTTCAGCCATATTGGCACTATCCTCCGCAGCCTCACTCTCCGGCATAGCAGCCTCCGCTTCCGCCATTGCCGCCTCTTCCTGGATCTCCTGATCCTCAGTGATACCGTAGGCCATCTGCGGTGCTGCCGTATCCGCATTGCCGGTACTGTCTGCCATTTTGGTACTGCTCATTGTCATATACAATACTCCCGCTACCACGAAACACAGGCAGGCTGCCGCAATGCGGGTCACATAGCGCATCGGGAACTTATGTACCCTTCCCGAATTTCTGATCTGTTCGCTTCGAAGCAACAGATCCTCATCCACTCCGGACATCGCCCGGAACAGTTTTTCTTCTTTTAAATTCACATCTTGATTATTGTTCTTATTACAATCGCTCATATCCTTCATCACCGCTTTCGTCTCTTTCTCCGTCTATAAGACGATTCCCTGTTGTTCCAGATATTTTTGCAGTTTTTTTCTGGTCCGGAACAGCGATGTCTTCACCGTATTCAGATTCATTCCATAACGCCCGGCGATCTCCGCATATTCCTCTACGAACCAGTATCTGCGCAGGAATACATTGCACTCCTGTTCCGAAAGTGTATGCAGGAACGCATTGATGCTCCGCTCCAGTTCCGCCGCTTCCACGGCTTCTTCTGTGTTATGCGCCGCCGGAATGCACTCTGCCAGTTCATCCAGTGTCGTATCCATAATACCATTCCCTCGTTTCTGTGCATTTTTCGCCTTCCATCTATCAAACGACAAGTTCCGGGTAATAGTTCCCAGAAACAGCTCCAGACGATTCGGTTTTTTCGGTGGAATCGCATTCCAAGCCCGCATCCAGGTATCATTCAGACATTCTTCGGTATCTTCTCTGTCATGCAGGATATGATAAGCAATACTATAGCAGTATTTTCCGTAGCTCTTTTGTGTCTCTGCGATGGCCTGTTCGTCCCTCGCCCAATACAGTTCCAATATTGAGGTATCCTCCACTGGCTGTCTCCTTTCCAAAAAGGGCACTGCCACAGTTTTTTCTGTAACAGTGCCTCTCTTCATTTCTTCATTTCTCCATTTGCTCCGTTCCATCTTATCCGAGCTGGAATTTCTTCGCATTTGCATTCAGTGAACCCGCAATTTCATTCAGCTGTGTGGTAGCCTGTCGGCAATCCTCCACGATCTCCGCCAGCTGATCCATGGTAGCTGCGGTCTCTTCGGTGCTTGCCGCATTGTTCTGGGAGATCTCGGTAAGTCCGTCGATCTTCTCCACCACATCCGTCTTATAATTCTCAATATGATCCAGCTCGCCGGAGATCACATTGATCTCACCGACTACCTTCTGAACCTCCTGGTTCAGGGTGCTGAAGACATTCAGCGTGGTACCCAGCTTCTCGTTCTGCTGATGGATCTCGCCTACCACACCGTTCATGATCTCTACACTCTGATTGGAGTTGCTGATCAGGTTCTCTACGATGCCACGGATCTTGTCTGCGGATTCCCTGGACTGGTCTGCCAGACCACGGATTTCTTCGGCTACGACTGCAAAACCTCTGCCCATCTCGCCGGCTCTCGCTGCCTCAATACTGGCATTTAATGACAGCAGGTTGGTCTGGTTCGCAATACCTGCGATGATATCGGTAGCTGCCTGAATCGCCTGTGCGGACTCGTTGGTGATATTGGTCTGCTCCTGCACCTGATCCACCGACTGCTGTGTATGAGAGCTGATCTCCAACAGTTCCTTCAGGGTGCTGTCCACGGTAGCATTGCTCTCCTTCATGTTGGCAGCACTGCTGCTCAAAGCATTAACACTGTCTGCCGTACGGCCCAGTGCATTGCTCATCTCGTTCATGCTTTCGCTGACTTTCTGGGTATCCGCCGCCTGTGTGGTAGCTCCCTGGGCAATCTCATTCACAGCTGTATTTACAGAAGAAATGGACTGTCCGATGCTGTCAAAATTGCTGGTGAACGTTCCCGTAAACTCATTCATATCCAGCATGGAATTGTGAATATCCCTGATAATTCCGGAAAAGCCGTTCACTACAGAGTATACAGCCCGTGCGCTCTTACCTACTTCATCACTGCGGTTTAACAGCTTATCGGGAACCTTGAAGTTCAATTTACCCTCTGCGATCTGATCCAGATTACCTACTACACCCAGTAGTGCTTTGGAGATCATGCCTACTACAATAAAGGTGGAGACACAGAATGCTGTCACAAGGATCAGAATCGCTATTGCTCTTCCGGTTACAATCCCTTTGTAAAGCGCATTCACTTCCCTTACCGGCATACAGGCAGCCAGAATACCCACAACCGTGCCGTCGGTATTCTTCAAAGGTGCCAGATATGCATAGCATCCGGTATCCCCCAGCTTCAGGGAATTGGAAAAATAGACTTCTCCACCCAGTACCTTGGAAGCCACTTTTTCACTCAGAGTGATGGTACCTCCGGTCAGATTGGTCACAGCCAGATCACTGCCCCAGAACAGTGCCACATCCACACCGGCATTCTGTTTGAAAGCATCGAGTACCTGCTTATTGTCCGTAAGATTCAGTTCCCCTTTATAAAGTGCTCCGTTCTCGTATGAAAAGTCCCCGGGAGTGGAATTGTTCAGGCTCATTTCCAATGCATATTCCGTCGCTGCCAGCTCATGCTTCATCATTGCGTCGGAAATTCTGTCCCCTGCGGAATTCAATGCCAGGATGGCAATGACTGCGATCGCTATAAGCGGTACCAGTACGATTGCCAGGATCTTGACTACCATGTTAGCTCCCTTTTTCTCCTTCAGGCGCTTAGCTTCATCAATACCTGTCCCATTTTCCCCTTTGATCTGTTCTTTGCTTACCTCTTCTGTCATAAATAAAGCAACCTCCTTTGTACCTTTAACAGTTCATGCATAATAGAATTATACCGCACAGTTAATAAAAAAGCTATGCTTTTTCTGCAATCAGATCCTTGATCACTTCGCCTGCGAGAATCAATCCCGCTACGGACGGTACAAATGAAATACTGCCGGGGATGGCTCTTCTGTCCGTGCATTTATGAGTGGTACCCGGAGGGCAGACACAGCCTGTCTTGCAGCTGTTTTCCATATTTTCCAGCGGCTTCACCGGGCTTTCCGTAGAATACACCACCTTCAGCTTCTTCACACCGCGCTTTTTCAGTTCTCTGCGCATGACCTTCGCCAAAGGGCACATGGTAGTCTTGTAGATATCCGCCACATGGAACTGCGTGGGGTCTAATTTGTTGCCGGCTCCCATACAGCTGATAACGGGAACTCCCGCCTCCTTCGCCCGCATGATGATCTCCAGCTTGGCAGTCACGGTATCCACCGCATCCACCACGTAATCATACTGGGTAAAATCAAACTGGTCTGCCGTCTCCGGGAGATAAAAACATTTGTGTACTGTAACCTGTGCCTCCGGGTTGATGGAGTGTACACGTTCCTCCATGACATCTACCTTGTATTTGCCGATGGTCTTCCTGGTAGCGATGATCTGACGATTGATATTCGTCAGACATACTTTGTCATCGTCGATCAGGTCGAAGGCTCCGACACCGCTGCGGGCCAGAGCCTCCACCACATAACCGCCGACACCGCCGATGCCGAACACAGCAACTCTCGCATGATACAGGTGCTGCATAGCCTCCTTACCGATCAATAATTCTGTTCTGGAAAATTCATTTAACATAATTCACTGTTCCTACCAATCTACTGGGAATACTCTCGAAAGAGTATACCACATCTTTACAGATTGTCATAGAGTCCCTGAATAAAATTTTTCACCTGCACATTATTTTCCGGTGTGGTATCTTCCAAAGTCGCATGTATAAAGGGTTTGCGCTCCTTCATGAACTTCAGTACAGAAGTATAATCCATCTGTCCCAGACCGCAGCCTACAGAACGAAGCTTCCCGTCCTCGGGAATAAAGTCTTTCAGATGTACCATAGCCACATCTTCACCCAGCAGATCGATTGCTTCATCCACGATAGCCACCTGATCCTTGTAATTGCAGTAATCCAGCAGGTTCACCGGATCCAGAATGATCTGAAGGTTGGGAGAATTGATCTCATCCAGCACTCTTCTGGCTCTGGCGGGGTTGTATACGATATGCTTCCATACCGGCTCGATGGCCATGACAACGCCCATCTGCTCCGCGTATTTTACTACCGGGCGTAAGTTGGTGATAAAGGTCTGTAATGCTTCTTCTCCGTGGCATTCCGGAACCGCGGTATAGGTCTCGTTGGGAGCACCGGTCTCAGTTCCCACGACACCGCAGCCCAGCCAGGAAGCAAAACGGATATGTGCCATATAACGGTGGGTAATTTTCGCAAGCTGCTCCGGGTTGGGGTTTGCCAGGTTCAAATAGCATCCTAATACCGCAACATCCACCTGATTTTTTGCGAATACATTTTTCATGTACATGGCAAGTCCCGGGGTCAGCGCCTCATCCGTGGTGGGGAACTCGCTGATCACCTTACCGGGGGCCAGATGTCCGCAGACAAAGCCCAACTCATGTACATTGGCAATACGCTCCTCAAAAGGAAGCTTTTTCGTATCATGTAAACGGATTCCTAACTGCATATTTTCCTCCATTCCGATCACGGCTCCTGGGCCGTATTCTCTTCTGCTTATCTCTATTATAACGCGAGCTCACGAATTCGTGCTATCGCACTCTACATCCTGCTTCGCAGCTATCATGATCAGCTTCGCCGTTCACCGAGAGTGAGCAAGCTCCCTCTGGCTCTCTTGCGCTCATTATATCAACGTCTGATCAGTTCATCCACACCTTCCAGTTCGTAAGCTTCTCCGACCTGTCCTTCAATCTTCACATTGTCCAGTGTCAGTTTTGCTACATTTCTGGCAAACATTCCGCGCTTGCTGCTCTTCTCCACGCCGTCAGACATGGCGGGGACATCACACTTGGCATTTTCAGCGTAGCTGATGGAAATGTCCTTCATGTAGATTTCCTCGATCTTCTGCTCAGGAAGTCCGTCGAAGAACGCAGCTGCCACATGGCAGTTCGTACATTCCATGTTTTCAAATACCATCTTTTTCACCTGCGGTGTTCTGTCGTCCACAGGGTAAACATCTCTGGACTGGACATAAGTGGTCTTGCCGTCGGGATCACAGAAATAGAAGCAGTTGACCACCAGCGGTGTCATCACATGGTCCAGCGTCAGATTTCGGAAAATGATATTGCTGAGAATTGCATCTTTTCCTCTGCCGCGACGGGTCTTGATACGCAGACCTCTGTCTGTATGACGGAAAATACAGTCTTCCACTGTCAGATTTACCACGCCGCCTGCCATTTCACTTCCCAGAGTTACGGCACCGTGGCCGTTCTCCATAAGGCACTGACGGATATGAATATTCTCGGAAGGAGTCTTATGCTTTTTGCCCATGTAGATCTTACCGCTCTTGACTGCAATACAGTCATCTCCCAGGGAAAAACGCACACCCAGGATCTCCACATTTTTGCAGGATTCCGGATCCAGTCCGTCGGTGTTGGGGGAATCGCTGGGATTCTGCACGGTCACACCGATGAATTTCAGATCATTGCTGAAATAGGGATGCAAGGTCCAGGAAGGGGAATTGCAGAAGGTCACACCCTGCAAAATCACATTTTTACATCCGCTGATGAAAAACAGTCTGGGACGGAATGCAATATTCATAACCTTCGGATCCTTCCACCAGTTTTCTTTGGAAGCATTGCCGTTGATCTTACCCTGCCCATAGATCACCACATCCTCTGCACCGATACCACAGATAATGCCGGAGAACATAGGTAAAGGATTGCCCTCCCAAGTGCCCAGATTGTACTCGTCGGTCTCATCATAGCTCTGCAGCATTCCGGGGAACGTAGGGAATTTCTCTCTGTCGGTAAAGGCCTTCAGCTCCGCGCCCTCTGCCAGCTCGATCCGGATATGGCTCTTTAAGAACAGACTGGTTATGCGGTAGAATCCCGCCGGGAAATACACTCTGCTGTTCACCGGGCATGCCATGATGGCAGCCTGGATAAAGTGGGTATCGTCGTGCTCACCGTCACCTTTGGCACCGAATCTGGTCACATCCAGAGTCACGTACTCATAATCCGTCTTGAAAGATACTTCGCCCTGCTTTTCTCCGTTCACATAAGCTTCCACCACATACTTCTGATCCGGCTTTAAATCAAACAGGGAAGTGATGGTCTTCTCTGTAGTGAGGGTGGGCTCACCGTTTAATCGTAATTCTATGGGTTGTTTTGTAAAATACCTGCCGCCGTCTGCGATCTCTATAGTCACACTACGGGCAGTATGCATAATATGTCTGATTTCCATGCGCTGTTTCCTCTCGTTCTCTACCTAATGCACTCCTGATATTTTTCCGCTAACAATAAATACTCCGCACATGCCTTCTGTACGGCATCGCAGAATACCTTTTCCGATGTGGCATCCATGGCAAACTTATTTTCCTTTGCATCATAATACTGCTCCAGCATACGCTTTACCGCACTGCGGAAATTGTCCAGAAGCTCTCTGTAATTCTCGTAGATCTCCGGGCTGATCTGCTCTACGGTATGAAGCATGACTGCGGTATAAGCTGCACCGTTTTCAGCACTGAATTCACTTTCTGCATGCTTTTTCAGCACACGCATCTGTGCCATGATATCCGGATAGCCTTCTTTTTTATTCTCCGTGGTCTCATAGGCCGCATAGACGGGATACACCAGATCCGCCGCCTGATAAATGTTGCCCAGACCTGCACTCTGCTGCACGGCTGCCAGGTCGAAAATGCCTTCCTCCGTACGGGGAAGTGCCTTGATTTCCTGAATTGTCATAGTTTTTGTCATTCCTTTCGCTTCGCTCAAGGCACAAACAAGTTATGAAAAATGTTGTGCCCCTCCACTCTTTGATTTATAATTCTTTCAAGGAATAGCAATACACTACAGAGCACGGAAGGAGAAGTGGCGAATTTATTTCGACCCCGTATAGTTATATGTGCCGTCATCCTTACAAGCACAAACAAGTGGGACATTGAGCCCGGACTCTTATCATTGGTAATAAACCATGTTTATTCAGTCGCAGGATGACAGTCAATGTTGCTATTCCCTTTTTATTAAGGTGGTGATACTTAATGATGAAGTTAAAATACTCCATCTGCTGTGGACTTGATGTCCACAAAAATGTTATCGTTGCAACCATCGTAACTACCAATAAGGACGGCATATCCGAATATCTGCAAAAATCTTTTTCAACCATCAACTCAGATATTCAAAGGTTTCACAACTGGCTTATCGAGAATAATTGCTATCATGTTTGTATGGAATCCACCGGAAAGTATTGGATTCCTATTTTTAATTATCTCGAAAATGACATTGATGTCTGCCTTACACATCCGAAGTATGTCAAAGCCATTAAAGGCAAGAAAACGGACAAAAAGGATTCTAAATGGATTGCCGACCTCTACAAATTTGATCTTGTCAGATGTTCCTTTATTCCTCCAAAAGATTTTCGTCAGCTTAGGGAACTTTCCAGATACCGTTTCAAGCTGGTCTGCATGAAGTCTTCCGAGAAGAATCGCATCCAGAACTGTATGACCATTTCCAATGTCGGCATTGCCAGTGTTCTTTCTGATCCTTTTGGCAAGACAGCAACTGAAATCATCTCTTATCTATTGGAGCATACTGCCGATTCCATGGATGAAAAAGCTGTCCGCAAACTCATAAAGAAAGGGGCTAAATCCAAGTCTGATGAAATCATCGAAGCCATCAAAGGCTACACTATTGAAACAGATCAGGCTAAAAAACTAGAGCTTGCCCGGGGGCATCTGGAATATCTCGATGATATGATTACCCAGACCGAAGTGGAACTCTATGTCCGCATCAAGCCTTATTACGAGTTCGTGGAGTTTGTCAGTACCATGCCCGGCATGACAGAGTTAAGTTCCACGATTGTTCTTGCAGAAACAGGCGTTGATATGGATATTTTTGATGATGCAAAACATCTGTGTTCCTGGTGCGGACTTTCTCCTGCCAACAATGAATCCGCTGGTAAGAAAAAGTCTGTCCGCATTGCCAAAGCAGGCGATTACCTGAAACCAATGATGGTTCAATGTGCCCTTGCTGCAATTAAGAGCAAAAAGCAGCCTTATTTTGCAATCAAATATGGTCGAATCAAAAAGCGACGTGGACACAAAAAGGCAATCATTGCCATTGCAAGAATGATGATGGTCTGTATTTACCACATGGTTTCAGAAAAGAAGCCCTTTACCCCTACTGACTATGAGGAATTGATGGACCCTCAGAATCATGTAGAGAGTGTCGTCTTGAATGAGAACAATGTGTTTGCTTACCTTGAAAGCCTTGGTTACGACAGCTCTAAGTTAGTGAAACGCAACGATAACTAACATTTTTTCTGCTTTCTATACTTGTAAAAACAGGGTTTTATGAACCCTTATATAAGTGCGCCCAAAAATCTACTTTATTTTTCACTCTTCCTCCTATATAACAAAGGCGTTCTCCTGCCCGTTTATTGTAACAAAAGAACGCCGTTTTGTGTATGATCTTTTACAGAGTTACACCCTGCTTGAAAATAGCCATATCATGGAAGCCTGCTGCCTCGCTGCATACCTGCCTGCCGGAAGCAGTCTCCACTACCAGATCAAACAAAGCCTTGGTCTCCTCTTCCATGGTCTTATCCTCTACCAGTACGCCGGCATTGAAATCGATCCAGTTGGACTTTTTGCCTGCCAGGCGGGAGTTGGTCGCGATCTTCATGGTAGGAACCGGAGATGCGAAAGGAGTTCCACGTCCTGTGGTAAACAGTACGATATGTGCTCCTGCGGCTGCCAGTGCGGTAGCTGCTACCAGATCATTGCCCGGTGCGGACAAAAGGTTCAGTCCCGGAGTCTTCACCGTATCACCATACTGCAATACACCCTTGACCAGGGCACTTCCGGACTTCTGGGTACATCCCAGAGACTTGTCCTCCAGAGTGGAGATACCTCCCTTTTTGTTGCCCGGAGAAGGATTCTCGTAAATAGTCTGATTGTGACTCTTGAAATAATTCTTGAAGTCATTGATCAGATCTACGGTCTGGTGGAACAGTTCCTCGTTGGCACAACGGTTCATCAGAATGGTCTCTGCACCGAACATCTCGGGAACCTCGGTCAGGATGGTGGTGCCACCCTTGGAGATCAGCAGATCGGAGAAACGTCCTACCAGAGGGTTGGCGGTAATACCGGACAGTCAGTCACTGCC
>OGLR01000882.1_pt1 | contig 11656 bp, 10 predicted proteins | sample 1572931 | NCBI WGS metagenome assembly OGLR01 (sample SAMEA2581997, study PRJEB24529) | metagenome | biome: Human gut stool | place: China | collected 2011 | reverse complement strand
CAGGCTCAAAATCGCAGGCTTTCAATTCGATTACCACATAACAACGAAGTTTCAGATGATAGAACAAAAGATCAATATAAAAATCATCTCCGCTTACTTCCAGATGTACTTGTCTGCCCACGAACGCAAATCCCTGTCCCAACTCCAAAAGGAAGTTCTGGATATGTTCGGTCAGCTTACGCTCAATCTCTACCTCACGCCTCGGCATATCGGTACCGAGAAAATCAAACAAATATGGGTCTTTGAAATCTGATTTGCCATATCAGAATCCGCTGGCGGCAAGGCAACAGGGAAGTTATTTACACTTTTCCCGGTTCGCTCAATCAATCTGCTCTGAATCTGTAAATCCAGAATCGTGCTGCTCCAACCATTTTCAATGGTTTTATGTGCATACCAGATTCTTTCTTCCTGCGTATCCAATTTATCAAGTAACAAGCGATTGGTACGCCATGGAATTTGTGCCACGACCCGTTGCACAATTTCAAAGTCAGACCAACACTCTGCAAATTTTTTCATGTACTTGATATTTCTTGGAGAAAAACCGGACATATCCGGAAACGCATCTTTTAAGTCTTTCGCCATGCGGTCAATGACTTTAGCACCCCAGCCTTCTTCCTCCTGCTTTTGAAGAATAGCTTTACCAATATTCCAGTAGAGGCAGATCATACTGGAATTTGCATTCAGCACAACCTTTAATCTCTGGTTCTCAATCTCTTTTTTGATTTCTTCTATAAAATCCAAATAACTATCACTCATTTCGGAAAGATTTGGAGCAACAGGGAATATCACTCCATCTTTATCTTTCCCCATACGTTTTCTGCTATCCATAATCACTGCCTCCAATTATATTCTATATGGCATATATTAAATTACCGTTTCAATTATTTGTCCCAACCTTATTATACCATTGATTTTCAATTTTTCAATATATTCATAACATAAAAAATGGATGCCGACATTCCGACACCCATTTACTATTAGAACCCCAAGAAACTTGCAATTGCACGTCCCGCTGATTTAATGCCATTTCCGATAGCTCTGCCAGCAGACTTAATACCATTCCACGCTGCTTTTGCCACAGTTTTTGCAGCTCCTGCCACCTTTTTTCCAGCAGAATATACGGCATCACCTAATTTTGATCCACCAAAATATCCTACCATTCCGCCTACAAACCCGGTAACAACAGCCAGTCCAGGACCTATAACAGGAATCCAACCAGTAAGTTTTGCACCTATTGCAGCACCCTTTGCCATACCCCAAAGACCTCCAACCATAGAAGTCGTTACTCTTCCCATTTGGTCAATTCCTTTGGTTACAGATAATTCTCCTGATGCGATTTTCGCCAAAATTTTTACATTTTCAATACCAACACAAGCTATATTGGCAATCACACCTGCAGGCGTCGCTTTTGGTATGAATTTAATAATTCCTTTTCTGATTGCAACCTGTAATGTACCGGCAGTTACAGTTTTAATAGATGTGTCAGCACCTGTTTTAATTGCAACTTCTACCAATTCGTCTGCATCAACTTCTTCACCTTTAAAGATTTTCGCAGCAACATTTAAGCCAGTTGTTACTGCCGCTGCTTGCAAAGCCATTACTCCAGCATTTTTTCCGATATTCATAGCCAAATCTTTTGTCTGATAATGGCTATAATCCATTTCCGGAGCAACGCCCTCACTTTGAGCTTTTTCTTGAAGGGCTTTCATTTCTTCCTTTGTAAAAGATTTTCCTTTTGCCCCCCATGCATCAATGTGGTCAGTAATTGTTTTTGAAGAACCCTTTTCCCTAAAATATGCTTGCACCTCTTCAAGCTGTTCTGATGGAACTATAATCCTTTGATTATTATAATTTCCTCTTTCCAGTAACTCGATGGTTGCTTTGGCATCTTTTCCAAACTTAAGCTGATAATTCTGATATTGTCCTGTATCGTGATTAATTGCTCTTACATCAACAGAGTTTGCAGCGTGTGATTCCAACACAGAAACAGAAATATTTTTTCCTTGCAAAGAAGCACTCAATTCCGTTGTTTTGGCAATCATGTTTTCAGCAATATTGCCATCCAAATTCGGACTCATCATTATATGACCATCCGCACTTCTCGACAAAGCATCAGCTAATTCTGCATTTTTAGCGTATAAAACATTGTCTATCTGCTGTAAAGTTCTTCCGTATTCATTCACAGCCATTCCAACAGATGCTTCCTGAATCTTATCCGCTAACCAGCTTTCCTTGGACACACCTCTTTTTGACGCTTCAGTACATGATGCAAGATTCTCATCAAATGTCTCTATTGCCGTTACAATTTCTTCAGAATCCTGCTTAATCTCATCTGCTTTCATTTCCGGAAGCTCAGTTCTGAATAACTGTTCAAGCCATTCCTGATCAGTCATGTTTGCATCTTTCTCTTTGTATGATTTAAGATACTTTTTAAACATCTCTTTGACAGTAAGGGCTTGTTCTTCCGTCAAGTATTCTTGTCTCTTTTCTTCCATAAATCGTATCCTCCTATTTTGATGCACTCTTGAACTTCCTGTTTTCATACTCTTTCGTCATTTTTTCTAATGCATCTTTCATAATCTCTGATAGTGAATGAGTATCTTTAATTGCATCAATCACATCCGCAGTTTGTATGGATACTTTGTCTTCTGCAAAAGCCGATTCGATTGCATCTTTTACCACGCCTTCAATATCGGCACCACTAAAGCCTTCTGTTATGGAAACCAGTTCTTTAACTCTGATATTTTTCAAATCTTGTGGTCTTCTTTTCTTTATATGAATATTAAAAATTTTTTCACGTTCTTCTTTATTCGGAAGACCAACATAAAAAATCTCGTCAAATCGTCCTTTTCTGAGAAGTTCCGGCGGCAATTGAGTAATATCATTCGCTGTAGCAACAACAAATGTAGGACTATCTTTTTCCTGCATCCAAGTCAAGAAATTGCCAAATAATCGAGTTGTAACTTCAGCTCCACCACCAGAGCCACCAATACCTGCAAATGCTTTTTCCAATTCGTCAATCCATAGTACACATGGAGAAATAGCTTCTGCCAACGCAATAGCATTACGGAGATTGCTTTCTGACTCTCCCACATATTTTCCCATTAAACGCCCCATATCCAGACGTAACAATGGTACTTCAAACAAGTTTGCAGCAGCTTTGGCATTAAGCGACTTTCCGCACCCGGGAACACCTGCAATCAAAACACCTTTTGGCATATCGACTCCATATTTTTTTGCATTGTTCATATTCTTATATACTTTCGCCTTTTTAATGAACCATGCTTTCAAATTTTCGAGTCCGCCTATATCGTCAATAGTTTCCTTTAGCGGAATCATTTCAAGAATCCCTGCTTTTTTAATCATCTGCTGTTTTTGATCAAATATCAATCTAAGGTCTTTTCTCGTCAAATCACCATCATCAGCATAAGACAACGCCAATAAATTAAGAATTTCAAATTCTGTTAGTCCTTTAAATGCAAGAGCAAATTCTTCAATCAATCTTTCATCTACCTGCTGATTGAGATTATCTTTAACGAATCCTCGGATAATTATTTTTATTTCATCCGTGTTAAGATAATCCATTTCCAAAATAGTGACGTACTTTTCGATGTCTTTTGGAATTACCAAAACTGAAGAAATTATGATAACCGTAGCATCTACACCCTGATTTATCATACGGGCTAACCCTTTAACTTTCGACACAATTCTCGGGTCGTCCAAATAAGAGGTAATATCCTTAAAAATCAAGATTTTTCTATCCAATAAGTCCGGTGTTTTCAGCTGATCAAGCATTTTCTACTGGGAGCAATCTTCCTGAAGCGGAGCCTTTGTTTCAAAATCAATATATCCATTGGTTTCATTCCACTCATAGACTTCTTTTCCGGAACTAATTTCTGGAATTAAAGAATCGACTTTATCTTCCTCAAAAGTGTTGATATATATGATGGGAAATCCCGCATCTATATATCGAACTAATTTTGCCTTAAAAGTTCTATCTTCCATTTTCACCCTCCACTTTAATTAGTATCAAAAGTTCTACTCAATATCTTGTCCGCTATACATATTGAAAAGAGAACCCAAAACAGAAGGAATATTTTCAGATTTAAACACATACTCTGTCGTCAATTCATTGTAAACGATTTTTATCGTCTGAATAATGTCCTCAAATTCATCTTCTGTAATTCTAAGCATTTTTGCAAAGTCGCAGATGAGAGCAAGATGATCTTCTGCGTCAGTTTTATCAACAGTCAAAATCATTAACGCCCAAAAAACAAATTTATATCCTTCTGTAGAATTTATCGTATTTCTACATAACTGAATCAATTTTTTAGATGCGTCAATTCTTCTTTTTGCATCTTTGAATTCACCATATGTAGGATAATCTCTTTTCCATAAATCAGTAGTTACATCATCTGAGGTATTAAAAACCAAAGTAGATTTATCCATGATTACTTTTGCATACTCATTGCACTTATCATAATCATAAATCAATGCCAATGCAGTATTACCTGTTGAGTTACCCCTCGCAGCCAATGCTCTTGATATTCCAAATAATCCCCCAAAAAGACCTCTGCTCTTTTTAATGTTTGAATTAATATCTTCGATCAGTGTTTCATACTTTGCCATTCTCATGTCGCTCATTTTCTTTTCCTCCATATTTTTGTGATACATTTAATACATAAAAATTCCATATGCAACTGTCACTATAATTCGCTGATATATCTGTCAGCTATTCCGATTAACTTATTATCATGCACCAATTTTTTCATTTCAGCAATATCCGCATCAGCATCATAGTTCAAATTCTCAACAGTTGCTTTTGCTAATGTATACATCTTCTTCGTTGTTTCTCTTTCTGACATAGGTACCATAAAACTCAGATACGTCTTTTCCGGTGCTGTTCCGATAGAACCATTTTTTACAGCCTGTTTCTTTACTACTTCCACCAGCTTTTCATATAAAACTTCTTTTGTAGCATTCGCACTATCTACTACTGCCTGATATTTTTCATCAAATCTAACCGCTTCAAGTATTATCCCTTTTGCTAACCAATCTACCTCTGTTTTGGAATCAATTACTACAATAGGATTGTTAATACCTTTATATGAAACACCCTTAACTGACAAAGGAATCGCAAATCTGTCACCACAAAGATAGATTTCAGTTACTTCCTCATCAAGCAAATCATACAATTCATCCTGATCAAATGCCACTTTATCAATTATATCAGCATATTGCTTTTCATCGGTAAATTCTTTTAAACGTCTAATTTTTTCTGTTCTTTCCGCTGCTCGCTTTAAATCATCTTCTGACTTTTCATCATACGGAACATCAAAAATATCGCTTACTTTTTTAGGAAGTTCAGAATCAGTCTTGTCCAATTCTGCAATCGCATCAGCAATATTATTTTCATACCTATCCCTTAACCATGTGACTAATTTTCCATTCTGGACATACTCCAACACCCTACTTAAAGAAAAGTTGTTACGAAGTTCTTCCATACTACGAACTTCTACACCATTATCCATTTCCAATGGAAATCTGATTTTCTTTGCCATCAATCTCTACCTCCGTATAGTTTTAATATTGTTTGAGCCTGTGAAACAAGTCTGTCCTTAATGTGTGATGGTTTAATTATTGTTACTGTCTCAGGCAAACCGATTAAATACCAGTGAACAAAGTCATCTTCAGCTACGTTAAGTCTGATTTTAAAGAATCCATTCCCTTGCCACAAGATTTCTATGTCATCAAATACATTCTTTAAAATCTCATAATCGTCGTATATACATTCAAGGATTATCTCTACCAAATTATTGTTTGATTTTGGAAAAACCTTGCTGCTGTCTTTCATTATATAAGCATTTACTTTTTTTCTTTCAGCGATAGACTGACTGCGCAAAATTTCAAAAGAGTGTATCTGTTGCAGTTCTATACAGGTAACATTACCTTCGCCGTCAATATATCCTACAAGCCATAGATATCCCTGATTGTACTTAATAACACAGGGAACGAAGTCGCATGTTTGCGTCGCACCAATATCATTTTGATACACCATCCTAATATATTTTTGACTTCTTATTGCCAATTCCAAATCACCATGCACTTTTAGTAACGCTTTATTATGTTTTGGCGGTTTATATGGGAGGCTTTCTTCATCAAGTAATGATAACATTTTAGATGAATCCCTGGTGTTCATAAACAAATGCTGCTTTAAAATATCAAATTCATCTTTTCGCAAGACAGATGTCTCTTTCATTATTTTCTCAATAAATAAATACTCCATTACTTCCAGATCCTGTTTTTTTGAACCATTCATGTAATATGTGTTGTTAATTCTGTTATATTTAAGTTCTGACACACTATAAACTTCACTCAAAAACAGTCTGATATCTTCTATATCTCTATCAAACGAACGTGGAGAACAATCATTTTCAAAGCAGAACATCGTTTTATTAATTTCATCACCATTCATCAGTGAAGAATATAAAATTAGCATTCGTGTTATCTTGTCCATCATTTTCTCCTTTCATTCGACATTATTATATCATATCACCACGCCATTTTCTGACGTTGTTTTAAATTTTATTACCGCATTAAATGAAATTTTAAATGCAAAATTTTCCCCATATTATCGCTTTCAAATTTGCATTTAGTTTTTCAAAAACTCTCCAAATTCTCCTTCTCTTGTTAGATAATATTATTAGTTGTCTGACCAGAAAGGAGTTTTTTATGTCGACCCATCTTTCACTGAGCGACCGTACCGTAATAGAACGGCTTATTGCTATGCATTATTCGTTTTCCTATATTGCTAGAGAATTACGTCGTTCCCCTTCCACTATTGCCAGAGAAGTATTCAAACGCAGAACCTTTGCTTCTCACTTTAGAGCTGGCAGCAATGACTGTATTGAATACTTTAATTGCTTACATAAGCATCTCTGTCCTACTGAAACTAAATATACTTGTTTCCAGAACTGTAAATTCTGCACTGAATATAACTGCACATCAATTTGTGAATTTTATATTTCTGAGCACTGTCCTAAGTTAGAGAAACCGCCTTATGTTTGCACTTCCTGCAAGGAAAAGAAAGGGTGTAGAAAGGTCCAAGCATATTATTCTGCATTCAAAGCCAACCATCTTTATCTAGAAACCCTTAGAGAATCCCGTATAGGCCCACATGCCAGCCCTGAGGAGCTTAAAAAGATCAATGATATTATTGCTCCCTTATTAAAGAATGGGCAATCTCTCAACCATATCCTCTCCACTCACTCCCTTGATATACGCTTTACTGAGCGCACTATTTATAATTACATAGACCTTAGAGCTCTGTCTGTGCGTAATATTGACTTACCCAAAAAGGTTGCTTACAAAATGCGACGCACAAAGAAAGTAAGGACTACAATGGAGTACCAGTGCCGTAAAGGCCGTACTATTGAGGATTTCAAGGATTATATAGCTGCTCATCCGGAGGTGTCTATTGTAGAAATGGATACAGTTAAAGGAACTAGAGGCAGTAAAAATGTTTTGCTTACATTCATTTTCAGAGAGAACAACTTTATGCTCATTTTCCTTATGAGCGATGGCACTCAGAAAAGCGTTAATAAGGTATTTGATTACCTAACTCAAACCCTTGGTCTTGAATTGTTTAAGCAAGTTTTTCCTGTAATCCTTACAGACAACGGTGTTGAATTCAAAGGCCCCCATAATCTAGAGTTCACTGTAGATGGTAAGCGAAGAACCAGAATCTTCTATTGTGATCCTCTGGCATCCTGGCAAAAAGCACATATAGAGAAAAATCACTCCCTGATTAGGCGTATTCTTCCGAAAGGGACTACCTTTAATTTCCTCACTCCTAAGGATATACATTTGATAACCTGTCACATTAATAGTGTTGCTAGGGAAATATTCGATAATGTTACACCTTTTGATTTAATGACTGCACCTAGATACAAAAAACTGCTGGATGCGTTAGCACTCTCCGCGATTCCACCCGATGAAGTGTGCCTAAAGCCTATCCTGTTAAAACGTAGATAAGTCTACAATTTACAGGTCAGACAACACCTTTTATTAGCAAATAAACCCATAGAGGCGGGGTCGCATTTTCTTTTTCAAAAAATACGGCGTCGTCTGTTTGCTGTCCTCTAAAATGACGCAAAACCAACAGTTTTATATAATTATATACCCTTTCCAGACGCTTTTAAATAGATTTTGAGCCCCAATTTTCTCTTGTCCACATGTTACTATGCGTTTAGTATTTCACTCAACGCCGTAAATTTTAATATCTTTATACATGGCCATTCATGACAACAAATCAATATAAAAATCAAAAAGCAAGAAAAAACACGACTGTAACTTCAATTTCGAAACAACAGCCGTGTTTTTTTTATCGCTCGTATTCTTTTTTCTTTGGATTCTTCACTTGCTGGTCGTGATTCGGTTCTCGCTTCAGTCGTTCACTGATAGACCTCGGCTTCACATAAATCGACTTTTCCCGCAATTCTTTATCAATCATCGCATCCGCATCTCGGAAAGTATCGTACTCATATCGTTGCTGATATATTTCCTGTAATCGTTTCAGAAGATTTCTTCTTCCCTCCGGGCGAATGGCAGCACGTTCAGCATGGACAGCTTCCATATTCTCCGGTGCGATACCAGATTTGATTTCCAGATACTTTTCTTTGTCTTGTTCTTTCTGAGCAGACAATGCAGTATGCTGTATTTCCAGACGTTCCTGCATAGCGTCCAGTTCTTTCAGTTTACTGTCAAATCCTTTGACCTCACTTGCCTGACATCCAATACGATTCAATAGCATCACCTTTTGAGATTTCAGTTCTTCAATATCTTCTGTCAGAGTGGTAATCTGTCCTTCCAGTTTTCCGGCACGGATAAAATGAATACCGCAGTTTTTCTTTTGCTCCATTAGTTCCTTGCGTTCAGTTGTTTTCTCTTTGATGGAAGTCTGCACTTCACGATATTCTTTCAAGATGCTGGAAATAATATCTTTTCTGGAAGAAATGCTATCCTGCTGAGAAGCATTGAAAAGCAACTGATATTGAATCAAAACCATGTGGTCACGCAGACTTTCCAATGCTGAAGCAAGGGCAGGAATATTTTCTTTGACTGCCTTCATCAGTTTTTGTACCTGCTTTTTCAATTCACGCAGGAGCTTATTGTCTGCCCTAATCTGACGGTTCAGCTCACAGCGGTCAGACACAATTCCCATAGATTCCAGTTTTCTTGCGTGGTATCCTTCGTGTACCGTAGGCTGTTCAGTTAGCCCTCTGGCAGCATGACTGCGACAATCCACACGGTCAGCAATACCATGACGTTCCTGTTCTTCATTGATAATCATTTCCCAACTCTTACGCCACGCAAATATCTGTTCTTCGCTGTTCCACAGCTCTGTAAGAGGATTTTGTCTCCCGTAGCGGGTACTTTTAGGTGTCTTTGATGTTCTGATACATCCCTCTATTTTCTCAGCTTCAGACGGGGTTAAATACTCCTTTTTCTCCCCGTACTGATTTTCCCAGCCCTGTGTTTTGACAGTCTTGAACTCATCAGCGGTAAAACCACGTTCTTCTTCGCCACGTTTACAGAGGTATTCTTTCTGGGTCTTTGCCTGCCACTTGCCGTGTTCATCCAAAGGGCGCATCGTGAAAAGTATATGGCTGTGTGGATTATGCCCCGGAGGGTACGGGTCATGGATATTGACATCCGCACACATTCCAAGGTCAATGCCTTGCTCACGAACAAAACGCTCCAACATACTTTTCCAATCATCCAAGAACAGTTCCGATGGCAGGGCAACCACAAGTTCTCTTGCCAGTCGGCTGTCCTTTGTTTTTTCTACAGATTCAACAGCTTCCCAAAGCAGCTGTCTGTCTTTCCATTCCGGTGGTGCAAACTCCGGCAGAAAAACTTCGCTATACAGACAGCCATGTTTTCGGGTGTAATCGTGGGTCAGGCCATCGTAGTCATTATACAGTCTGGAGCAGGACGCATAAGCCGCTGCTGCTATGACAGATCGACCAGAACCACGGCTCACAACTTTAGCTTCTAAATGAAAATAATCCATCGTTCATTTCTCCTTTCTGTGCCGTAGCACATTTTTGTTTCTTTTTCTGAAAAAGAAAATAGGTGCGTTGAATGCTGCTCCTATCTCTGCGATAAAACTGCCGGTGGCAGATTTTCGCAGGCAGTTAGCGCAAGGTGGGGTACAATTTGTACCCTGACTGACAAACGCATCAGCGGTTGTACTTGCGAAAACTGCATAGACAATGACAGCAATTTGAAAAAGTGTGGCATTGTACATAAGGCTCCAAAGGAGCCGCAAAGCCTCGCAGAGCGCACGACCCCGAAGGGGATACACCGCCCATTTTATGGGTGGTGAGTAAGTGCGCCCTTCGGGATAGCAGCGAAGTTGCCAAGGCTTATGCCTTCAATCGTTCTTCCGTATTCAATCGTCTTTTCAGCTCCATCTTCACATCGTCAAGCTCCATAGTCTGAACTTCCGGGAATACGCTCTCCAACACGGCTCCCATCTGGATCAATCGTCTGGTTCTTGCCTTTCGCTCTTTCTGGCGGTTGCGGGCTTCAATCGCTTCCATTCTGTGCTGTGCCTGCAATAATTTCTTTTCATCTTCAGTCATAGGTCTGTTGTTTGCCATAAAATCTCCTTTCTGGTATCGGGATGGTACTGTAATCCGGTGTAGATGGTGCAGATACAATTTGCTTTGCAATCTATAGGTTATCTGTGTACTGACAGGCGAATTATTCAGCACCATCGGCTGTGAAATTAAATACCGAAATTTAATATTTTTCGTGCTGCCTGCATATTGGCGGCTGCATTCAACTCTCGGATATTCTGATTGTTGATTTTTAGAGGAACACAACGCTCCAACACTCGGTCATAAATTCTGGCTCTCGCCAGATCTTTCGGATGTTTCAGTTCATCCAAGGTAAGATTGGTGGTTACAATCAGCGGTTTCTTGCTTCGGTAACGGCTGTCAATCACATTGAATACCTGTTCCAGAGCAAATTCCGAACTACGCTCAATGCCCAAATCATCAATAATCAGCAGACTGTATTTGTTAAAGCTGTCAATGAACTGGTTTCTGTCATCGGAATACATTCCAGTCAGCGTATTCAGGATTCTGGAAAAGTTAGTCATCAGAACCGGAATGCCTTTGTCCAACAATGCATTTGCGATGCATCCTGCGAAAAAAGATTTACCGGTTCCCACATCTCCCCAAAGAAGCAGTCCCAAGGATTTCGCTTTCATTTCCTCCCAATGTGCCACATAATCATGGGCTTTCTGCATTTCCGGGTTATAGCCTTTATCATTGGAAAAGTTGTAATCATGCAGAGATTTGTCCTGCAAGCCGTTTGCCCTAAGTCGTGATACCTGCATGAGAAATTCCTGATGCTTGCGTTCAGCTTCTTCTTTGTCGTATATTTCCTGCTGACAACGGCAGCGAACTGTAGGGAGGAATACTCGTTCCTTCAGTTCAATTCGGTGCTGTCTGGGGGTATGGCATTTGGAACAATAGATTAGCCCGTCAGCCTCATTCAGATATTCATCCTCTATAAGCTCTCTTGGCTGAAACAGATCGTCCACAGCGTTGTTTATTGGTTTCATAGACTTTCATCCTCCTTA
>OGLR01000877.1_pt1 | contig 11711 bp, 12 predicted proteins | sample 1572931 | NCBI WGS metagenome assembly OGLR01 (sample SAMEA2581997, study PRJEB24529) | metagenome | biome: Human gut stool | place: China | collected 2011 | reverse complement strand
CTGCGGAACTGCGGACCGAGGTAATAGACCATGCGGTTGGGCTGGTTTTGCAGAGCCAAAGTATCGACGTTGTCGTAGTCGGTGTCCATGGCAAACTCCACCACCACATCGGGGTTGTTGGTGTGGAGGAAGTGGCGTTGCTTGATGTCAAGTCCTACGGAGAAGGAGCGGGTCATGTACTGCTCCTTGTTCTTCAGGGCGGAGATGTATTTGCCAAAGATCTCCTTCAGTTGCTCTGCTTGTGTGTTGTTGTCAGCCACCTGACTCTGAATGAGCTGCGCCACCTTCATCTCCTCCTCGCTATAGAATGTATAGGTGTCGGCAGCACCCTGCTTGCCTTGTTCACGACGTATGATGTTGTTGTCGCAGAGGAACTCTACAATCTTCTCCACCTCGTTCTTGATGGTGAGGCGGGGTGTCTCCATGTTGTTCACCAACAGGGAGGTAACGTTATCTATCGTGGCAGGGAAGATGAGCTTGTCTGTCTGCGAGATATTGCAAATCATGAAGAGGACATTGACCACACGGATGGCCAACTTCGGGTCACGATCGTAGGTGCGTGCCATGCGGATGGCATTATCGACCGCCTTCTGTCCACGGGCCTGCAAGCCTTCCTCAAACATGTTGTTGTAGAGTTCATCGAAGGAAATAAACTTGCCCAACTCGGCATCGGCATTGGTCTTTGCCGTGGAGTGGATAACCTTGATGATGCTTCGCTCGTTGCCCTTCACCTCCTTGGCCACGTAGCCCAAGGCAAGGAAGGAGTTGAACACCTGCATGATGAGCTTGAACTGATAGGGCACGAAGGGGTAGTAGGCCACAAAGTCCTCCCGGCTGTCGTAGCTGCTGTATGAGTTGGGCAACTTGAACTGAAGGTCGAAAGCCGCTTTCTGTTTGTCGTAGAGTTCCTCTAACTCGGGCTTCACCTCCTCTTTCTTATCGAGAATACGCTTCTGGGTGATAACCTCGGGCTGAGTGCCTTTAAGCGACACTTTCACCTCAAAGCGTCCCTTGATCTTTCCCTCTTTGTCTTTCTCCTCGGCGATGTGGCATTCGTCCATCACCTCGGAGAGGTCTTGCTGGGCAGTACATGCCACCCACACTTTGTTCTCGCACGCCTCGGAGAGTTTGGTTATGATTTCTTGCAGGTTGAGGTAGCGGTCACGCTCCTTGTTGATGAACTGACTCACTTCATCGGCAAGGAGTATCAGACGGTAGTCTTCCCCTTTGTCTTTGAGATAAGAAGCCAGCTCAATGGCGAAGCGGTCGATGCTGAGGATGGTATCACGCTTGATGATACGCTCACGGATGCTATCTACGGAGAGGGTCGGTGCCAGTTCCTTGGCGATGTCGAGCACCCAATCCAGTTCGTTGTCTATGAGGTCGGCAGCCATGCCGGGGTCGTTCCAGTCGCCACCTTCCTCGGCAATACGTTCCTTGAAGGCCTCAAACACACCTTTCTCTTGCATGGGCTTTTCGAGGTTCTGCGCCAAAGTGATATTGAACTTGTTGAAGCCACGCTTTCCGTTGAACTCATTCCAAAATACATGCAGAAAGGCTTTCTTCTTGTCGGTAGAGTTGTCGTAGCTCGTTTCGAGGTTGAAGATGCAGGTGTCGATGGTGGCACGCTTCAGCCAGTTGGCTATCGAGAGTAGCTGCTCATAGTCATAACCGATGTTGTGCTTCTCGTCGAGTGGGTCTATGGACTTCACCGCATCGAGCAGACGTTGCATGGCTGCATCACGGGTATGGGGAGTGATGCAGTAGTCGAGGTATTTCAGGAAGTGTGACTTACCCGATCCATAGTAACCGTCAATCCATATACCCACATGGTCGTAAGGACGATTGTTTTTGATGGCATCCAGTATGCGGAAGAGACCGTTGATAATCTCGTCCGTAAACACATATTCCTGTATCTCCACTCGTTCGGTCTCTGGGTCGAACTTGGTAGCACTCACGGCAGGGTTTACTGCTCGGTTGATGGGCTTGCTGTATAATTCTCTTAGCTTCATGGCTGCTCTATTTTATTCATTGATTAATAGTGTTGCCCGATATGTATGGTTGTCGGGCAATGTTCCGAACAAACGGAAAGAGTTTTGGTCACGATGTCCGGGGTAGAAGACGATAATCTTGTATTTCCCCGTCTCGTTGTAGTCCTCATACAAGGCGAGGAACTCGTTGACACGCAGATAGGGAAACATCGAGCCTATCCCATAGAGGAAGACATAGGGGCGACGATATTGGTCCTTGATGGTGATATGGTCGAGGATGCGCTGATGGATATACTGCATAAACTCTGGCGAATGGGCGTTGCGGGTCAGCGTGTCCTGTGTGTTCTGTGACTTGGACGGGTCGGCCTGTTCTTTCTCCAACTGATATTTGAGCATGGAAGGATGACGAAGGAACTTCTTCTGGTCGAGAAAATTGCAGAACTCATCAAACAGATTAAGCGTAAGCACATCCACATAGTTGATGGGGCGAATGAGATTCGCCTTGAACTCCTGTATCTGCTTACGTATGTCATACTCCTTATCTGCCGGGTACTGGTAGATGAAGAAGTTGTAGAACAGGTCACCGTTCTCCGTGTCCTGGAAACCGGGACTGTTCAGTTTGTCATCAAGTTCCTTTATCGTCATATCATCATCTGTTTAATACGGTCAATCTGGTAGGGTTGCAGGAGACAGGCTTCAAGAAACCATGGCTCACCTATATTTATATAATAGTCCATGTTATTTGCCTCCACACTGTGGAGTTCGCTATTGTTGTCAAGCATTCCGACCTTGCGAAGTATCGACAGGTAGGTGCTTGCCACCTTGCGCATGGTGTTCTCACTCCATGAATTTACAAACTCATCCTTGGCGGCTATCTCGGAGAACTCCATCATTAAATCTTCATGTGTTAGCGATTTGGCAATGCCGTTCCACTTGCGCATAGTCACCCGAATCTGAAAATCAAAGCATACCTTGTAGGTCTTTAGAATGACAAAGAACAAGGCAATCTTCTGGTCGTTTTCCTCCATCTCCTTGTAGTCCTCCCAAAATCTGACTGGCATGGTGTCATAGCGTCGGGCAATCTCGCGGATGTTGTTTTCACGCGACTTCTCTGCGTTGATTTGAAGAATACGGTTGTTCACCGTTTCCTCTTTTAACAGAGCAGCACGGTTATCGGATTGGAGCAGGGGCAACAGCAGGTTGGTCTCCTCGAAAAGGAAACCTCCGCCTGTGATGGCTGCTGTATATGGACTTTGTATTCTCTTCATTATTCTTTATTTAATTTGCAAATCTACAATTGATCAGTGCATTCAATCTGCACTACATCATAATTCTGTAGATTTCTGCGTATATTATCTATAATTTCTTGCCTGTATGGCTCTGGTTCGAGTACTTTCACGTCTTTACCAAACGATAGTATCAGTTGTGTGAACTCGTATGTGGGACGTACTTCTACTGCCAGAATGCAGTTTTCGTCATCAACGATTTCTTGTGAGTGGTGCAGTGGCTTTGATACGATGTATGGATATTGCTTCTTGGAGAATTGAAGCACCACTCTTATCTTTTCTACATCTGACGGTGGTATGGTGACACCGAAGACATCGTCGAAGTAATGCTCAAAATCTATCTCCTTATTGGGGATAAAAGCGATGCCTTCCTCTACCCGTAATTCTTGAATGCGGTCAAGAGCAAAGTTGGTGATACGGTCTGTCTCGGCATCGTATGCCATCAGGAACCATCGGTTGTTGTACTGCTTGACGTACCAAGGGTGTACCACAGCAATACGCTCCTCTTCACAATTCTTATAGTTGCGATAGGCTATTCTAAGCACTTGGGGATTAACCGAAGCATCAATGATTTGAGGTAACAGGTTTAAACCTTTCAAGAAGGGATTCTGCTCGAAACCAATGATGTTTTCCTTCTTCCCACGAAGGCCAAATCGCCATTCGAGGTTAGAGATGACCTCATCAATCCATGCATTACTTGGAAGTCCTCTGAAACGTCCGAGTGTGACTATTACCGCACGAAGTTGGTTTGCTTCTTCTTCGGTCAAAGGTTGCGCATTGATGGTGAAGTCCGGGTCGCTGTAACGATAGTAAACCCTTCTGCCGTCTTGATGTCTTTCAAGAGGTATGCTCCAACCCGTTTCGCTCTCCATAAACTTAATATCTTCGAAAACCTGACGGCGGCTGACTCCTCCAATACCATTATAGTAGTACAAGGCCTCTTCGCATTTGTCGATGAGGTCTTCTAAGTAGTATCTGTGCCGACGGTCTCGAAAACATTTATCGAGCGTCTGATAGCGGATTGCAGCATTCTTGTTTGTTGGCATAGCGGGCTTGTTTAACGTTAACGGATTAAATCATTGACTGTAACTTCGAGACATTTGGCAATCTCGACAAGATTCTCCAGATTTGGCTGTGCACTGTTGGTACACCACTTGGAGATAGTTGCCGGGTCTTTGCCTAACTGCTCAGCAAGCCATTTGTTGGTTCTCTTCTTCTCAGCAAGAACAACCTTCAATCGATTCAAATCTTTATTTTCCATTTTGCAACTGAATGAGTTTATATACATGCAAAATTAATGCTTTTATCTGAAATATCATTCTAAAAGCAGAAAAAAAGAGTTTTATGCCTCAAAAAAATGACCTTTTAGACAATTCTGTGGCAAATAATGCGTATATTTGCATGTGTTTTGTGTGAAATGCGTATCTTGTGACGTTTATTCTTGCGAATTTTCAAATAATGCAGATAGGTTGCATAGGTGTGTTTTACTTTTGCACTTAAAGAAGAAAAAGCCCCACGATTATGGCACGAAATCAGACCAATTATAGTTCAAAAATCGAAGGAAATTCATGGGATGCCTACAAATTGGTACGAGAGTATGTTGGTATCGCTTGGATGTTGAACTTCTCGGAGCAACTTGAAAACTTACCCTGGGACAATCAGGTAAGAGTACGGAGGGTTGCTTCTGCGATATGTGCATTTCTTTCTAAAGATGCTGATGCTATAAAACCGTACGATGTAATCAGCATGGTATTCTCCAACTATGAGAACAAAGAGGTGCTAAACCATTCACGTGTGAATGATTCAGACAAGGCAAAAATCCAATCCATTCTCTGCAAGATGTCCAATGAAAAATGGAGGATGGAACACTTGTTGAAGAGTTTTTCTGTAGAGAATGATAGGGAACAGCTCCTTGGCGTTTTGTTACGGTACAGAATAGCCGTGGAAGAGTTGGAAAATACATTCTCTGGTGTGCAGGAGGCCCGGACAGGGGCATATATCGGGATAAATGCTCTTCAGGACTTGTATCATCCCATGCTTCGAGTGTGTAATGACAAAGTTGATGAGTTGATAGTGTTGTTATTGGGTGATTCCTTTAAAAAGAGTTTTGAAGAAAGGGTACTTATCGAGACATTCAATTATCCAACGGCTACTGATGAAGAACTTTTAGAGTGGAGGATTAACAATTTATGATAACAGAAGACGAAAAAAGAAAGCTGATAGAAGCTATTAATTGCAAGTTTCCTCAGAATAATCTTGTGGAACTTTACTACAACATTGGCAGGGTCTTACCTTTTACGGCTCAAAGATTTCCTGATGGAAGAGTCTCAGATTGGTACAGAAACCAATATGTTCAAGTTGTAAGGGTTGAGCCCAAAGGAAAATACGGGAAATATGGTAAGGTGTTTGGCTTTTACTACCGAAACGGAGTGAGAGAGGATGCCTGGGAGAATGACCCGGAAAACAGCTGGTGTAAAAAGACAGATACTGAACCGCAAGAAATACCCAATAGCGGATGTGGGTCATGGGTCTTGCTTGAAATACAAGGAGAGACTAAAGAGGAAAACAATTTCACGAAATTGCTTGGCCTTGATGATGTATTCACATTTGGCAAGTACAAAGGTAGAACCATTAGAGAAATAGTAGAACTTGACTGGCAATATGTCAAATGGGCAATTATAGAATCACAGAGACTGTTGGCTGATGTTGATTCGATAGTAGAATACCATAAGACTCAAATCAAGATTCTTCAACCTGAAGATACAATTTCTTTTGGAAAATATAAGGGAAGGACTGTTATGGATGTATATAGTGAAGATAGTCAATATCTGCGATGGATGGCAGACCAAAATCCTGATTTCAAAATCGATTGGGATAAACTATCAATTAAAGAAGACCTGTAAGATGCTTGTTACATGGATTATACAAAGAAAGACCTCGAAATAGCCAACATAATTTATGACAAGATGAAAACTCTGCCTATTGGTACCGAGACATCTGTTTCTGAATTAGGACGTTTGGCATTGGAAGGACATCCATCGTACAACGGGGTGATACCAATGTATGATGACTGGTGGCCTATTATGGTTGCTCTAAGGAGCCTTTTACAGAGAGAAAAGAAACTACGGATGGATTTCACCAAGCATCAATTACTATGTGAGGGGCTTCCGTTTAATATACATTTCGTTCTTCTTAAATGGGGACAAAAGGTATATGAAAATGAGGCGAAAGCAGCAAGGCGGTTCGCTAAAGAACACAATCTGTATGGGGTTAGATTTGTATGCTACTTCTATGATTTATGGGTGTTTGATATAAAACATGAGCCAGGGATTTTAGTGGATCTCGCTTATCCGCCAGCATACATTGTGGTAGAGGAAAAAGGCAATACAAGATTTTCCACACCTGATGAAAGCATAAAAATATGTATGACCTTTAAACAAACAAAATGATAGGTGCAATAATTGGTGATTTAGCTGCGTGGACATATGAAAATGACAGAGATACGTTCTGGAAACAACTCATTTCAAACGATGCAAAGGAAATAAAGTTATCAGTGTATGGCCATGCCTATTTCCGTGCGGCGAGCAGGAATGTGATGAATGCCCCCGAACAAGATGTAGCTTACATCGAGACGAGTCAGAAAGGGGCACCTGAGAACAAACTCAGACTTAGCGGACAATGGCTGATGTGGCAACTTATCTGTGCTTGGAATGATGATTTGCACAATCCAAAGGATATACCTAATTTATCCTGTTTTGATAAAGAGGAAGGGTATGCACGGATGTTTGTCATCGAACTCATACGCTTGCTTAGGCATGGACACACCAAAAGTGAAGCGTATCATTCCGTCTATTCGTTTGAGCTACTGAGTAAATCATGGCATTGGAGGGCTTGGCCATCATCGTCACATGTAGATAACCACAGCATTCTTACATGTGTCTTCCGTGCATGGGACTCTTTCTATCGAGGTTTTGACTATACATCTTCTCTGCATAATGCTATGAAATGGGATGGTGACAGACATCTGGTAGCAATATTGGCCGCTTCTTTCGCAAGCGCGATGTATGGCTGCCATTTTAACTTCATAAAAAAGAAATACGCCATAAAAAATGAGATAAGTCATGCTTTCAATATACACCAACTAATAGAATGCCTTGGTTATAATGAGGAACTTTGGTATAAAATGATAGATCATGCTAATATCTATCGAAACTTTTACCCTAAGAACTGTGCTCTAACAAATGTGGAGAGGCATCGATGGTCTGATGTGTCAAATATGTTCGACCAGATTCTGTTTTCAGAAAATGAGCATAAACGAATACTAAGGTGCTCGCCGACGAGTTGGGATAACAGGTATGGTCTTTACCTTGATGATGGATGGTTGTATGTCTATAGAAGCTACTGTCTGATTGGACGTTTCCAGCTATGTAAATCTGATGAATGTTGGCGCATATCGAATACGCAACTGTCTGGGGAACGCCCATGGAGTGATTTCTGTTTAGCCCTTTTTTGTGCATTAACAGAAAGCTGTGATATACGTGTACTCCCAGACAAATATCAGTATTCCGCCTCTTTATGCAAGTACTATCAAGGAGAATTGTCATGTCCTAAGAAATGGGAGAATGACATCAAGGGAAAGTTCTGGCATGGAGAAATGATGTTCTGCACCAATCATATCAGTATCGATGAGTGGGCAGAACAAGCGCAGGAGGTAATCAAGAAATTGAAAGGTAAGAAGCTAAAATTCGCAAAATCAATGCCTTTGCACCAGTTTGGGTTGGTTCTCTATATAGAAACTCTGTATGGCAAGTGGTGTCCATACGATGATTTATCGTGGATATTTGAGTATTAGCCCTCCTGCCCAACAGAACGTTTGATGAAATGCTCACACTGGGGGTCTTTCAGGAAGATGCAATATCGGCCCCCTTCCTGCTTGTACTTGCACCGACAAAGTATGAGATGACCATCCAAGTCTTTGCTATGCCAGTCATAACTGTTGGCGCAGTCCTTACATTGATAGACGATAGTAGGTATGGTCGTTTGTTGTTTCCTTTTCTTTTGTCTTGGCATAGTAATCTGTTTTAGCGTTTGAACCCTATATGCTTTTCTCTTTGTAGAAGGGTGTCACTCATGGCGAATGATAAGACCATGGCGTTACCCAATGCTTCGGCTGCTGCCTTTGCTGTCGTTCCTGTATCTACCACATTATCGATAAGACATGGAATACGACCAGTAGGCAGTTCTCTTATTTGATGAAATCCCATATCTCGTCCAGAGAGCAAATGTCCTCTCAGCTTAGCCTCGTACTGAGATTCATGCTCTCTGCCTCGTAAGGCATCTACGAAAGGGAGATGAGTATAAGACGAGAGGGCTTGTGCCAAACGTAGGGTCTGGTCTGCTACTCCATGATGACCTGGAATAGGAACAAAAACGGCATTGGCTGGCACAATGGCTGCCATCCTCCTTGCAGCATAGCCAATGGCATCAGTGTCTCCCTCCTTTATGCTATGGGCTATCCACTGGTTGATACCATCGTAGTATCTGCCAGTGGATAGAAATGTGATGCCGTCTGATACGGCTTTTATGGTGTCGTTTCTTGTCATGGCGTGAAAAGTAACATGAGCTCGATATATCGTCGTCGCTCGATGGAGGGGACTCTTTTGCCCTTCCAACGGCAATACTTTACATAGTCGTCTCTGATATTTCGGTTACCGGCTTCCAGTTTCTTCAAGATGGTACTCTTCGGGTATTTGCCCTTGCAGCCAAGGACTTTATAAGGACCGATGTTGTACGATAAGGCTGCAAGGAGCAGAGAGTCCTGTCCGTATGAGCGGAACATGGCACAGAGTTCTCTGAGGTCTTTTCGCAGCAGCTCTTCCGCTTCCCGTGCAGTCATATGGGAGGAATATCTCTCTCCTGGACGTAGTTTGTGCCCATATCCGACATAGGGATAATCCTTCTTGCGGTGTAGCCCTTCATAGAACCTGATACAGCATACTGCACGTTCGAAAGGAGGAAGCTCGAAGAGTGTTTTTGATGCTTCCTCGTTGCTCTCGGAGGACTTCTGGGATTGGGCATTGACTGATAAACTTATTGAAATCAGAGCGATAATACTGATAGTCTTTAGTCTCATTATGTATTTTACGTGTCTTAGTTGTGAGGAAGACTGCCTGCCATTGCAATCATCTGGTCGTACATGTTTTTGGAGATATTCCCAAGGCGGAACTCGTTGTTGATGTAGTCAAGGGTGCGTCCATAAGTGCCAGTGACTCCAGAACCCATGTGGTTGTAGATGTCCATAAGATTGTTGGCAATGTCCATATTCGAGCCTGGTGGGAAGGTAATCCAGTTGCCTGTCTTGTCTGACAATGAAGGAATGGATGTGTTGATACCGCTCTGGGAAATACCACCTTTGTCTGTGGTTAAGAAGCCATTGGATGAGCCTCCTGTTCCGTTTAATGCTAAATCAGAGCCGTTGCCCACAGAATATGACTCATAGCCAAAGAACTGCGGCAAGGAGATGGCCAAGCAGACAAAACAAAGGCAACTGCCCACACTCGTTACAATTCGCTTTGAAACTTGTTGCGGTGAGGTCTGCATTGCCATATAGATAGATGTTGCGCCAACAATGGCAATAAATGCTGCCATGACATAACACAGACCTTGAACGAACGGCAGATAACTGTAGATACCGTCCGATGCTCCTAATATTGCTTCCGAGCCTGTCTGCGCAAAGCCCGGTATGGCTAATGAATTGATAGCCAAAATCATGAATATTTTCTTCATACCAAATCTGTTTTTCGTTTATTACTAAGTCTTTACCTTAAACATCAGAATGGTCTTAATCATTTCTTTGACATCAGCATTGACGCTGACAAAGTTCTGATATAAGATGCGCTCCTTGGCATCCTTCGATGGGAAGGTGTAGAACTTGGGTATCTTGTAATGCTCGTAGTCTGCCTCTTCCTTGGCAATCTCCTTCATGTCGAAGTCTGTCTTGCAATAAAACTTCGAGGTCTGGAACTCAGCTGACTCCTGGATATTCATGCTATCACCACGACCAGTCTTGGTCTTGATGAAGTCACGTGCTGCCTGACCACATATCCAGCCTGTTGGCATATCGGAGATTTTGCTTGCAGGAACAAGGCTGTCCATGTTCTCATTGAGATTGATGGAGGTCTTGTCCCTGTCGATAGTAACACCCTTTTTGAGCTGCACCACCTTGCCGAAGATGTCGTTGCTGAGCCATTCCAAAGTTTCCTTCGCTCTTGCTGAACCGCTCACCACATTACCAACAGTAGTGATGACCTTCTGCATACCCACCTTGCCATAGTCGGATTCAAGCTGCGGAAGTTCCTGAAAACCTAATGCCACACTGACCTTGTTGCTTCGAGCTGTACCAATCAGACGGTCTATCTTGTGGAAATACAAGGTCGGCAACTCATCGACGATGATGCTGACAGGTACGTTCTTGCCCTGCCCAGTGTTGACTCGTGTGACAAGACGATTGAGGATAAGGGCATTAAGGGCTCCGATGATGCTTTCCATTTCGGGGTCATTGGCAATGAGCAAATAACTGGGATTCTTCGGGTCGCTGACCTTCAGGTCGAAATCATCACCATCCTTGTGGAATATCCAATAACTCTCCTTGGTGGCGAGACGTGAGGTATAGACACGTAGGGTGCCAATCATACCTTCCAACTGCTCCATGGCATTGTTCTTCATTGCCGTCTGGAACGGACCAAGCAACGGGGCGACCTCTGGGTCTGTCTCCAAAACCTCAAAGATGACTTTGTAGTCTTGGTTGAGGAACGAAAGGATGTGGGGCATGTCGCTGTATTTGCCAAGCCAATAGGCTGCTTCCACCTCTCTGCCAGTCGTATCGAAGACACGTCCTGTGGGCTTCTGAATGAAAGTCTTGGGGTCGGTGGTCATCTCGGCAATAAGGGCGTTGCCTTCCTTGTCGTATGGCACTTTTTTGTAGTTCACGAAGAAATAGATGCAAGCAGCAAGAAAGTTGACAGCAGAGGTCTGGAAGAACTGGTCACTGCCACCTCCACCTTCTTTCTTGCCTTTCTGCAAAGACTCCAAGAGCGTTTCAGCCGTCTCACTGGCAGCAGCAAGGTTGCCAATGTATTTCTGCTGGATAGGATTCACACGTCTGGAATATTCCACATCGACAAAGTTGATGATGTTGAACTTGCATCCTTCAGGTAAGTTACCTGCCTTTTGGTTGATTTTGTAGTGGTAGTAGAGCTTCTGCGCAAGTGTGGGAAACTTGTAGTCATACACCACCATGGCAAAACCTTTCCTGCTGTGCTGACGGATGAATGGCTCGATGATGGAGAAGGTCTTACCAGAACCTGGCGTGCCCACGACCCATGTGCCACGGAACGGATTAACGATGTTCACCCATCCCTTGCGGAACTTGCCC
>OGLR01000867.1_pt1 | contig 11806 bp, 4 predicted proteins | sample 1572931 | NCBI WGS metagenome assembly OGLR01 (sample SAMEA2581997, study PRJEB24529) | metagenome | biome: Human gut stool | place: China | collected 2011 | reverse complement strand
TTACCGTTTCTAGCTTCCATCCCTTCCATTCTACCACGTCTAGAGTTAATGTCTCCAATAACATCTCCCATGTATTCTTCAGGAACAGTTACTTCAACCTTCATTATAGGCTCTAATATAACAGATTTTGCTTGCTTACATCCTTCTTTGAAAGCCATAGATGCAGCAATCTTGAATGCCATTTCAGATGAGTCAACTTCATGGTAAGAACCATCAACTAATGTTGCTTTGAAGTCTATAACTGGGTATCCAGCTAATATACCACTCATAGCAGATTCTCTTAATCCATCTTCGATTGGTTTGATATATTCCTTTGGAACAGCTCCACCAACGATTTTGCTCTCGAATTGAACTCCAGAACCTGGCTCTAATGGTTCCATTTCGAACCATACATCACCATATTGTCCGTGTCCACCAGATTGACGAACAAACTTACCTTGAACTTTAACCTTATTTCTGATTGTTTCCTTGTAAGAAACTTGTGGCTTACCAACTGTACATTCAACTTTGAACTCTCTCTTTAATCTATCTACGATGATATCTAGGTGAAGCTCACCCATACCAGCGATAATTGTTTGTCCAGATTCTTGGTCTGTCCATGTTTTGAATGTTGGGTCTTCTTCAGCAAGTTTTGCTAAAGCAATTCCCATTTTTTCTCCATTAGCCTTATCTTTTGGCTCAATAGCTATATCGATAACTGGCTCTGGGAATTCCATTGATTCAAGTATTATTGGGTGGTCTGGATCACATAGTGTATCACCTGTTGATACATCTTTTAATCCAACTGCTGCTGCAATATCTCCTGCATAAACTTTTTCAATATCTTGTCTATGATTTGCATGCATTAATAGGATTCTTCCTATTCTGTCTTTCTTGTCCTTTGTAGCATTTAAAATAGTAGTTCCTGTTGTACATGTTCCAGAATAAACTCTAAAGAAACATAATTTACCAACATATGGATCTGTCATTATTTTGAATGCTAAAGCTGCAAATGGAGCATTGTCATCAGTTGCACTTTCTACTTCGTTTCCATCTTCATCAACACCTTTGATGTTTGGAATATCAAGTGGTGATGGTAAGTAGTCAACGATTGCATTTAATAATTCTTGAACACCCTTGTTCTTGTATGATGAACCACATGTCATAAGAATTAGAGCATTTGATATAGTTCCTTTTCTTAATCCTGATTTGATTTCAGCTTCAGAAAGTTCTTCACCATCTAAATATTTCATCATTAATTCATCATCTTGTTCTGCTGCTGCTTCAATCATTTCTTGTCTATATTTTTCAGCATCTGCTTTCATATCTTCAGGAATATCACATTCTTCAATGTCTTTTCCTAAATCATCTTTATGAATAAATGCTCTCATTTTTATTAAGTCAACAATTCCTTTGAAATTGTCTTCTGCACCTATAGGCAATTGGATTGGAACTGGATGTGCTCCTAGTCTTTCTTTTATTTGGTTTATACAACCATAGAAATCAGCACCAGTAATATCCATTTTGTTTACATATACCATTCTTGGTACCATGTATTTGTCAGCTTGTCTCCAAACTGTTTCAGATTGTGGTTGAACTCCACCTTTTGCAGCAAGTACTAGAACAGCACCGTCAAGAACTCTTAAAGACCTCTCAACCTCAACTGTAAAGTCAACGTGTCCTGGGGTATCGATAATGTTTATTCTATTACCTAACCAGTGGCAAGTTGTAGCAGCTGATGTAATTGTAATACCTCTTTCTTGCTCTTGGGCCATCCAGTCCATAGTAGCAGCACCATCATGAACCTCACCTATTTTGTGTGTTCTTCCTGTGTAGAAAAGTATTCTCTCTGTTGTTGTTGTCTTTCCTGCATCAATGTGAGCCATTATTCCTATATTTCTTGTTTTCTCTAAAGGAAATTCTCTTCCGTCTCCGGCCATATTTTTTCTTCCTTTCTAAATAATTTTTTCTTTTAATATACATGTAAAATTTCAACTAGAAGCAAGTATAACAAGGCAACCGAATCAAAAATAACGGAGGCGTACGTGGTGTACGTCGAGTATATTTTTAGATGAAGGTTAACGAAGTTAGACGACGCTTATAGTTTAAATTTTTAAAATTTGTAGTGAGCAAAAGCTTTATTAGCTTCAGCCATCTTATGCATATCTTCTTTCTTCTTGAAAGCTCCACCGTTTCCAGCTACAGCATCCATTATTTCTCCGGCTAATTTTTCTGACATTGTTTTTTCATGTCTCTTTCTAGCATATGAAACTAACCATCTAAGACCTAATGTTTGTCTTCTTTCTGGTCTAATCTCTAATGGTACTTGGTATGTAGCACCACCAATTCTTCTAGCTTTAACTTCTAGAACTGGCATTACGTTATTTAGTGCTGCTTCAAATACTTCTAGTGGATCTTTTTGCTCTTTTTCTTTTATGATATCGAATGCATCATAAACGATAGTTTGAGCAACTGTCTTTTTACCATCTAACATAACGTTGTTTATTAACTTTGTAACAACTTTGCTATTGTATATTGGATCTGGTAAAACATCTCTTTTTGCTATAAATCCTTTTCTTGGCACTTTTCTTCCCTCCTTATAAAATTGATACTATTTTCTCTTACCTAGTATCTTCGGTACTCTAAAAAGTTTAATACTAAGCCTTCGGCTTTTCTTCTTAAAACATTTCTAGTTTAGTGCTATATATCTATGCTAAATTTAAGAACCTTAAATTAGTAAGTTATATGCACCCATATCTAAGTATTATTTTTATTTCTTAGGGCGTTTAGCTCCATACTTAGATCTTCCTTGCATTCTGTCTTTAACACCTGCTGTATCTAAAGTTCCTCTTATAATATGGTATCTAACACCTGGAAGGTCTTTTACTCTTCCTCCTCTTATTAATACAACACTATGCTCTTGTAAGTTGTGTCCTATTCCTGGGATATAAGATGTTACTTCGATTCCGTTGGAAAGACGAACTCTGGCGATCTTTCTAAGAGCTGAGTTAGGTTTTTTAGGAGTTGCTGTCTTAACAGCGGTACATACACCTCTCTTCTGCGGAGAAGAAGTATTTGTAGGTCTCTTCTGCAGGGAGTTGTAACCCTTCTGAAGTGCAGGTGCAGTAGACTTCTTAACAGATGTCTGACGTCCTTTTCTTACTAACTGGTTAAATGTTGGCATTATTTTCACCTCCTGTTAATATTATGTGAACAAAAAAGTTCAAACTGCATGCCTTTTTGTGCACGCTAAATTATTATATAGGTGTCCATCCCAGATGTCAAGCACTTTTACATAGATTTTTCTTACGCTTTTAAAGCATTTCCAATATCTGGCTTTTTTATACCAGATATTATGATTACGAAAAAAGAGGAACAGATTTTCATCCATTCCTCTCTTATTTCAATATCTTATTCTTCTACTGGTGCAAATTCTTCATCTGCAAAAGAATCGTCATCAAAATCAATCTCGTCATTTTCATTGACATCAGAATCAAGTTTGATATTGCGGTATCTCTTCATACCTGTACCAGCCGGGATCAGTTTACCAATGATTACGTTTTCTTTCATACCGATCAGTGGATCAACTTTTCCTTTGATAGCTGCTTCTGTCAGAACTTTTGTTGTCTCCTGGAAGGATGCTGCTGATAAGAAGGAGTTCGTTGCAAGGGAAGCCTTGGTAATACCAAGTAATACCTGTTTTCCTTCTGCCATTTCTTTTCCTTCACTCTCAAGCAGTTCATTTGTATCCTCAAAATCAAGAGTATCTACTAATGTTCCCGGAAGCATATCAGAATCACCGTTTGTCTCAACGCGGACTTTCTGCAACATCTGACGTACGATCAACTCGATATGTTTGTCGTTGATTTCAACACCCTGTAAACGGTATACACGCTGAACCTCGCGGAGCATGTAATCCTGAACGGCACGAACACCTTTGATCTTTAAGATGTCATGTGGATTTACAGAACCTTCGGTCAGCTCGTCACCAGCTTCAAGCACTGCGCCGTCCATTACTTTGATTCTGGAACCGTAAGGGATTAAGTATGCCTTAGATTCACCAGTCTCATTGTTTGTAACGATGATCTCACGTTTCTTCTTAGTATCTTTGATGTTAGCTACGCCACCAAATTCTGTGATAATGGCAAGTCCCTTCGGTTTTCTTGCCTCGAAAATTTCTTCGACACGAGGAAGACCCTGTGTGATATCGGTACCGGCAACACCACCTGTATGGAAAGTACGCATGGTAAGCTGTGTACCAGGCTCACCGATGGACTGTGCTGCGATGATACCAACAGCCTCACCAACCTGAACTGCCTGACCGGTAGCCATGTTTGCTCCATAACATTTTGCACATACACCCATATGGGAGCGGCAGGATAATACGGTACGGATCTTCACTTTCTCGATTGGATTGCCATTCTCATCAACACCACGGCTCATAACTTCTGCTGCACGTTTTGGTGTGATCATATGGTTTGCCTTTACAATGACATTGCCATCTTTATCACAAATTGTATTGCAGGAGAAACGACCTGTAATACGTTCCTGAAGACTTTCTATCTCTTCTTTTCCATCCATGAATGCAGTTACCCACATACCAGGGATTTCTCTGTTCTTGCCTTCACAGCAGTCAGATTCACGAACGATCATATGCTGTGATACGTCTACAAGACGTCTCGTAAGGTATCCGGAATCGGCTGTACGAAGCGCTGTATCGGACATACCTTTTCGTGCTCCATGCGCAGACATGAAGTACTCCAATACATCAAGACCATCACGGAAGTTGGATTTGATAGGCAGCTCGATTGTTCTACCGGTTGTATCAGCCATCAAACCACGCATACCAGCAAGCTGTTTGATCTGTTTATCAGAACCACGGGCTCCGGAGTCCGCCATCATGAAGATGTTGTTGTATTTATCAAGACCTTCCAGAAGCACTTTTGTAAGCTCATCATCGGTCTCTTTCCATGTCTCAACAACTTCTTTGTAACGTTCTTCCTCTGTGATAAGACCACGTTTGTACTGTTTTGTAATTCTGTCTACTGTATCCTGAGCTGCTTTGATCATTGCAGGTTTCTCTGGCGGAACCGTCATATCGGAAATGGATACGGTCATCGCTGCTCTTGTGGAATATTTGTAACCCATAGCTTTTACAGCATCCAGAACCTCTGCTGTCTTGGTAGCACCATGGATATTGATTACTTTTTCAAGAATCTGTTTGTTCTGTTTCTTGGCAACAAGGAAATCTACTTCCAGTTTTAATTCATTGCCAGGAATGCTTCTGTCAACAAATCCTAAATCCTGAGGAATGATCTCATTAAAGATGAAACGTCCTAATGTGGACTCAACAACTCCTGTGATTTCTTTTCCATCCGGCATTGTCTTTGTCATACGGACTTTGATTCTGGAGTGAAGTGTTACTGCTCCGTTCTCGTATGCAAGGATTGCTTCGTTGACGCTCTTGAAGATCTTGCCCTCTCCCTTAGCGCCCGGTCTCTCCTGTGTTAAATAGTAGATACCAAGGACCATATCCTGTGAAGGAACTGCTACAAGACCACCGTCAGATGGTTTTAACAGGTTGTTCGGTGAGAGGAGCATAAATCTACACTCAGCCTGAGCCTCTACAGATAATGGAAGATGTACAGCCATCTGGTCACCATCGAAGTCGGCGTTGAACGCGGTACATACCAATGGATGTAACTTGATTGCTTTACCTTCTACTAAGATTGGCTCGAATGCCTGAATACCTAATCTATGCAGTGTAGGAGCACGGTTTAACATAACCGGATGCTCTTTGATAACGTCTTCTAAGACATCCCAAACTTCTGTCTGGAGTCTCTCGACCATTTTCTTAGCACTCTTGATGTTGTGTGCAGATCCGTTGGCAACAAGTTCTTTCATAACGAAAGGTTTGAATAATTCAATTGCCATCTCTTTTGGAAGACCACACTGATAAATCTTTAATTTTGGCTCAACACAGATAACGGAACGTCCTGAATAGTCAACACGTTTACCAAGTAAGTTCTGTCTGAAACGACCGGATTTACCTTTTAACATATCGGATAAGGATTTTAATGCTCTGTTTCCTGGTCCTGTAACCGGACGTCCACGACGACCGTTATCGATCAGGGCATCAACAGCTTCCTGCAACATACGTTTCTCGTTACGAACGATGATATCAGGAGCTCCTAACTCAAGAAGTCTTCTCAAACGGTTATTTCTGTTGATAATTCTTCTATATAAATCATTCAAATCAGAGGTAGCAAAACGTCCACCATCCAACTGAACCATTGGACGAAGATCTGGTGGGATAACCGGTACAACGGTCATGATCATCCATTCTGGTTTGTTTCCAGATTCACGGAATGCTTCTACAACTTCCAGTCTCTTAATGATTCTGGCACGTTTCTGACCAGTTGCATCTTCTAACTCTGCTTTTAATTCAGCAGAATCTTTTTCCAGATCAATCGCCTGTAATAATTCCTGAATTGCCTCAGCACCCATTCCTACACGGAATGCATTGCCGTACTGTTCTCTTGCATCCTGGTATTCTCCTTCGGAAAGTACCTGTTTGTACTGTAATGCAGTATTGCCTGCATCCAATACGATGTAAGAAGCAAAGTATAAAACTTTCTCCAATGTTCTTGGAGATAAGTCAAGGATCAATCCCATACGGGATGGAATTCCTTTGAAGTACCAGATATGGGATACAGGTGCAGCAAGCTCGATGTGTCCCATACGCTCTCTACGAACGCTGGATTTTGTGATCTCAACGCCACAACGGTCGCAGACAACGCCCTTGTAACGAATTTTCTTATATTTACCGCAATGACATTCCCAGTCTTTGCTAGGTCCAAAAATCTTCTCACAGAAAAGACCATCTTTTTCCGGTTTCAATGTTCTATAGTTGATTGTTTCCGGTTTTTTAACTTCACCGCGGGACCATTCTCTGATCTTTTCCGGGGATGCTAAACCAATACGGATGGCATCAAATGAAACAGACTGGTTAATTGCCTCTTTATTTGTTGTTTCTGGCATCTATGACACTCCCTTTCTCTACTTTACAGAATCGACTCTCTTTATCGGTCTGTGCGGATGCACAGACCTTAAATGCTTATTGATTATTTACTCTTCGAAATTGTCTTCCGGCATATCATCGTAAAAATCAGAGTCATCATCTGCATCGGTGTCTTCCTCTTCTTCTACGTCAACAAGTTCTTCGTTTTCAGAATCAAATTCTTTCTTTGTGAATCCCATCTTGGAGAATGATTCACTGTCTTCAAAAGCGAAATCTTTATCGCCTGAAATAATGGAGTTCAGGTCGGTGTTACCGTACTCACTTGTTTCCATTAATTCAACTTCATTTCCTTCGTCATCTAATACTGTGACATCAAGTCCTAAGGACTGTAACTCTTTCAGTAATACCTTGAATGATTCTGGAATTCCCGGTTCAGGAATATTATCACCTTTGATAATTGCCTCATAAGTCTTAACACGTCCTACAACGTCATCAGACTTCACTGTAAGGATTTCCTGTAAGGTATATGCTGCACCGTAAGCTTCCAGTGCCCAAACCTCCATCTCACCGAAACGCTGTCCACCGAACTGCGCTTTACCACCAAGTGGCTGCTGGGTAACTAAAGAGTAAGGACCAGTAGAACGTGCATGGATCTTATCATCTACCAGGTGGTGCAGTTTCAGGTAATGCATGTGTCCGATTGTTACAGGTGAATCAAATGGTTCTCCGGTACGTCCATCACGCAGCTGAACTTTTCCATCACGGGAAATTGGAACACCTTTCCACAGTGCTCTGTGGTCTCTGTTGTCCCATAAGTACTTCATAACTTCTTCGCCAAGTACATCTTTGTATTTTGCTTCAAAATCTTCCCATTCGAAGTTTACATAATCATTAGCCAATTCCAGTGTATCCTGGATATCAATTTCCTTTGCACCATCAAATACCGGTGTTGCAATATTGAATCCCAATGCTTTTGCAGCAAGACTCAGGTGAATCTCAAGGACCTGACCGATATTCATACGGGAAGGTACACCTAATGGATTCAATACGATATCAAGAGGACGGCCATTAGGAAGGAATGGCATATCTTCCACAGGGAGAACTCTGGAAACGACACCCTTGTTACCATGACGGCCGGCCATCTTATCACCGACAGAGATTTTTCTCTTCTGTGCAATGTAAATGCGGACTGCCTGGTTTACTCCTGGAGATAACTCATCTCCATTTTCTCTTGTAAATACTTTGGCTTCCACAACGATACCATATTCGCCGTGAGGAACTTTTAAGGAAGTATCACGTACTTCTCTTGCCTTCTCACCAAAAATTGCACGGAGAAGTCTCTCTTCTGCTGTCAGTTCTGTCTCTCCCTTAGGAGTAACTTTTCCGACTAAGATATCACCGGCACGAACCTCTGCGCCGATACGAATGATACCTCTGTCATCCAGATCCTTCAGCGCATCGTCACCGACACCGGGAACATCACGGGTGATCTCTTCCGGTCCTAGCTTGGTGTCACGGGCTTCTGCCTCATACTCCTCGATATGAACGGAAGTATAAACATCGTCACGTACCAGTCTCTCACTTAACAGAACCGCATCCTCGTAGTTGTAACCTTCCCAGGTCATGAAACCGATCAGAGGGTTCTTACCCAGTGCCAGCTCACCCTGAGAGGTGGAAGGACCGTCTGCAATGACCTGACCTGCCGCTACATGGTCACCCTTGAATACGATAGGCTTCTGGTTGTAGCAGTTGGACTGGTTACTGCGGGAGAACTTGGTCAGATGGATCTCTGCCTTTTCTCCGTCATCATAAGCAATGCGAATGATCTTGGAAGATACATAGGTAATGGTTCCGGGCTTCTTGGCCACTACGCAGACACCGGAGTCAACCGCTGTCTTTACTTCCATACCGGTACCAACCACAGGAGCCTCAGTACTTAACAGAGGCACAGCCTGACGCTGCATGTTGGATCCCATCAGCGCACGGTTCGCATCATCGTTCTGCAGGAAAGGAATCAGTGCAGTAGCCACAGAGAATACCATTCTCGGGGATACATCCATGTAATCAAACATTTCCTTAGGATATTCCTGTGTCTCATCCAGATAACGTCCGGAAACAGATTTTCTCACGAAATGTCCCTCTGCATCCAGTGCTTCGTTTGCCTGTGCCACATGGTAATTATCCTCTTCGTCCGCAGTCATGTAGACTACTTCATCGGTAACGCGGGGGTTCTTAGGATCGGACTTGTCGATCTTGCGATAAGGAGCCTCTACGAAACCATATTCATTAATTCTTGCATAGCTTGCAAGAGAGTTGATCAGACCGATGTTAGGACCTTCGGGTGTCTCGATAGGGCACATTCTTCCATAATGGGAGTAATGTACATCTCGAACCTCGAATCCGGCACGGTCTCTGGACAGACCGCCGGGGCCCAGTGCAGACAGACGTCTCTTGTGGGTCAGCTCACCCAGAGGGTTATTCTGATCCATGAACTGAGACAGCTGGGAAGATCCGAAGAACTCCTTCACTGCAGCGGTTACAGGCTTGATATTGATCAGAGACTGGGGAGAAATATCCTCAGCATCATGTGTTGTCATACGCTCACGTACCACTCTCTCCATTCTGGACAGACCGATACGATACTGGTTCTGCAGCAGCTCACCTACTGCGCGGATACGTCTGTTGCCCAGATGGTCGATATCATCATCGTTGCCCAGGCCATACTCCAGATGCATATTATAGTTGATGGAAGCCAGGATAGCTTCCTTGGTAATATGCTTGGGTACCAGTTCATGTACGTTCTTCTTGATTGCTTCTGCCAGCTTCTCGGGATCATCGCCGAACTCTTCCAGGATCTGGGCCAGAACCGGATAGTATACCAGTTCATGGATACCGAAATCCTTGGGATTGCAATCTACATAGTGGGTCAGATCTACCATCAGATTAGACAGTACTTTTACAGTTCTCTCTTCGGTCTGGATATATACGAAGGGAACTGCGCTGTTCTGGATGGTATCTGCCAGCTCTGCGGTCACCTTGTCTCCTGCGGATGCGATCACTTCACCGGTGGAAGGATCCACTACATCTGCAGCCAGGATCTGATGACGGATACGATTCTTCAGAGCTAACTTCTTATTGAATTTATATCTGCCGACTTTGGCTAAATCATATCTTCTGGGGTCGAAGAACATAGCATTGATCAGGCTCTCAGCGCTCTCAACGCTTAAAGGCTCACCGGGACGGATCTTTTTGTATAACTCTAACAGACCCTCCTGATAATTCTCAGCAGTGTCCTTGGTAAAGCTTGCCTCTATCTTGGGCTCGTCACCGAAGAGTTCACGGATCTCATCATTGGTACCGATACCCAGGGCTCTGATCAGTACGGTAATGGGAACCTTACGGGTTCTGTCCACACGTACATAGAAGACATCGTTAGAGTCGGTCTCATACTCCAGCCATGCACCACGGTTCGGGATCACGGTACAGGAGAAGAGCTTCTTACCGATCTTATCATGTCCGATTCCGTAGTAGATACCGGGAGAACGAACCAACTGGCTGACGATAACACGTTCTGCGCCATTGATTACGAAAGTACCGGTCTCAGTCATCAGCGGAAGATCACCCATGAAGATCTCATGCTCACTGATTTCTTCCTTCTCCTTGTTATAAAGGCGAACCTTAACCTTAAGAGGTGCTGCAAAGGTAGCATCTCTCTCTTTACACTCTTCGATAGAATACTTCACGTCGTCCCTGCAGAGTTCAAAATCCACAAATTCCAGACTCAAGGAACCGCTGTAGTCAGCGATCGGAGAGATGTCGTCAAAGACTTCCTTCAAGCCTTCGTCTAAAAACCACTGATAGGAGTCTTTCTGGACCTCTATCAGATTCGGCATTTCCAATACCTCTTTCTGTCTTGAGTAACTCATACGCATGCCTTTTCCGGCTTTCACCGGACGTATTCTGTTTTTCTCCATTGACGTTTCACCTCTCGTTTTTATTCTCAACAAACAAATTGCCTGTTGTATTGCATCTACCGCCTGTATATACGGTATGTGAACACTCACATCTTATGGCTATAAGCCTACTGCACCACAATAGTGCAACGTATATTATATATCAAGTCAAGCAAAATCGTCAAGACAAATTTCATTTTTTCTAATAAATTTATTAGTATTTATAAAAAAGAAGAAACAGATACCTACTTGTAGTATTTTGTGTATCTGTTTCTTCTATATATAGTGTCTTATATTTCTATTTTGTCTTATGTATTATTTCAAAGCTGCAGTCGCTATCATTTATTCACACTGGAATCCTGCGACTTCATTCTTCAATGATTCTGCGATGTTCACATTCTTCTCGACAGATTCATTGATTCCGGTCATATGACCTGCAAGTTCAGAAGTGTACTCTGCCGCATTAGACACGCCCGCTGCGCTCTGGTTCACTGCATTGGATACGCCATCTGCAGCCTCCGAAATTTCATTTGCAGCCCGGCGGAGATTCTCTGCTACACTCTGAAGATCCTGCATCATCTCATTCATCTGTACGGCATCCTCATTGTAAGTCTCACCGGATTCAACCATTCCCTTGTAGTCATTCAAGACGTCCTGATTTACAAAATCAAGCATCTTGCCCGCATTTCCAGCTAAGTTTTCTACCGATTCTGTTACCATCTTACTGATATTCTGAATTCCATTAGCTGTATTTCTGCTTTCATCCGCAAGCTTCCGAATCTCATCTGCAACGACCGCAAAGCCTTTTCCGGCTTCCCCGGCTCTTGCTGCTTCAATGGAAGCATTCAATGCA
>OGLR01000860.1_pt1 | contig 11893 bp, 12 predicted proteins | sample 1572931 | NCBI WGS metagenome assembly OGLR01 (sample SAMEA2581997, study PRJEB24529) | metagenome | biome: Human gut stool | place: China | collected 2011 | reverse complement strand
GAAAGAGTTGTCTTTTACGTCGGTAGCTGCAGTTGCCACAGGAATTTTGAAGTCAAATGTGGCTTTTGTTGTGTTGACAGTAATCTCGTTCGACTCCTCGCCCAATGTGCCTTCGTTGCTTGCAGTCACTTTGTAATAGTATGTTGTGAGCTGTTCGAGTCCTGTTACCTCTACGCTTGTGTTGTTTCCTACATTCTTCTTATTGTATCCGCTTACGTATACTTTTGTCTCTCCGTCATTTTTTGTATAAACAGATATCAGGTAGCCTGTGGCGTTTTCTGCAGCTTGCCAGTTGGCGGTGAACGATACCGGGGTAACGTCTGTAGCCTCGTCAGCCACAGCAGTCCCAGGAGGAACAATTCCGCCAGCCACCTTGAAAGATATAATGCCGTTTGTTTCTGTGATGTCGGTGATAGGCAACTCCTGCCTGTGTCCGCTCCAGCTCTTCATAGAGGGTTTCGTGTCGTCAGTGAATGAGGTTATGTTGCTTGCTCCTGGGAAAGAGTCGCCGTCACGTGTGAATTCGTTCTGTGTGCCGTCAGCCTCCTCCAGGTCTACATATTGGTGTGATGATAAGTTGTTGACGGAGTTTGAATTCCAGACGTAATCGTTGAAGTCGACATGCCAGACAAGCATTCCGTGTCCGGGGATGTACTCGTCCCATCCTTTTTGCTGCCTGTTCTCAATTAGGAAGAACTCGTCTTCTTTCTCTGTCTTTATGATACATCCCTTGTTGCTGGAAATTTCGTCGAGCTTTATGTTGGCGGGTCCGTCTATCACGGCAGGCTCAATCCATCCAAGCGAGTAGCGCTCGTAGATAGAGTAGAGAGGAGGAGTGCGTCCGTCGTTGTTGTATGGCCCATAGTCGAGTACAGACCATGCTCCGGGAGTAAATGCCGAGGTGTATGATGTGGCATAGAGGTCGGGCAGACCCAATACGTGTGAGAACTCATGTATGAACGTTCCTACGCCGTCAGGGTGTGAGCCTTCCCATTCGTTGCTGCATGCATAGCGGTCGAGCTGGACACCGTCGAAATAATATGGAGTGCTCGTGGCGGCAGTGACGTTCCAAGAGTGGGGCCAAACTGTATTAGCCGAGCCGCCGCTTGCCTCTCCGCGTCCGGCGTAGAATACGAACACATTGTCTATATATCCGTCGTTGTCACGGTCGTATTCAGAGAAGTCTACCGTTGCGTCAAGTTGCTGGCAGGCCTCTATTACCATCTGCTCTGGGTTCTGGTCGTCGCCGCCCCATCCGTTGGCGCCATAGTAGCTCATGCTTTTTGACAGAGTGATAGGGCCGAAAACGTCAAACTCAGGTATGAACTGGCTCATAGATGATTTCCTGAAATATTCTGTGGCGCATCCCGTGCCTCCATAATCGTTGAAGCCGTTCTCGTTGAGCATTCTGTTGAAGTAATCGAACGGGTCGTCAAGCGTAAATTTCGTGTCCTGATATTCCACCAACACAACGATGCCTTTTTGTGCTCCTTTAGACGGGAAACCTGTGTCGAACAGGCCCACATTGCGGCGTTGGGCATTTTTGCGGGAGCTTGCGGCGCGTGCGGTAAGCTTTTCTGCGAGTCTTGACTTGTCAACATTGGCAAGCCATGCTTTCTCCTGTGCCTGTCTTTGGGCGGCAGGACGTGCCACATATTGCGAGCGTATATACCGGCCATTACTGTCTACATCACTATAATAATAGGTGTCGTTGTCATTTATGAGCAGATAGCCGTCCTCGGTAAGATAGTAGTGAAAATGCTCGTCACCTACTATGCGTACCAATAGTTCTGTACCGTCTGTCTGGCGGACAGATATTAATCCCGGCTTGGCTGGAACTGCCTTTACATTGTTTGAGATAATGAGTAAAGATAAAATCAATATGTACGAACGTAAAGTTCTCATGGCGTTTTTCCCTTTATTTATTGTTTTTATGATAGCATTTTGGCGGCATAAAATGCTGCCATAAAGTGCATTTCTTTAAATTGTTTATTTATATTCTGATATTGTAATAACCGATATGGCTGTTGTTTTTTGCAAAAGTACAACTAAATTTTGAAAACAGTAACAATTTTATATTGTTTTTATAAAAATGACAAAAATAACGTCATAAGTCTTGCGTTGTGATTATGTTTTGTCTTTTTTGCTGACGTATTGTTTGTGTTTGGCTGTATGGCTTGTTCTCACAAAAAGTCTCTTTTTTACATTATCTCTGTCCTGTTGGTATTCTATTTATATATGTTAGGTGTAACCTTATGTGGGTGTTGACAAAAATGCATACTCTCATTTTGTTATTTACAAAGATGCCAATCTCCCGAAACGGCCTTTGCTTTGTTTTGCTTTGTCATTTTGTTTCAATGTGGCCGGGGCTTGTTGTTTTTTTATTTTTGATGCAGAATGAGCCTTTCATGTGTTGTCAGCAATAGTGTAGTGCCAAAATATAGTGTGAAAATATAACAGATTGTACTGTTTGGTGGAAAAATGTTTGTTGTTTCGGTAAATTTTATTACATTTGCAAATTAGTTATAATTATGCGATAGTATGTTGAAGACCAGAGTGTTTGCAGTGGTGGTCATATCTGCCGTTCTTGTTTGGCTGTATGCCGGCAATCCGGATAATCCTTCGGAAAGCTTTCTGAAGTGCCCGCTCTATGCGCTTACAGGCCTTCAGTGTCCGCTGTGCGGCTCGCAGCGTGCCATTCATCATTTGCTGCATCTGCATCCCGTGAGGGCTTTCTGCTACAATCCTTGGCTTGTGGCTGTCGGCATTTACGCTTTGATGTATGCTGCGGGCTATTGGCACTCACACAGAGCCGTCTTAACGATGCTCGCCATGACGTTAGGATGGGGCGTAGTTAGGAATATCATCCCGGAAATCATTTAATAACAATATCAAAATCTTTAAGCATTATGAACAATTTTTCTATTACGAAGTGCGTCAGCGACGCATGGGATTTGGCAGTAAAGCACTGGTTTTTGTGCATCATCGTGTTGGTAATTGGCATCGTCAGTTCCATAATTTCCGGCATTGGCTCTTCCTCGCCTGTTATCACCCCAGACATGGATCCCGACGAGGTTCTCAGAGCGTATGCGGATATGTTCTCAGGAGTGGGGCTTGTCACAAATCTCATTTCTATGATTGTTTCCTCTGTGCTTTATGCCGGTTTCATGAAGATGGCCATGAACGGCTACAATGGTGAGAAGGTGGATACCAACGCCTACAAGATGCCGTTTGCCACATACGTGAAGTATATTGTCGGTTATGTTGCCTATATGGTTCTGTTCTCGGCAGGACTCATTCTGTGTATTGTCCCCGGCATTTTTATTGGAGTGCGCTTTATGTTTGTGCCAGTCATTTTGTTGGATGAGTCAGAGACAGATGTCGTTGAGGCCTTCAGGAAAAGCTGGAGCATGACCTCTGGAAACTTCTGGACTTTGTTTGGGCTTAGCCTTATGGCCATCCTTCTACTCCTTGCCGGTTTGGTTTGCTGCTGCATAGGCGTGATTTTCTCTGTCGTAATCTTATACTTCATGTGGATAATAGCCTACTACTATTTCAAGGGCAACAATAATGAGGTGGTTGCCATTGGGGAGTAAAAAGAAATTTTACGGCTTCTGTCATTTTATCCTACGCAAAATTTCTCAGAGGGTTATATTTTTGCAGTAGGGGATAGCGTGGGAGATGTGCAGAAAAAACGCATGCGGCTTCATTTGTTATTGAAGCCGCATGCGATGGCTAATGAAGCCGCATGCGATAGCCGTTGACACCGCTTGCGTTTTTTCTCTGTTAAAAACAGCTTTTTACTTTACCAGCACAACAAGATACTTGCTGGTGCTCCAGAAGAGCTGCGGGTTGGTAATTCGCAACACATACTGCTTGTTGGCATCCAGTGTGAGCGTGTAGCTGCTTGACGGGTGAGTTGTCAGGATGCTTGCCGACTTCGAGTAGAGCTTAATCTCTTTGTCCACCCTGATGTCAATCTTCGTGAAGTAGTTTTTGTTGAAGTTTGACTGCAGCACCTTGCCGTCGTCAAGAATATTCTGGCTCTTCAGCTCTTTCTTTGTTCCGAAAACGAACCATGCCGTGTTGAGCTGTTTGTCCTGTGCGTTTATGGTCTGTGTCTTGTCTGCGCTCTCGCTCTTCAGGCTTGTCACGTCGGAATTAAGGTTGTTGATGGTCTCGTCAAGTTCGGTGATGTGTATGTCCTTGGCGTCAAGTTCTGCACGGAGTTGTTGCAGCTGCTGGTCTTTCTCGTCAAGTTGTTTCAGCAGGTTTTCTATAGAGCGTTTAAATTCCTCGCCCTTGTATGAGCTTTCACGCAGCTGGTTTTGCAGTTTTTTTATAAGTTCTCTGTTTTGCTGCATCCTGCCCGCAATGAACTTTATGTTCTCCTTGATCTGCTGAGTTTTGTTTGTGCCCTCGCCGTCTTTGGCGATGCTCACTCTGTTTTCAGCCTCATTGATTTCACGGAAACCTTCCTGAATTTCGTTGAAAGTCCCCATCATGTCATTAATCTCATTGTCGCGCTGTGCGATTATTTTCCTAAGGCTGTCAGCTTGAGCCATACTTTCTACAGAAGGAGCTTTAGCCCCGTCGTTACAGCCAGTTAGGAGCAATGCTCCGGACATGGCAAAAAGGATAATCTTTTTCATGATTTATTATGTTTTGTTTCTTTAATATTTTTGCCCGCCACTACAATCACAATCTCGCCTTTCGGCTCTGTCGTGGTGAAGTGGTCGGCTATTTCCTTCAAAGTGCCCCTTACGCTCTCTTCGAACATTTTGGATATCTCGCGGCATACGCAGGCCTGTCTGTCGTCGCCAAATACCTCGGCAAACTGTTGTATTGTTTTTACCAGACGGTACGGCGACTCGTAGAACACCATCGTGCGTGTCTCGTCGGCAAGACTCTCAAGACGTGTCTTGCGTCCTTTTTTTTGCGGCAGAAATCCCTCGAAGCAAAATCTGTCGCATGGCAGGCCTGACGATACTATCGCCGGTATGCAGGCCGTTGCTCCGGGAAGTGTCTGCACGGTGATGCCAGCCTTGGCAGCCTCACGCGCAAGGAAAAAACCCGGGTCGCTTATTCCCGGTGTTCCCGCATCGCTGACGAGTGCTATTGTCTGTCCGGCTTTCAGCCGCTCAACTATCGACGCCGATGAGCCGTGCTCATTGAATTTGTGGTGCGACATCAGGTGGTTGCTTATCTCGTAGTGTTTCAGCAGTTTACCCGTTGTCCGGGTGTCTTCGGCAAGCACCAGATCCGCCTCTTTCAATATGCGTATTGCCCTAAGCGTCATGTCTTCCATATTTCCCACTGGTGTGGGTACGATATATAGTATGCCCATAACAATGGGCAAATATAATGTAAATCTAAGACAACACAAAATTTATTCACATTTATTTTGAAAACAAAGAAAAGATGCGTTTCTTTTGATATCTCGTTTGTTTGTAGTATCTTTGCAAAAATTATTGTCGGCACAAGTTGTCGGCGTTAGAAAACTAAAAACCGCTAACGGAAATTTTTATGAAAACATCCATATTTTACTCAATAATCTCATTCGCTGTCCTGACATTTTTTATGCCGCTGAAATCGTTGGCTAAAGATATTGTGTGGTATGCCGGACATGGCGGGGTGGCCTATCGTGTATGCGAGAAGCCTGCTCCTGTTGTGCAGATCGCTCTCGATATGTTCTCGTCAGACATGAAGGCTGTGACGGGACACAAGGCTCAACGCAAAAACGGTGCCGTGCTTGAGATTTTCCAGCTCGACAGGCTGACCAATAAGGAAATGAAGGAACTGGACAAGCCCAAGATAAATTATACGGACATTATAACACGCAATGATGCTTTTACCATAAGCATTTCTGGAGGCAAAATAGTTGTCGTGGGAAGCAATGGCAGAGGTACGGCATACGGCATTTTGGAGATGTCGCGGCTGGCTGGCGTCTCGCCGTGGATATATTGGGGCGATGTTGCCCCAGAGCATAAGAGCTGTCTGAAACTGCCTGACAATTTCTTTACCCGCCAGTATCCGTCTGTTGACTACAGAGGTATTTTCATAAACGATGAGGACTGGTCGTCAAGAGTGTGGACGCAGAAACTTGAGGGCAAGCATGCCAGAAAGGGAGAAATGGGACCATGTTTCTACAAGCATGTTTTCGAATTATTGCTGCGTTTGAGGGCAAATACCATCTGGCCTGCCATGCACGAGGGCACAACGGCTTTTTTCAAGGTGAGGGGAAATAAGGAGGTGGCCGACTCGTGCGGTATATTTGTCGGAACATCCCATTGTGAGCCTTTGTTGCGTAATAATGTCGGCGAGTGGGACGAGAAAAAATACGGACCGTTCAACTTCATCACAAACCGCCGAAATGTTTTGAGCTATTGGTCGGAGCGTCTGCACGAGGCAAAAGACATGGATGCCATATATACTCTTGGAATGCGTGGCATTCACGACGGCTCTATGCTCGGTGTCAGGACCAAGGAGGAGAAACTCAAGGGGCTGCAGGATGTTATTGACGAACAGCGTAAGTTGATTGATAAAACTTTTGGACATACAAAACAGAAGGTGCCACAGGTGTTTGTACCCTATAAGGAAGTGCTGGATATATATGAGAACGGACTGCGTGTGCCCGATGATGTGACGCTTATGTGGTGCGACGACAACTATGGCTACTTGACACGCCTTTCTGACAAGGAACAGCAGAAACGCAGCGGAGGCGCAGGCGTTTATTATCATCTCAGCTATTGGGGACGTCCCCACGACCACCTTTGGCTTACTACCACGCAGCCGGGACTTATATACCACCAGATGCGCAGCGCATACGACCACAATGCCCGCCGTTTGTGGATAGTAAATGTTCATGACCCGAAAGTGGCGGCCTACGACCTCAGCCTGTTCCTCGACATGGCATGGAACATAAATTCTGTGAACGAGAACACCGTTGGGGCACATCTCAGGGCATGGCTCGCACAGCAGTTTGGCGATAGTGTGGCTGATAAATTATATCCTGCAATGAGGGAATTCTACCGCCTTTGTGGAATTAGGCGGCCTGAGTTTATGGGATGGAGCCAGGTTGAGCTTGACAAGAAAAAATACCAGCGTGGGCTGTCGCCTATGCAGGATACAGAGTTTGCCGCCGATGAGTTTGGCAACGAGCTTGAGCGGTATCTTGTAGATTATAAAAAGATTAGGAAAACTGTTGAGGAGGCAGAGAAAATTTTGCGCCCGGAATTGAAGGACGCTTTCTTTGCGGCAGTAAAATATCCCGTGTTCTGTGCGTCGGCAATGGCTGAAAAGACTTTGCAGGCACAAGAGGCACGCCACTTCGCCAGACCAGAGGCTTTCAATATTGATGACGAGGCGCTTGAGGCTGCTGTCAGAAGTTGGAAGGCATATCAGGAAATTCTTTCCCTGACAGACTATTATAACAACAAGATGTCTGACGGAAAATGGAGAGGCAGCATGGATTGCGCTCCACGCAAATTGCCTGTGTTCGGCGAGCCTGTTTTTCCAGGAAAACTGACGGAGGAAAATATTCAGCGGTATGCCGATGCGGAGCCGGTAAAGGTGCAGCTGCAAGCCGACAACTGCATAGCCCGCAACGCATGCAGCTGGACAAAGGCAACGCAGGGTGCCCGCGTAATCGATATGCTCGGACACAGCATGAGTGCCGTAGCGTTGCCACGTGGCGGAAAACTCTCGTACGACTTTTCAGCAGCTAAAAGCGACAGCTGTTTGCTCTACGTGGGTGTTGTTCCTACTCAGCCTAACGACAAGGGCGACATTCGTTTCAGCGTCTCAATCGACGGACAGCAGCCCACGGTGATAAGCATAAAAGAGCCTTTCCGCTCGGAAAACTGGAAACGAAACGTAATGAGAGGACAGGCATTCAGAAAAATCCCTGTATGGGTTGCGTATGGCAGCCACACACTGACAATAGAGGCGTTGGACGACAACATCATAGTTGACCAGTGGATGATAGACTACGACAAAAACCGCAGTTTCTATATGGTGCCAGTGGGGGAATAGTGAGCAGGTTTCACGCCTTCTCTTTATATTCATCCCATACTAAAGAAGCGAGATATTTTTCACTTCTGCAATGCAGATCGGCAATACCTTCGTCTATTAGGGTGGAAGTCTCAGAATTGTAATATATATCTGTCGCTTCCTCAAGTGAGATATTGTGCATCTCGCTCAAACTGGCAATGATTGCCGCGCATTTGGAACTTTTCTGTATAAGTCTTGTTACTTCCATCATAACATTATACTTTCTAAGTAGGTTAGACATTCTTTAATCATTTTCTCAGAGCGAATACAGTATTGTATGTTGGGCTTCTCAAATTTTAAGAGACCAAGAGTTTCATTTCGTCGTAGAAAACGCTGGGCATATTTTTCTGCCTGCTCATAGATAGTGGTGAGGTAAAATCCTTTTCTAAAATCAAGATATTTCCTTGAGTGTCTCGTGTCTGGTTGGCTGACGATAACATCTGAAGAATGGTATATTTTTATTATTGCAACACTCCTTTCTCTTTCATAAAGTCTGTCAAGTCATCCATAAGGTAGCGTGAGCCAAAAGTATGGAGCACATCGTAAGAGGGTACGATGTATTCATACAGAATACCAGAAACCTTAAGTCTTCTGTAGATTTCTCCAGGGGACAATTGCAGCCTGTCTGCCAATTGCCCAATGCAATAAGTAACAAATTCCAGAATCTTCTTGTCCATGATAACTTTTAATATGATAGTTAAGTGCCGCTTGTCTTTTGCAAAGATAATTCCTTTTTCTCAAAAAACAAGAAAATGTACCTAAAACTTTATAACGGAAAGTGTTTAATCGGATGAATCGGATGAGTCGTAATTGTTTAGTAATTCGGAGTGATATGAAATGTAGGGCCGCTACATGTAGCGGCCGCAAGTAATAAATGTAATTTCTTTGTTTGCGGCCGTTACACATAACGGTCCTACAGATTCTCTTATTCCAAGAAGAAATCGTAGTATCTTCTTCTTCGTCTTCCTAAATACCGAAACCTATAGTGCCGAAGATTCCGTTATGATTAGGCAAACCTGCCGTATGAGAGTTGGTATGACGGAAGCTTAGGCTCAATGTCGGTGATATGCCTCTCACTATCCTCCATTTTATTCCAGCCTCGTATACAGTCTGTTTCCATTCCGTACTGCCTACACTTGCGGACATCATGCCATACAGGTCTATACTATTGTCACGTGACGGACTTTTACCGGTATTCTCACTTACAAACAGCTTTATGCCAAATCCTCCGCCGACATTTGTTGTCGTGGTATACGCCTTGATACCTTCAATGTCGTGCAGTCCTGTCACGTTCTCATAGTGTGCCAGCGCATACACCCTCGGTATTAGCTCATAGCCTATGTTTGCGCCAAACGTCGTCATGCGGTGTCCTTTGTTCTCACTTCCCGCCGATGCCGTAATGTCAATCTTCATACGGTCTAATACGGTCTGACTGTAGAACGCAGATTTGTAACTTGTCTCCTGTGCATGCAATATCATAGCCTGCATCACCAGAATCAGAGAAAAAATAGTTTTCTTCATAATTTTGGTTTTAAAAAGTTAATAATATGGTTAATTTTATTCTTCTTCAGGTTTTGTGCTAGGTTCAACAGTACCTACAAGTTGAATTTCATTTCCTGTTTTCACATAAATCTCGTATTCTCCGTTATCTTGTTTAGATAAGTTAAGTTGTATCTCGTCATTCGTAAAGTTTGTAGTTTCGCTATTAGTAACTACACCGTCCTTTACAGCAATCACCTCAACTTCATTCTCATTATTAGTGATTGTAACTTTCAAGACATTTTCTGATTTCTCATACAGAAATGTAGCTGTTGCACCATTCGAAAGAATTGTGCTGTATGGGTGTATTTGCTGGTTCTCTTGTGCAAAACAGTTAATACTCAAAAATACGATTAGGCATGTCATTAATTTCTTTTTCATTTTGTTTTGTTTGTGGTTTTATTTGTTGTTTTTGTTGCTGAATTCTGCTGCAAAATTATAAGTTGATATTAAATTTGCCAAAAGATAAAGAATGTTTTTTTAGAGAGTGTCACAATTCGAAAAATAGACTAAATGTCATGTGTTCAACAGGTTAGCTAAATATAACAACCATTTTTGATGTGTAAAGTGTGACGTTTGGCATCAATAAACGCATCAATAAACACACGAAATTTTTGCTCTGAAACACAAAAAAACGTAAATTTGTAGTTATGATACATATAATTCATTATGAAGAAGTTTTTATTTTATACTCTAATATTTTATCTTTTGCTTTCATGTAGTGGTAATGCTTCAGACCCAAGACTGGTGCAGATAGATTCCGTATTAAGTAAGAACCTGTATGACTCTGCATATATACTCATTTCAAAAATTAATACAAATGAATATAATGATAATGATAAGGCATATTATTTCTTGCTTAGGAATCATACATTGTATAGATTGCACAAGCTGGCAAAAAGTGATACAACTATATTGAGGAGTATTCAATATTATGAGAAAGTCGCTGATAAAGAAAAATTGGCAAGAGCGTATATAGGAAGAGGTGAGGTATTTTCAAGTCAGGCAGATTATGAAGATGCGATTGAATATTTTAAAAAAGCAGAGGTTCTTTTAGAAAAAATAAGTAATTTTGATATATATATAAAAGTTTATGTGCATTTGTCATATATAAATGCTGTTACTGGAAATCATAACACGGCACTTGAATATGGCGAGAAAGCTCTTGATTATGCAGGAAGAGCAAATAGTAAGCGATGGATTGGATATTGTCTTGCCAATTTAGGTGGCATATATTATTCTATGAAGTCGTGGGATAATTATAGAAGATATCTAAAGCAGGCAGAAGCCTATATTCCCTATCAACTTCCTCGTGTACAAATCGGAATGCTTGATAATTTGTCTTCATTATATAAAAAACAAGGGCGGTATGATAAAGCTGAGGATTGCCTAAAGAAGTCTTTGGAGATATATCCTATAGACCGTACATACGGCCTTTTGGCAGAGCTGTATGACCTGCAAGGGAGAGAAGCTGATATTGAGGCTATGTGGAAAAAGGCTCTTTATTCAGAAAATTTGGAAACAAGGCAATATACTATGCGTCCATATTCGGAATGGCTTGCAAAGCACGGGCGTTATAAAGAAGCATTGGACATAGCCTTGCAGATTCCTGACGCAACAGACAGTCTGAACCAACAAAAACAGACTGAGGCTATAAAGGAGGTGCAGGATGATTTTGACCGTAAGGTTGCATACATGAGATCTCAGAATATGGAGAGGATGGTATATTCTGGCATAGCAATATTAATGGTTGTTATAATTGCGGGATGGCAATATTATAGGCGGAAAGTGCAGAAAGCAAGGAAACTGCTTGCCGAGAAGCAGGTGCTTATTATGGACTACACAGCAAGGATAAGGCAACTGGAAACGGACGGCAGAGAGAAGTCGCAGGAGACCAAGGACTTGCAGCGAAAACTTGACACCTTGCGCGACAAGCAGGCAGAGATACTATATAATGGTAAGGAGAAATTTGAGGAGATACGAAATGGCGGCACAACTGTTGAGTGGCACAGGTCAGACTTTAACCATGTGGTGGAATACTACCGCACAATAAACATGCCTTTCGTAATCAGTCTGGAGCAAGACTATAAATCCTTGTCTGCCAGCAATAAATTCTTCCTGCTGCTGACGGACGAGCTGAAATGTGACAGCGATGAGATATGCAGGATAATGAACCTTACCGATGGCGCATTGAGAACAATGAGATATAGAATAAAGCAGAGAGTAATTTCGTAATTTTGAGTGATATTTGTTTGCGGCCGTTACATGTAACGGCCCTACTGCATTTTTTCAGAATCCCAGT
>OGLR01000856.1_pt1 | contig 11950 bp, 6 predicted proteins | sample 1572931 | NCBI WGS metagenome assembly OGLR01 (sample SAMEA2581997, study PRJEB24529) | metagenome | biome: Human gut stool | place: China | collected 2011 | reverse complement strand
GGACGTTATCCGGCACCCTGCCCTATGAAGCCCGGACTTTCCTCACCTGTGGTTCTTACACCACAGCCGCGATCATCTGTGCTACTCATACAAACTTATTTAATATATGTTTTACCATATATTCCGTCATTTCTATAAATTCCAATAACTTTGACATACTACCACATTAATAGTTGTATGTCAAAGTTATATGATTAGTTTTATGTTTTTTTATGATTAGATTTATGTTTTTTTACGTATTATAATCTCATCATTTTATAAACATAGCATCACCAAAGCTGAAGAATCTGTATTTTTCTTCAACAGCCACTTCGTATGCATGAAGTACATTCTCCCTGCCAGCAAGTGCTGATACAAGCATTACAAGTGTTGATTCTGGAAGATGAAAATTCGTTATAAGACAATCTATAGCCTTAAACTTATAACCTGGATATATGAATATCTCTGTCCAGCCACTCTTAACTGGTATATGTCCATTCTCATCAGCTACTGATTCAAGAGTTCTTGTACTTGTTGTGCCTACCGCGATAACTCTTCCTCCGTCAGCCTTTGTTTTATTTATAATATCTGCGGCTTCCTTGTCTACCTGATAGAATTCAGAATGCATATGATGATCTAAGATATTCTCAACCTTAACAGGTCTGAATGTTCCAAGTCCAACATGAAGAGTGACTCTTGCAATCTTAACACCCATATCTTCTATCTGCTTAAGAAGTTCTTTGGTAAAATGAAGACCTGCTGTAGGTGCTGCTGCTGAACCTTCATGCTTTGCATACACTGTCTGATATCTGTTTTTATCCTGAAGCTTATGTGTTATATAAGGAGGAAGTGGCATCTGTCCAAGTTCATCAAGTATCTCTTCAAATATACCATCATATGTAAACTGTATAAGTCTGTTTCCTTCCTCTACTATATCTATGATTTCGCCCTTAAGCTTTCCACCGCCAAATACTATCTTAGCTCCTACCTTACACTTTTTACCTGGCTTAACAAGAACCTCCCATGTATCCTGCCTGTCTTCAAGTCTTTTAAGCAAAAGCACTTCTATGGCAGCACCTGTTCCTTCCTTTTCTCCGATAAGTCTGGCTGGTATAACCTTAGTATCATTGATAACAAGGCAGTCACCTGGCTTAAGGTATTCTGTTATATCCCTGAATATCCTGTGTTCAATAGCCCCTGTGTTTTTATCAAGCACCATCAGCCTTGAACTTGAACGATCTGAAAGAGGATCCTGAGCTATCAGTTCCTCTGGCAGATCATAATAAAAATCATGTAAATCCATAATATTCCTCTAATTTCGTTCGCCTTTTACATACGGAGTTCTATGCCTGCATCGCTTAAGTCTTTATATATCTTTTCCATAACAGGGGAGATATCTTTATCCTCAAGTGTTCTGTCCTTTGCCCTGAATGAGATTGAGTATGCTACTGACTTATAGCCATCCTTAATCTGGGCACCTTCATATATATCGAACAGCTTATAGCTTTCAAGTATTTTGCCAGCACGTTTTTCAATAATCTTTTCTACATTTCCAACAAGCACTGACTTAGGCATAACCATACTAATATCTCTTGTTACTGCTGGGAACTTTGCTATGCCCTTAAACTTTCTGTCAAAGCTGGCCATTCCTGTTACTGTTGCAAGATCAATAACAACAAGATATGTTCTTTCTCCTAAAGCATAGTTATCTGCTACATCTGGATGTAACTCGCCAATATAACCTATCTTAGTACCATCATATATGATATCTGCCTGACGACCTGGGTGAAGGAACGAAATTCCTGCTGCAGGATCATATTCTGGCTTATTCTTCATGCCGATTCTTTCAAGAAATTCTTCCACAACACCCTTCATAGAAAAGAAATCTACTTCTCCGAAAGCACCAAGAGTAAACATAACTCTTTCGTCTGGAAGCTCGTTCTTGTCATCAGAAGCAATATACACCTTAGCTAACTCATATAACTTAACATTCTTGTTACGTCTGTTAAAGTTAGTTGAAAGTGATGAAAGCATACCATTAACTGGAATTGTTCTCATGATAGAGAAATCCTCTCCTAATGGATTAGATATCACAACTGCCTTTCTATACTCTGAATCCTCTGCAAGCTTAAGCTTGTCAAATACCTTAGGGCTCTCGAAAGAATATGTCATAGCCTGTGAGAAGCCTGTAAACTGTGCCACTTCACCTGCAACATCTTCTATGCTTCTTTCAAATGTGATCTTACCCATAGTTGTAGAACCCTTAGGAAGCGTTGTAGGGATATTATCATATCCGAAGAATCTTTCAGCTATATCTGCATCTCTGTTTAGATCCTGTCTGAATGTAGGTATTATAAGCTCATTATTCTTTTCATCATATTCAACTTCAAGTCTTGTAAAGTATTCAAGCATATCCTTGCTGGAAACATCTGTTCCAAGAAGTGCATTATACTTAGCTGGCTCGAAGGCTATTCTCTTCTTAGCCACTGGAGCAGGATATACATCAACAACTCCACCGACTACTTCACCAGCGCCAAGCTGTTCTATTAAATCACATGCCCTGTTCATGGCTTCAAGTGCAAGTTCTGGGTCAAGTCCCTTTTCAAACTTACCTGCTGCATCTGTTCTTAAGCCTATCTTCTTAGCAGATTTTCTTATGTTAGTACCATCAAATGTAGCTGCTTCGAAAAGCATTGTCTTAACATCATCTGTTATCATAGAGTTTTCTCCACCCATGATACCTGCTAAACCTACAGCCTTATCTCCATCACATATAAGAAGTGCATCTGAATCAAGTATTCTTTCCTGTCCGTCAAGTGTTACGAACTTCTCACCATCCTCTGCTCTTCTTACTATTATCTTTCTGCCAGCAATAGTATCATAATCATAAGCATGCATAGGCTGACCATATTCAGTCATTACATAGTTAGTGATATCTACTATATTATTGATAGGTCTGATGCCTGCTGTCATAAGTCTGTGCTGCATCCACTTTGGTGATGGAGCAAGCTTTATATTCTTGACAACTCTTGCTGTATATCTTCTGCATAAATCTGCTGCCTGAACATCTACCTTAATATAATCATTAACATCTTCATCGTTGCCAGACTCATGTACTTCAGGTGGTGTAAATGTTTTTCTGAATGTAGCTGCTGCCTCTCTTGCAATACCAAGTATGCTATAGCAGTCTACACGGTTGTTAGTAATCTCATATTCAAACACTGTATCATCAAGGCCAAGGTATTCAACTGCACTTGAACCAACAACAGCATCATCACCGAATATATATATACCATTCTCAGCTGCATCAGGATAGAATTCTCTTGAAGAACCAAGCTCTTCAATAGAGCACATCATACCACATGATTCTACACCTCTTAACTTACCCTTTTTAATCTTTATTCCATCCTCTGGAAGCGGACTTCCATCATGTCCTCCTGCTACACGTCCTCCGTCAAGAACTACAGGCACCTTCTGTCCACTTGTTCCAGGAACAATATTAGGTGCTCCTGTAACAATCTGAACTGTTTCATCTCCAACATTAACCTGACAAACTACAAGCTTGTCTGCATCAGGATGTCTCTCAACTGAAAGAATCTGACCTACAACTATCTTCTCAAGATTCTTGTCAAGTCTGTTAAAACATTCTACCTTAGTACCTGAAAGAGTCATAGCATCTCTGAATTCCTGATCTGTACACTCTAAACCTGGAACAAGGTCCTTTATCCATTTAATAGATGTATCCATACTAATCTCCATTCCTGCCCATATACTAAACAGCCACAATATGATAATCTGACTGAACAGGGCTTATTTACTTTATATGCATATACACATTACATTGCACAACATTCTATGCAGCATATATATAAATATATATATTAACTAAAACTGCTTTAAGAATCTTGTGTCGTTTTCATATAATAATCTCATATCGTCGATTTCATATTTAAGAAGTGCTACTCTTTCAAGTCCAACACCGAATGCAAAGCCTGTATACTTATCTTTATCTATTCCACACATCTCAAATACATGTGGGTGAACCATACCACAGCCAAGAATCTCTATCCAGCCTTCACCCTTACAGAAACGGCAGCCCTTACCACCGCACTTAAAGCAGCTTACATCCATCTCTGCACTTGGCTCTGTGAATGGGAAATGATGTGGTCTGAACTTAACCTTTGTATCTGGTCCAAAAAGTTCCCTTGCAAACTCTGCAAGAGTTCCCTTAAGATCTGCAAATGTTATATTCTCATCAATAACAAGACCTTCAACCTGATGGAAGCAAGGAGAATGTGTTGCATCAACCTCATCTGCTCTGTATACACGTCCTGGTGATATCATTCTGATAGGAAGTTTTCCCTTTTCCATGACTCTTGCCTGAACAGGTGATGTCTGTGTTCTAAGTACTATCTTATCATTAATGTAGAATGTATCCTGTTCATCCTTTGCAGGGTGATTAGCAGGTATGTTAAGCAGTTCAAAGTTATAATGATCATATTCAACTTCTGGTCCTTCTACTACTTCATAACCCATACCGATAAATATTTTTTCTATCTCTTCACGTGCAAGAGTGTTAGGATGCTTATGTCCTAATTCTGCTTTCTTTGCAGGAAGTGTAACATCTATAACCTCTGACTTCATCTGAAGCTCTCTCTTCTTTGCAGCAAGATCCTTCTTTGCAGCATCTAACACTTCCTCGATAGCCTGTCTTGTCTCGTTAACAATCTGGCCTACCTTTGGTCTGTCTTCCGGTGCGACTTCTTTCATGCTCTTTAATACTTCTGTAAGTTCACCTTTCTTTCCAAGAAAAGCAACTCTGATATCGTTTAACTTTTCAAGAGAATCAGTTGCTCTAATCTGAGATAAAGCACTTTCTTTGATTGCATCAAGTTTCTCTTTCATCTTATCCTCCATTCTGACACTACGCACCTGATATGCGTCATATTTCTTAATTCGGAATATTAATCTCTTTTTACAAAAAGCCATTCTTAATTGTAACACAACTTATAGTTTTGGCAAGTATTTTTCCAGAATCTCCATTGCATCCTTAGCATAAGCCGGATTATTCCTCGTTATATTTTTAATGTTATTTTTTGCATCTTCAATTCTGTTCTCATTATATTCTATCTGCTTTCTTAACTTCTGTCTTCTTACTGACAGATTGTGTCTTACTTCAACCATTTCCTTAGGATTGAGTATCGCTTTTACCTGTGCTATCCATACATGTGTATCTATAACCCCAAGCCTTCCAAGTATATGCATAAGATCTGCCTCTGCACTTGTAAGATTTCCTGTGACTTCAAGCATCTTTTTTTGTTCTTCTTTCATCTCTATATATGCCTGATACTTCTGTTCAAGCTCGTACGCACTCTTAACATTATATTTATTGTACTGATAATCAAGTACGTTGGCAGCATTTACATACTTTATCTTTATCTTATTAAGAAGCGCTGTTGCTTTGTTAAGTTTTATTTCCGTTACATATACCTTTCTTTCTATCGACTTAAGATATGCATACAGTCCGAGTGCCATAACTCCGGCAAGAAGTACTACAGTTATAAATGCACCTATATTATCTTTTCCATCTGTCACTGCCATAATCACCATAAATACAGCAAATATCGCTGCTAACAGGCCACATATAAGCTGTGCATAGCCTTTTATCCTCAACTGTTTATTCACAAGTTCCTTAGCTTCTATCCTGTACATAGAACGCTCTGTTTTAACCATTCTTATATCTCTGGCGATTGTGTTCCTGTCATCCTCTGTGTTGCGAAGCTTAGCTACAGCATCTGGAAATTCAGCCTCATACATCTCCATATTTCTGTATGCATTGTTTGATAATCTGCTATCAGGTGTATTTAATATACGTCTGTCTACCGACAGATTATCAACTCTGTCTGCCACCATAACAAGCTCTCTGCTTATATCAGCAGGTGCATTTTCTATTTTCTGTATATCCTCATAATAATCAGTCACACTGTCATATTCAACTCTGGCATTTTCTATGAACCGGGCAGCCTCTTCACATATATCGCACTGGCTTTTTATAAAGCTTCCTATATCATCACCATTAAAACCTGTTGTACTTACAGCATCAAGCTCTGCCTGCTTTAGTTCAAGTTCTCTGTCTATATCAGTTTCTATTATAGTATTAATATTCTGCCTGCTCTTTTCTGATTTTTCATAAGTATCTGGATCAGTTGATTTTATTTTGGAATTCTGACTGTCTTTTCCCTTGCTCCTTGTTACATCATCTACTTTCCTGATAAGCGTCTGAGTCTGAAGTGTATTAAGAAGATTATCATATTTTTCTTCTTCTCTTTGAACACTTTCCTGCTGTTTTCTTGTTTTTTCCGCCAGTCCGGAAGGTCCGTCTTCTTCTTCATTATTACGCATACTCTCAAGCAGTTCCTTGTAATCAGAAGTCTCTTCTTCTTTTGATGTTTTATCTGATTCATTAAGCTCAAAGCTTTTAATCATATCATTTATAGACATTTTATTGCCTGCTTCTTTAGAATTATCATACATAAGCTCTTCAAGATCTTTTAAATCATCATCCTTATCGTAGCCATTTTTTATAACATCGAACAATCCCACCTGTTTATCACCTCGCAATTCATGCTATCCTCTTGCACATTATCACAGCTTAATATCCTTCTAATTATCACGTGCACTGTAACCTCTGTATTCATCCTTCCAGCTGCTAAGTATATCTTTTACGGCCTTATGATAATATGCAACGTCACCATGCTCTTTTCTTTTTACAAGCTCTTCAAGCTTTCTATACTCTTCCTGATATCTGGCGTTATCCATAACACCTTCTATACGCTTTCTTACCGCAAGCTCTCTGTCAGATACATCCTCAACTATAAGTTCTTTGTTTCTTTCGTCAAAATATTTTGCTGCCAGATAAGCGTCATAACTTTCTGAATACTGTCCTGTTTCATAAGCCAGCTTAAAGCTTTCGGCTGCTTTATCATACATAAACATACCCGCATAAGCCACTCCCGTATTATGATATATCCTGGCTGTAAATGCACCTGGTGCATCATTTTTATACTCTTTTATTATCTGCTTATAACAATCTATTGCCTTAAAATATCTCTTTCTGTCAAGATATGTATCAGCCCTTGACCTTAAACGCTCATACACATTCTGACTGTCTAGTGTACTTAGTATTTCACTTATCTTATCTATCTGGCTTATCGAATAATAATCAACTGACTTTAATATAGTAACAAGAATAGCTGCAAGACCTGCATCACTTTTTTTCATCTGTTCAACTCTGTCTGCAAGTGCCATATCTTTTGTCTCATACCTTAAAAAATGTATAAGCTCATCACTTATAAAATCATTTGTTATTATATATATATTGTTATATATATAGTAGCACAACTCCTCATTTGAATATAATCTGACATCAGAACAGCTGATATATAAAGGATTGACTGCTAATTTATCCCTGCATAGAATCATCGTACTCATAAGCATGCCTCACTTAAATCTATTTCCTCTGTTATAACTCTGCCAGATGTCCTGAACATTTCCCCGAATCCAAGATCCTTAATAGTCAGCATACATTTGTCCTGTGATACTGCATATATATCCATTCTTATCCTTGTTGTCTTTCCCTCACGATAAGGTATGCTGCTTATATCTATTATTTTATCAGTACATTTTCCATCAGCTGTGATCAGCTTTAAAGCCAGGGTTGTCATATCTTCTATGATAAAATCCACGCTTCTGCGTGCCATATACCATTCGGTGCCCATCTTTATTATGCGGAACCTCATAGCTTTTCCACGTTCATTTATATCAGTTTCTATATTCACCTTTATACATCCATCTACTAGCAGAGTCACGTTATCAAATATATCATGGTATATATTCTCATATGCTGCATAGCAGGCTCCTCTTACATACAGATTCTGACCTATATAAGCTTTTCTGCCATTCACAAGCACCTTTGAAAGTCCATCTGGCAGTTTTTTCACATCAAAACCTTTTCCTGTAAGATATACTGATGATGCTGTATTCCTTGAAAAATAATCTGACACATACTCAACCAGTTTCTTATCTGACATGCCGCTTTGCGAATCTATCGTATACTGTTCATGAGCTGATACTATATACTGCACACCATCAGCTGTATTATATGAAAGCCTGTATATATTAATAATCTGTCCATCATAATCCATAAGGACTACTCCCGACTTATACAGTTCTTTCTGCTGTGAATACGCATAATAAGCAAAGCTTTGTATAGGACCTGTGATCATGTACTGGTTCTCGTTTATTCCAAGTGAATTTATCTGATCACTTATATCATTAAGCTCTTCTATATCAGATAATCCTGACTTAACACACAGACTGCCAATCTCATCCACATTATATCTGCCCAATATTCTTCTGATGGCATCTGCTATTGAAAGCCCGCTTACTTCATCGCATGCAACAGGTATGCCTGCCCTCATATCATAAACACAAGCCTGTATCACTGATTTATCATATTCAATTCCAATTATCAGTCCCTGGTCTTTCATGCATTTCTCCATTCTGTTTTTATCTAGTACATCATTTCGTAAGTAACACTAGTCTATTTTCTTAAATATCTCTTCTGAAACGTAAGCCTTTGTAACATAACTGTTCATCAGCTTCTTCAATGTAACCATATCATGCAGTTCCTCACTGGCAAGACATTCATTGATGGCATCTAATCTTTTGCCGGCATACTGTGCTGGAATATCATCACATACCATGTTGTATTCCTTTGTTTTTTCTCCATCTGATGTTGTAAAATAATATGTAACTTTATCGTCATAAAACATTAAAAGCTTATATGTAAATATTCCACATATATCACTTTTCATAACTGCTGTTTTATACTCCTTGTCATCATTGATGCGGTAATGCAGTTCCACCTTTCTATCCGGAATGCCGAAATATTCTATAACAGTTAATCCATACGCATTATATGGTATGCTTAGTATTCCATTGAATTTCTTATAAAAGTTATATATAAGTTCTTTTTCACATAATTCATCCAGAATAGACTGTGCTGTTTTCTTTATGTCCGATTCATTCAATAATGACAGTTCCAATGACTTTTCCTTAAGCCATGCAATATAGCATAATAATGGCAGTCCTATTTTATCCTTATATGCTCTTTCTATAACTTTAAATATAACCGGATCTGCTTTCTTATTCTTTATAACATAGTTATATGAATTATATGCTGCATATGCCTTAACAATCGAATATCCAGCCACATTATTATAATAATCTGCAAAAACCTCTGCTAATCTATTTGAATATACATTGGTAAACATCATCTGGGATATTATTCTTTCTGACAGCGAATCAACATTCACACCAAACTCCTTTGATGTTTTCCATAGAACATACATATCAGTGTTTGTACTGTTATAATGCTCCACCATATACGTAAGCAGTTGTTCATTATAAAGATGCTTTTTAAATACATATTCTGATATTTTGTTCTTATATTCTTCTTCATTAACCGATGCATCAAGCTCATGAACCATAAGCATAAAAAGCTTTGTCGCATCTACATCTGCATATCCATACTTATCAATAAGCTGCCTTGCCTCATAATACATGCCATAATCTATAAGTATTTTCACAAGACATGCACTATCTCTCACTGACAGGTTATATATATCAAGCTGCTTGTATTCATCTGTAAAGCTTTCTGCATTATAGTATTCCAGATAGAACTCTATCATCCATGAATTCAGTTTTTTTCTATACTGTTCTGATATTCCTTCAACACCAAGCGCCAGCTTATATAATTCGAGTGTATGCATTTTATATATATGTTTTCTTCTGTAGTACTCCACCTTATATATAGTGATATATTTATCGTCTATATCGTATTGGTCATACTCAGACATATCACCCGGCTCTTCAAATATTTTCTCTATCTCATAATCAACTGTCTTTTTTCTTTTACGCCCATCATTGCATATAAATACAAGCGAACATTCTTTAGTATATAGCGGAATATAAGTATCTTTCCCTGTAAGCTCATATATTACAGGTTCCTGTATCTGGCTATACTTTACCATAACTGCTTTAACATCTTCATCAAAGCATGTTATATGATACATAAACTTAAGTTTTGCTAAAAATGCTGCAGTATCGTTTTTAACAAGCTGTGGTTTTATGAACTTCTTGTAAAGATACACAAGATTGCTGTCAATATTTTCCTGCTTTAACTGTTCATAAACATATAACTCTATTATATGTTTATATGAATCATATAGCTCCTTATACAGCTCCTTATTGTATACTATATTAGCATATAGATATGATTTCCAGGGATAATTAACTCCTGAATCATATGTAAAGTACATAAGCACAATCTTAGGAAGTCTTAACTTTATATCTTTCTTTATGCTTGCCATATAGAACTCGTAAAGCCTTGTTATTCTGATACCACGAAGCACTGCCTTCTCATAATATGTAAAGCTTTCTTCATCTGCAATACCTGTCCTTATCATATGTACTATAAGTGCCTCAAGGATGTTATCCTCCTCATAGCTTTCATATAGTCTTTTTAACAGCTCTATGTCAGACATTCCAGCATTTTTTTCATTTCCAATAACCTCTGCTGCCTGTCTTGCAAGTCTTTCTGATATAACACCATATTTTATGCCCTCAGATATTACCTGTATTTCAAATCTGTTCATAACCCTTAACAAATCAGGCTGTTCGTTATATATATTTAATGCTTCAATATACATAACAGGACTTGTACATCCGTTATTAAAGGAATCCTTGATTCTTATAAGCTTTATGCTCTTATTGTGCTCTATCTGTCCATCTATATAAAACAATATCCATAAAAGAACCCATGTATCATAACCATTGTCATAATATCTGCTGACTATCTGTAACACATCAGATGTATATAGTGCATCCTTTCTTTCAAGTGTGCTCACATACAGATAAAGACAGTATAACTCAACATGACTGCTTACATCTGTTAATATCTTATCTTTAATGTTTTCAAGTATCTGTTTTCCATCAAACACATTGCCAGCTATAAAATCAAGCCCTGCCTGAAATACATCGAAAATCATGTCCGATTCTTTCAATCCGCGTACTCTTGTAAGCATTTTTCCTGTATCTGATATCCACTGTTCACGGTCTATTCTTTTCATTCTGAATGCCATATAAGCCTGCGTAAGTGCTATTCTGGCACTTCTCTGTTCCATACGGATATCAAAGCCATCATTCTTCTTATCTATATCATTTTCTTTGTTTTCTTTATATATTATAAGGTCAATCTGCTCCTCATGGCCATATGAATGTACACATATCGAAGTATAGTTGTTTCCGTTGTGAAGCCGGCTATAATCTATAAGATATTCAAGCTCATATATATCACCAACAAAATCATCTGAGTTAAGTGTTCCACGCTTCATCTTGATATAGTCCGCATCACATTCCACTTCAAGCTCTATATATCCCCATCCGCTTTTTTCTATAATCAGACTGTCCTTTTCTCCTTCTTGCGAAAGACTGTACGTTCTTGTCTGTGTATCCATCTTAAATGTGAGTGGTGATTTTTTCTTAATTGCTATTAAGAATTCTTCCATGGATTCATATACATTTTCACTGTCATACAGACTTTCATATAGATTAATGAGATTCTCATCATTTTTTAAAAATATACTCTTAAAGCTTTCTGACCTGTATAAAACAGCTGCTTCTTCCCTTGACTTCTGTACAATATTCGTAAAATGAAACAGATCATCTCCCATACCAAGACTTGTCTTTGCTTTCATGCTATAACCTGTTATAATATATGCTATATCTTTTTCAAAAGCATCACTTACTATTGTGAATCTTCCTTCAATGGTCTCTTTATCCTGAAGTTCTCCCGTAAGTGCATAATTCGAATCCGTGATCAGGCGAAGCTGTCCATCCGCATCTCCCT
>OGLR01000855.1_pt1 | contig 11968 bp, 11 predicted proteins | sample 1572931 | NCBI WGS metagenome assembly OGLR01 (sample SAMEA2581997, study PRJEB24529) | metagenome | biome: Human gut stool | place: China | collected 2011 | reverse complement strand
GAAGCGGAGCAATGAAAGCCCCAGTGGGGCTTTTAAGCGACAGAACGGTCTTGCGGCAGCAAGATGGAGGGGCCTCGCCCCGACAAGTTCCAGTTTGCCGTACAGCGCCAAACAGAGGAAAAGCCCCTGCATTCCAAAACGGATGCAGGGGCTTTTTTTGTTTACTTCAAGATGATCTCGCCGTTTTCACCGGCATCCACCACAAGGGTGCCGCCGGAAGCCAGCGTACCGTCGATCAGGCGCTCGGCGGCGGGGTCTTCCACCGCCTTGCGGATCACGCGGCGCAAATCGCGCGCACCAAACTTGCCGCCCTGACTCTTTTGCACCAGTGCCTTGAGCGCTGCCGGGGTGTAGCTGTAAGCGATGCCCTTGGCCTCCATGCCGGGCTTGTACTCGTCCAGCATCAGGGCCGCGATGCCCTGCAGGGTCTGTTCCGTCAAAGGCTTGAAGGCGATCACTTCATCCACGCGGCCAAGGAACTCCGGACGCAGGAACTGCGCCAGCGCCTTGCGGGTCTTTTCCTCGCTGAGCTGTTCCTCGCTCTTATTGAAGCCAAGCCCGCCGGTGCTCTGGTCGCTGCTGCCGGCGTTGGAGGTCATGCAGATGACCGTGTTGGAAAAATCCACCGTGCGGCCCTGCGCATCGTTGATCTTGCCCTCGTCCAGAATCTGCAGCAGAATGTTCATGACATCCGGGTGCGCCTTTTCGATCTCATCGAACAGCACCACGCTGTAGGGGCGGCGGCGCACCTTTTCGGTGAGCTGGCCGGCTTCTTCGTAGCCCACATAGCCCGGAGGCGAACCGATCATGCGGGACACCGCGTATTTTTCCATATATTCGCTCATGTCCAGACGGATGAGCGGGTCCGGGCCGTCGAACAGCTGATTTGCCAGCTGCTTGACCAGCTCGGTCTTGCCCACGCCGGTGGGGCCCACAAAGATGAAGCTTGCGGGACGGCGGCGGCCGGAAAGGTCGGCGCGGCTGCGCTTGATGGCCTGCGCCACCAGATGCACGGCCTCGTCCTGACCGATGATCTTCTTTTTCAGCTCGGCTTCCAGCCCGGCCAGTTTGACGAACTCCGTCTCCTGGATCTTCACCGCCGGGATGCCCGTCCACAGCTCAATGACCCTTGCCACATCGTCCATGGTCACTTTTATCTCGCTGGCAGCAGCCTGCTTTGCGGGCAGCTCTGCCTCGAGCTTGGCGATGCGGGTCTTCCGCTGGGCCACCTGCTCATAGTCGATGGCCTCATTGACGTCGGAGGACTCCATGTCTGCCTCTTCCTGCCTGAGGCCGTCCAGTTCCTTCTGCATCTCGAGATACTCCGAGATGACCGGGTGGGCCAGATTGCAGCAGGCGCAGGCTTCGTCCAGCAGGTCGATGGCCTTATCGGGCAGATAACGGTCGGTGATATAGCGCTCACTCAGGGTGACAGTGGCAGAAAGCACATCGGCAGGCACCTGCACATGATGGTGCTGCTCGTAGTAGTGCTTGATGCCGTTCATCACAGCAAGGGTATCGGCCACGCTGGGTTCTTCCACCCGCACGGGCTGGAAACGGCGTTCCAGCGCCTGATCCTTCTCGATATACTTGCGGTACTCGTTGAAGGTGGTGGCACCGATGACCTGAATTTCACCACGGGAGAGGGCGGGCTTCAGGATATTGCCCGCGTTCATGGCACCCTCGCTCTCACCGGCAGAGGTGATGGTGTGGATCTCATCGATGAACAGGATCACATTGCCTGCGGCCTTCACCTCGCTCAGCAGGCCCTTGACCCGCTGCTCGAACTGGCCGCGGAACTGGGTGCCTGCCACAAGGCTGGTGAGGTCCAGCAGATAGATCTCCTTATCCTTCAGGCCGATGGGCACATCCCCCTTGGCAATGCGCTCCGCAATGCCCTCGGCAATGGCGGTCTTGCCCACACCGGCTTCGCCGATCAGGCAGGGGTTGTTCTTCTGGCGGCGGCTCAAAATCTGGATGGTGCGGTAAATTTCGCGGTCGCGGCCAATGATATCGTCCAGTTTGCCTTCCCGGGCCTTGCGGGTCAGATTCTCGCAATAGGTATCCAGAAATTTGCGCTTAGGCGGTTTTTTGCCGTTTTTGCGGTCGGCCTTTTTGTCGCCATCCTTCTTCTCGCTGCTGGTAAAGCCCAGCGGGAAGGTGGCATTGCTGCCGGGGATCAGATCTTCGTCCATGCTGTCCGGGTCAGCATCCTCGCCGCCGTTCGCCATGTTCATCATCATGGAGAGCGGGTTTGCATCGCCCATCTCCTCCATCATGCTTTCCATGCGGTTCTCCATGTTATCAAGATCCTGATCCGACATGCCGAACTGCTTCATCAGATCGTCCACCGGCTTGATGTGCAGCTCACGGGCGCAGTGCAGGCAGTAGCCCTCCTGCTTCATCTGACCATTGTCCATCCGCTGGATGAAGATGATCGCCGGACGTTTCTGGCATCGAATACAGACCATAGTTCCTCCTTGTCGCCCCTGTTACAAAAAGGGGTTGAACATATTAAACGCTTTATAGTAAAGACTGCTGTGCATCACAGTGTCGTTGAGCACATTTAAATTGCCGCCGGTGATGACCACAAGCCCCCACACCACGCACAGCACGAGGTATAAGTCCAGCAGAGCGGTCATGCCGCCGGTCAGCCAGCCCAGACCCCGGTTGACGGTACCGATGACCGGCAGCTTATTCACCAGCCCCAGCACGGTGACCAGCATACTGACCAGCAGGCGCAAAAGCGCGTAGAACAAGAAGAACAGCACCAGCGTGATCACCGGTGTGAGCAGGGGCTGCAGCACGTTTTCCACAATGGAATCGGCCAGCACCACTGCGTTATCAGCCAGCACAGCGCCAATGGAGCGCTCGCAGGCTGCCACGATGGAAGCGCGGAAAGAAGCAGGCAGGAAGCCCGCATACTTTTCCGCAATGCCGGAAAGGTCTACCGCACCGCCCGCAGCAATGTTTGCTGCGATCTGGGTGCGGAAGCCGCCTGCCAGCATGTGCTCGAACACCCAGCCGGCGCAGGCAGCGGAAAGCTCCTTGGCCCCCAGCAGACTGAACAGGTTGCCCACCAGCTGCACAATGGACGAAAGAAAGCCCTTGCGCGCATAGCGCACCACCAGAATGATCCATGCTGCCGTGCATATGATATCAAAAAGAAATGACGGATTCTTGAACATACCTTGTTTTCCCTGTTATTTTTATCACTTTCCCCGCAAGAGTGCTATTTACGCATGATCTTCTCACCCAAAAATCACTGTCCGCTGGAAGCTGTCTGCTCCGGCGGTGTGACCACCTGCACCGTGTTGCCGCTGAGCACCATGATCTGCCTACCCTCGATCAGCGCCCGGGGCCGGGCCGAAAGCGGCTGGCTCCACTGGAACTCGCCCACACCGTTGAAGCGCTCCACTGTGCTGTCGGTGAGCAGGTAGAAGCCGTCGTTCTTTGCCCGGATGATCTGGCTGGCCGAGAGCACGCTGCCGCTGTAACCCACAGTCAGCTCCCCGTCCAGCAGCACGGCAGTACAGGTCTGGCCGCTGCTCAGCAGCAGGGCCGCACCGTTACTGGTGTTGGACACGCTGACGAGGGTGCCGCCGCCAAAATCGTAGCTGGCGCGTTCGCCTGCGCTGCCGCCGCTCGTGTTGTACAGCACGGCGCGGTTCTCATAAAGCACCAGCAAAAAGCCGTTGGACATCCAGCCCATCCACTGGGGCACACTGTTCTCGGAGCCAAGGCATACCGGGTCGCCCTGCGAGAGGGGCAGTACATAAAGGTTCGTGGTCAGCTGGCCGCCCACCGCCGATACAGCGGCCACGGCAAGGCGGCGGCTGTCCGGCGCAAAGGCCATGCGCAGCGGGGTGCCCTGCTCACTGGTCAGGTTCCACACCAGCTGCTGCTGCATACTGGAATTGTAAACGGTCAGCTTTGCCACGCTGTCGGTGCTGTCGGTCACAACAGCCACCTGTCCGGCATCTGCCACGGCGCACAGCGAGATGGTGCTGTCCATGGTTTTTGTATAAAGGTTCTGGGTGCGGCTTTCCACCCGAAGCTCATTGCCGGAGCGGTTGTACAGCACAAAGCGGGTCTTGCCTGCAGCAATGGCCGGGCGGGCATAGCCGCTCTGGATGCTGTTCAGGCGGGTGCCGCCAAGACTGTATACCACGCAGCTGTCGCCGCCCATCTCCACAAAGCTGCCAGACATCTGCGCCACCGCATCCGGGTCGGTGATGCCGGTCTGCTGCGGCCAGCCTGCGGCTGGTGCCAGCGCGATGACGGCAGTATCCACAAGGTCTTTTGCGCGCGCAATGGAAGACCCCACTGCGCCGGTGGCAAACAGGACAAGGATGGTCAGCACCGCTACGATGATGACGGTGCGGCGGATGCGCCGTGTGCGCACCCGGGCCCGGGCGGCTTCCAGATATTCGACGCGTCCGGCAGAAAGCGGCTCTCCTTCGGCGGAATGTCCGCCGCGGCGAATTTTGCTCATGAATGGTTCTCCTTACAGATCATACTCCACACACTTCAAAAACAGGCCCTTGGCGGGCAGGGTCGGCCCGGCGCGGCTGCGGTCACGGCTTTCCAGAATGGCGGGAATTTCCGCCGGGTCCAGCCGGCCTGCGCCCGCTTCGCACAAAGTGCCCGCCAGAATGCGCACCATGTTGTACAGGTAGCCGTCGGCGGTCACTTCAATGTCGATCTCGTCCCCCTTGCGGGTAACATGACAGTCCGTGATGGTGCGCACGGTATCGCCATGGGCTGCAGCGGAAGAGCCCGCCGCGCACAGGGCCAGAAAATCGTGCCTGCCCACGAACTGCTGCGCCGCCGCCTGCATTCTGGCTTCGTCCAGATGCCGGGGCACCCGGGTGTAATAAGCCGCGTCAAAAGGCGAGTCGATGGGGTGGTTGTGGATGCGGTAGAGGTAGGTTTTGGTATGGGCCGCGTACCGGGCATGGAAATCCTCCGGCACCACCTGTGCGTCCAGCACCCGGATGTCCGGCGGCAGATGTTGGTTGAGCGCCAGCGGGAGCTTTGCCGCCGGGATGCGGGTATCGGCGTGGAAGTTGAGCTTGAAGCCCAGCGCGTGCACCCCTGCATCGGTGCGGCTGCAGCCCTTGATATCGGGGCGGCTGCCCAGCACGGCCTGCAGCGCGTCCTGAAAGGTTTGGGTCACGCTGCGGCCATTGGGCTGCACCTGAAAGCCGCAGTAGTTCGTGCCGTCGTAGGCAAGGGTAAGTAAAAAGTTCTGCATGGAACTCCTTCCGTCACGGCTTTGCCGTGCCACCTCCCTCAAAGAGGGAGGCTATAAGGCCCCCTCCTCGAGGGGGCTGTCGCCGAAGGCGACTGGGGGAGTTCTATTTGCATATTATCTGTTTTTCAGCAGTTCTTCCCTGCTGCGGGCTTTGCCGTAATATCTCCCATAGGGATTATCCAGCGCCTGTGCAAGGGAGACCGGCTTTTCCGGCTCTGGCCTTTGCACCGGCTTTGCTGTGCGGTCAAATGTGAACCCGGCGGCAGGCCCGCCGCGCTTTACCCGGAACCGCATGGCTCAGCCCTCTGCACTGGCGGTAGAAACAGCCCCGGCGGTCAGCTTGTTCCACAGTTCTTCGCCGCCCTCAAGCAGGCCGGCGGAGTCCTTGTTCCATGCGCCGCGGATGCCGATATAGTACCGGCTCATCAGTTCCTGACTGGAGCCGCTTTCGCTCTGCACAGCATCAGAAGCGTAATCGCCCAGATCAAGGCCCGCCAGCACCGGGCAGTCGGTCCAGCGGTAGACCATGTTCCACCAGTCACTGTCTGCGTCGGACTGCGGCAGGCTGCCGTCGAGGTAGCGCAGGGTGCCGGTGGTCTGCTGGAACCCGGCTGGGTCGGACAGGATGAAGATGGAGCTCAGCGCGCCCTGAATGTCGGTGGAAAGCTTGGTGGTGCCTGCCATGTCAAGGTAGGCATCTGAGTCCTCGTTGCCAAAGTCCATGGTGTAGAGGTTCAGCTTTACCATCACCTTGCCGTCCCCGTTCCGGTCTTCGCCGTAGGCGGCAAGGGCGTCCTGCAGGGCGGTCTGGGTGGCTTCCGGCAGGTAGTGGGGTGCCACAACGGCCACGTTATAGTCTGCATGGACGGTAAAGAAATACTGCCCGATGAAGTTGTAACCGAAGAACACCACGATGATGCCGATGATGATGACCCACTTGAGGTTATAATCCCACCAGTTGGCCCAGCGTTCCTTGCGGGTGTACTGGCGCTGTTTGCGGGGCTGGAGGTCTTTGGGGTCAATATCGCGTTCGTAACGGTAGCTTGCCATGGGGCAGTTTCCTCCAAGTTCTGATTTACAGCTGTGCCAGAATGGCCTGACGCACAGCGTCCGGCAGCTGCTTCTGCTCGGCCTTGCTCATGCCTGCAGTCCGGATGGGCGGCAGCACCTTGATATGCACGCTGCCCGGATGGCACAGGTTGCCATTGTTCTCAAACAGGGCACGTGCACCGGTAATGGCCACCGGAACCACCGGTGCGCCGGTCTTGACGGCAATGCGGAATGCACCGGCCTTGAACTCACCGGCACCGCCCTCTTCCCCCTTGTAGCGGGTGCCCTCCGGGAAAATGACGAAGCTCTTGCCGCTCTCCACAATGGCAGTGGCATCGTTCAGGGCGCGCACGGATGCCCGCAGGTCGTCGCGCTGCACGAACACGCAGCCCAGCAGCTTCATCCAGCGGTTCAGCAGCGGGATCTTTTCCAGCTCTTCCTTGGCAAGGATGCCGTGGGGCTTATCCAGACTGGCCAGCAAAAGCGGGATGTCGTAGTAGCTGCGGTGGTTGCCCACGAACACGCAGGCCGTATCTTTGGGGATATTCTCAAGGCCCTCCACGCTCAGGGAAACGCCGGTCACCTTTAAAATGCCCCGGCTCCAGTGCGGGATATGCTTGTTGACGAGCTCTTCCACCAGCTGCATGTCGCCTGCAGCCAGAGCGCGTTCCGCCCGGCGCAGCACGCCATAATGGACGATCATATAACCAAATAAGTAAATAAACATCGCAATCGTGCGAAAAATGCTCATTGCGTTTTCCTCCCTCCGGCAAAATATGCCATTGTCATTGTATCACACTTTTTGTAAAAAGGGGAGAAATAACACTTTTTTTACAAATCGGAGGATCTGCGGTCTTGCAAAATTGACAAAATGCGGGTATATTTATAGTTGTAAAGCCAGCACAATGGCACTTTCTGCACGAAATGCTTTCTGCCGGCCCAATGGATGAAGAGAGAGGTACCATACGAACATGGGTTTATTTCCTTCCGCAAATGACTTCAAGACCGGTAAGGGCGTTGAAAAGGATGCTCCCCGCAAGACCGGCGTGGGCCGTTTTTTTGAGCTTGTGGGCCGTGATATGAACGGCATGTTCCTTGCAAACCTGCTGGCCTGCATCGGCTTTCTGCCGGTGATCTGTCTGGTGTACATCGGCTTTCTGGCAAACAGCCTGCCTGTCATGCTGGCAAGCGCGGTGGTAGGCGGCATTCTGGCCGGGCCTGCGCTGGCCGGCATGTACGATACCGTGCTGCGTGCCCTGCGTGACGAAGCCGGTTACTGGTGGGTGACCTATCGCCGTGCCTTCAAGCGCAACTTCAAGGCCAGCATTGCGCCGGGCATCTTCTACTGTGTGGTGGTCACGGCGCAGATCTTCCTTGTGTATTTCTGCTTCAATATGCTGAGCAAGGGCACCAATGTGGGCGTGCCGCTGTGGGTGGCCACGGTGCTGAACCTGCTCATCTTCCAGATGCTGTTCGCCTACATGTGGCCGCAGGTGGTGCTGCTGGATCAGCCCTTCAGCCTGACCGTGAAAAACAGCATCAACTGCATGATCGCGTTCCTGCCCCACGCACTGGCGGCGGCCATCGTGCAGATCCTGTTCTGGGGCGTGGTGATCCTGTGCATGCCGCTGGGCCTGCTGCTCATGCTGATCTTCGGCTTCTGGTTCGTGACCGAAGTATCCTGCCAGATCATCTACGGCGATATTGAAAAGGTGTTCCACATTGAGGAGAGCATCCGCAAAATGAAGGATGCCGAGCTGGAAGCCGCCCTCAAAGAGGACTACGGCGAAAGCACCGACGACACCGAAGAGTAAATTTGAACTTCCGCAAAGGAGAGGTGCTCCATGGAACAACGGAATAATCTGGTTTTGCAGGGCACCGAGACCTTCTCCCGCGGGCAGCTGGACAATGTGGCACTGGACGGCGGTGCACTGGTGCTGGACAGCGTGGCGGGCCGCTGCCTGCAATACGGCAGCTACACCACGCCGGAATTTGCCATGCCGGCCTTCTGCAACCTGAATGTCAGCTGGAACGCCTTTGCGCCCCACAACACCATGGTGGAGGTGCGCTGCCGGGTATATGCCGGAGGAAACTGGACCGGCTGGATGAGCTTTGGCAAGTGGGCACCGGGCTACCCCCGCTGCAGCTGCAATTCCCAGAGTGACGACGGCATGATCTTCCTCATGGGCGATACCGTGACCGTGGCAACGCCCGGCGGCGGCACCGGCGTGCAGCTGCAGGTGAACCTTTCCACCAACGATGACAAGGTCTCGCCCGCAGTGCGCCTGCTGGCCGCGGCAGTGCGGCCGCTGGCGTGGGAAAAGCACAACGGCCACCCGCTGAACCGGCAGCTCTATCTGCCGGAATACTGCCTTGCGGCCCACGATCCCAGCTTTGGCCGCACCATGGATCTGCCGCTGGTCATGGCGGCACTGATGAACTGCTGGGGCGAGGATGTCCTGCCCGAAGAAGTGGCCTATGTGATGGAGGACATGGCCCACAGCACCACCGCCAATGCGGCCTTTGCGGCTGCTGCCGCCGGCTGCTGCGGCTACCCCTGCTGGCAGGCATGGATGGACCTTGCCGACCTGCGTGCCCAGATCCACGATGACTGCTGTGTGGCAGTGCAGGTGGAGCGGCGCATCCGCGGCCAGCGGGACCCGGTGCGGGTCTGGATGGGCCTGCGCGGCTTTGGCCACGACGATGCCGTAATGGCAGATTATGTGCTGCTGAACGACCCCACCGCAGATTCCAACGGCGCAGTGAACTGCACCATGGCACTGGTGGACTTTATGCGTTACTTTACCGGGCGCGCCATCGCCCTGCGGGCAAAACCCCGCGATGTTGCCGCCAACCGTCCGCTGCGAATGCGCTGCGAGCTGGTGCCCGGCGAGACGGCAGACGTTTACTATTTTGAGCAGCGCGGCGTGAAGGACCCGCTGCCGGAAGGCTTTTCCGGCTGGGTGGCCTGTGCGTGCCACGACGGTGTGGCCCACGCCACCACCGCCCACCGCAGCTTCTGCCGGATGGAGCGCACGCCGGAGGGCGGCATCCGCTTCCCGGAAAAGATCATGGCCGCAGGCTGCCGCTGCAGCGTGTATGCAGTGGACCAGACCGGTGCCATGCGCGTGGCGGAGGTGCGGCTGCCAAAGCCGCGCCCCACGCCGGAGCAACCTGTTTCCCAGGCACAGGAAAAGCCGGCGGAATGACCGGCCCGACCCAAAGCCTTTGGGCTATAGATCAAGACATAGGAGGAACACATTATGGCAAAGACGATCATCACTTTGGGACGTGAATACTGCACGGGCGGCCGCTACATCGCTGAAGATGTGGCAAATGCGCTGGGCATCAAGCTTTACGACAAAGAGCTGATTACCATGGCAGCAAAGCACTCCGGTCTTTCGGAAGAAGCTGTTGCCGCCAGTGAAAAACGGCATACTCACAGCCTGCTGTACAGTCTGTACACCATGGGCAATGAGCTGCCGCTGGGCGATCAGGTGTTCATTCTGCAGAGCCGCATCATCAAGCAGCTGGCCGAGGAAGGCCCCTGCGTGATCCTGGGCCGCTGCGGCGACTATGTGCTGCGGGAGCGCAAGGACGTGCTGCGGGTGTTCGTGTATGCACCCAAGGAGTGGCGTTTGCAGTACGCCAAGACCAACCCCTTGGTAAAGGCCAAGGACGAAAAGGGCATCAAGGACGAGGTGGAAAAGACCGACCGCAACCGTTCTGCCTACTACAACTACTACACCCAGAACCGCTGGGGTGATGCCCACAACTATGATCTGGCCATCAACGCTGCTCTGGGCCGCGAGACCTGCGTGAAGATGATCCTGGACGCAGCCGCCGCCAAGGAGAAGAACCTTGGCTGACCGCCCGGGCGCTTCAAAATAAAACAACGATGATTCGTGGGTAGGGTGCTTTTGCACCCTGCCCACGTTTCGGGCAACGGCGACTGTTTTACTCCTTCAGTCACGGCTCCCGCCGTGCCAGCTCCCTCGAAGAGGGAGCCTTTGGCAGTATGATGGAGTTTCTGATTTTGCCAATGCCTCCCTCATTGGGGGAGGTGGCATCGCGCAGCGATGACGGAAGGAGTTATTCGGCAGCGGCCTTGCCATATTCCCTGTAACCTCAACATCAAAAGGAGCAAACGTGGAAACAAAGCAACCCCAAACCTCTCCCGCCCAAACGCGGGAAAACATTATGGGCACCATGGAGATCAACCCTCTGCTGGTCAAGCTGAGCGTGCCCATGATGATCTCCATGCTGGTGCAGGCGCTGTACAACGTGGTGGACTCGGTGTTCGTGTCCCATGTGAGTGAAAGCGCCCTCACCGCTGTGTCCCTCGCCTTCTCGCTGCAGAATGTGATGATCGCTGTGGGCGTGGGCACCGGCGTAGGCGTGAACGCCATGCTGTCCAAAAGTCTGGGCGAAAAGAACCAGAGCCGCGCCAATGCCACGGCGAAAAACGGCATCTTTCTTTCGCTGTGCAGCTTCGTGGTGTTCCTCGTCATTGGCCTTACCTGCATGAAGCCCTATTTCTATGCACAGACCAGTGATGCGGCTATTGCGCAGCAGGGCATCCAGTATCTTTCGGTGTGCTGCATCTTCAGTCTGGGCCTTTTCACCCAGACCATGGGCGAAAAGCTGCTGGCCGCTACCGGCCGCACCCACCTGAGCATGATCAGCCAGCTGGTGGGTGCCGTGGTGAACATCATTCTGGACCCCATCTTCATCTTCGGCTACTGCGGCGAGGCCCTGTCCGGCACCACCGGCGCTGCCGCGGCCACCGTCATCGGCCAGTTCTGCGGCGCGGGCATGACACTGTACTTCAACCTCAATAAGAACCCCGACATCCAGATCAGCTTCCGGGGCTTCCGGCCCAGCGCCAAGGCCATCGGCCGCATCTACACCGTCGGCCTGCCCAGCATCGCCATGCAGTGCGTGGGCAGCGTGATGACCTTCCTGATGAACCAGATCCTGATGGCCTTTACCGCCACCGCCGTGGCCGTGTTCGGCGTTTACTTCAAGCTCCAGAGCTTCGTTTTTATGCCCATCTTTGGCATGAACAACGGCATGGTGCCCATCATCGGCTACAACTACGGTGCCCGCAAGCCCGACCGCGTCAAAAAGACCATCAATCCGCATCTGGAAATCGAGGGCGTCCTGCTGACGATGCTGGATGGACGGACGAATCTGGGCTTGCAGGTGGTGGACGAGGTGAAGAAGCACTTCAAGAAGCAGGTGTACGCGACGGTGATTCCGCGCAGTGTCCGCCTCGGCGAAGCGCCCTCCCACGGCGAACCCATCCACGTCTACGACAAGCGGAGCGCGGGATGCGTCGCCTACCTCAATCTGGCGAAGGAAGTTCTCAAGCGCAACAACATCAAGGTGAAAGAATTTAAGCTGTAATCATCTTTTACCTTTTCATCCGGCGGAACGGAAATGACAGAGGAGTCGATTTTTAGTGCCCAAGAATGCCCACGGACTGGCGCGCGGCTTGGATTCGCTGCTGCCGGAAGTAGACATGATGACATCCGGCGGCGGACAAGAAATCGCGATTGGGGACATTGACCCGAATCCCGACCAGCCGCGGCGGGCGTTCCTACGACATTTTCTCCCGCCTGCTCAACGACCGTATCATTATCCTGTCCGAAGAGGTCA
>OGLR01000854.1_pt1 | contig 11969 bp, 10 predicted proteins | sample 1572931 | NCBI WGS metagenome assembly OGLR01 (sample SAMEA2581997, study PRJEB24529) | metagenome | biome: Human gut stool | place: China | collected 2011 | reverse complement strand
ATAAAAACATTATAAAGCCTTTAGGCTGAGATTATTATCCCGAACTGAGGTAGAATATTACGTTTGCAAACGTTACGACTATTTTCTGAAAATACCAATGAATTAGGGTAAAATATTAATGAATAGTCCATTTATAGCTTACTTGTGTGCCTAAACATTAATTTTCTTAGAAAAAACTTATTTAAAATGATACGACTTTCAGAAATAATCACTACCTTTGCATTCGAGTTGGAGCGGCATGAAAAGACTTGCCGTGATGAAGACTCAATTTTATATAGAGCGTTTTGATATTATCTCTCATTGAAATCTGGACAATTTCATTCCCTGAGATAATGGCAATACTGCTCACGCTTAGGATTATTGTACCCTTTTCTGAAGGGCGTAATATATCGTATAGGCGTGGGCTATTGCTTCATTACTAGGGAGTGGGCAGTCCAGAGCCTCAATGAAGTAATAAGCAATAGTTCCCACGCTTTTCCTATTTATTAACCGCTATACTTCTGGGAAACAGTTGGCAAAATAGTTGGTAATAATGTATTTATCTTATAACGAATTTGTCTGCACATTATCTAAGGTTACTAGTGCGACAAGTGTGACTGGTCAGAAATATTATGATATTCATATCATTGATAATTTGATATGCGGCAAAAGAGGAATCGGAACCTCTTTTCAAATTAAATTGGCAAAACTATATAATGCCTATATAGATTTACCTATTATCAATACAACGACTCTCAAGCCTTATGTTGGTGGTGTGCAATCTCCAGCACTAGCTATATTGGTGGAAGCAAATCTGGTTAAGACTCCTGCGTCGGATGATTTTGTGTTAAATGATAGAGAAAAAGGAGAATTAATAAAGCCTATAGTTGATAACGAAAACTCAACAAAAGGTAAAAGCAAAAGTAACAATAAAAAGTTTTATGTGATAGTTTTACTATGTATTGTCTTGGGACTGTTGATAAAGTTTTCAAGTAAACCGAGTCTTGATGCAATAGGTTGTATGGAAGAATTAATTCCCAACAAAGAATATGTCATACAACAGAACACAATAGCTACTTATGATAAGGAAAGCAATGCGCTTTTAATACAATATTCTGTGGATCAGAATGATATGGGCGTTACCCAGATGTTACTTGATGGTAGAGCAAAAATGATACCTGCTGAACGTCGGGCAAGATTTATTAAAATTATACGGGGAGATGCTGTTGTTCATATAGAGGGTGAAGCTTTTAATATGATAATTCCAACAACTGCATTAATTCCCGAATAACTTGCTCTGCAACTAGTTGAGCAAAGTTTTACTTACGTAGAAGAGACAATGAGTGAGGCATAAGCTTCACTCTTTTTTTGAATAGTTCGGAGAGTATTTCTTGTAAGTATCTAATCCATCTGTATCCGATTTGAAGATGATGGTGTCTATGAAATAGTAGTTGCCGTCATCTCCAACCAAAACATTATTAGGCACGGCATCGAAGATGTCGTGAATACCATTGGTGAAATATTCTCCATTGTCTTCTGCGTGAAAACCGATACGCTCAAACTCAGCCTTGATTTCTTCGGGAGTAGCTTCCCTCGCATTTACAACAAGTTGTTGGCGAAGAACAGCACAAACTTTTCCATCTCGATTCTGTGAGAAACCGATGAAATTGTAGGCGCAATCAGGAAAGTATTGGTTATGGGTAGGAATGCGTTCAAAGAAAGGAGTAAGGTTGTCGTCTGAATAACGGAAGTCGTTAAGTTTATAAACGTGTATTCCATCATAGGCCATATAAACCTCGTTCTCTGAACCTCGGTCAGAGAACACACCTAATGATTCCGGATCTTCAATCCAGCAATCATTCTCCTTAGCCCAGTCTTTTAGCCTTGCAATTTGGACTCCCTTGCAAGCCGTTGTTCCCGCAAGCGCTTGAATTGAGCTAAGCACTCCTCCAGCGAAAGCGGATGCTCTCGCCAATAAGCCATTGAAGCCATCTTTTGGGCATTGACTTTCTTGTGATAATCGTTCAGTTGTATCTCCATCCATTAATGTATTATATTGTTAGAATATTACGTTTGCAAAGTTACGACTATTTCCCGAAACTTCCAAGGCTTCGCTTGATTTTCTTCATAATTTGCTTTTTTGCCGACTGCAATCCTGGGGATAGAACTTCCTGTTCCAGCATATCCAATGCCATTCTTAACTCTTCGAGGAGTTCGGAATAGTATTTCATTTGCTCGTATGCTAACTTCATGCAGAGGGCCCGGATGGCATAGGGATAAGAGCATGCGGTGATTTTTGCTGCGCAGAAGTCGATGAAGTCGGAGCGGAGAGTGGATTCTTCAAAGGGTTGTCGAAGCAAGAGAGTGAGCATCAAGCGCAGCTTCGTCATGTTCTTCTCTATGAGCATTCGGTCTATCAAGTCATCGTGCTTGGCATAAAGCCACTCGTTATTCTGCAAGTCGAAATGAGTGAATACCCACAAGGCATTTGTGGATATTCGCTCGTCCTCATCGAAAGTCAACTTGTATAGCTTTTCCTTCCTATACTGATTCTCTTTGCCTTGGGTATAGGCACACATCTCGTGGATGTCGTCCATACATATTCTCTTGGCTAGTTTCTTTCTCATATTACATTCCTTCTTGTGAATTAATGATAGCCTCTATGGAATAGAGAGGGTAGTTGGTGAGCCAATCTTGCTCTCGATATGGCGACATGGATAGACGGACACCTTTTAAACTTGGATTTCGTTCTACAAATGCTTTGAGACTCTTGGCTTGAAGGTTTTCTTCAGCCTTTACCTCTATTGGAACAATCTTGTCTTCGTCTTGCAGCAAGAAGTCGATTTCTCCACGTGAGTTTTCTGCCGACCAATAATAAACGGATAGAGCTTGGTTGTTTTTCAGTTCTTGCAAGACGTATTGCTCCGTCAGTGCACCCTTGAAATCTGAGAATAATGCATTGCCGTTCAATAGGCTGTTGGCAGAAACCTTGCTCATCGCTCCCATCAAACCAATATCCGACAAAAACATCTTAAATGCCGAAAAGTCTTCGTATGCAGCAAGAGGAAGTTGGGCTTTCTTGCATCGATTTACTTTGTAGATAAGTCCGGCGTCCTTCAACCATTCTATGGCAAGCTCGAAATCCTTAGCTCTTGCACCTTCCTTGATAACGCCGTAGATAAATTTCTTGTTCTCTTTTGAGAGTTGGGAAGGGATGGAATGCCAAACCATTCTGATACGTGGCACCTCGATGGCTGGAGCATGCTTAGAAAAGTCACGTTCGTATGATTCGAGAATCGCATTTTGCCTGGCTCTCACTTTCTCCGGATTCCCGCTTTCTATGAATGCTAATATCGCTGTAGGCATACCTCCTACGAAATAATATTGGCGCAATCGTTCTTCAAATTTATTTCGGAACATGGTGATTAAGCTCCAATCCTTGCTTTTGAGAAGTTCTACCATCTTTGCTTCACCAATGGCATCCAGAAATTCAAAGAAAGAGAGAGGGTATAGATGTATGAAATCAACTTTGCCCACTGGGAACGAATCGTTTTGGTGCATGGAAATGCCTAGCAACGAACCTGCTGCTATCACATGATACTGTGGCGCTTTCTCTGCGAAATATTTCAAGGAAGTAATGCCACGTGGTGCTTCTTGTATCTCGTCAAAGATGATAAGAGTATCTTCGTCGATGGTTACTCCAGTGCTCCATTGTATAGCATTGATGATGCGACCAATATCAAAGTCATGCTCAAACAGTTCTCTGAACTTTTCATCATCTTCAAAGTTCACGTATGCAGCCTGTTTGTATGCTTCTTTGGCAAATTCTTGCATCAGCCAAGTCTTTCCAACTTGTCGGGCACCCAGCATGATTAACGGCTTTCTGTCGCTACTCTCTTTCCACTGGAATAGTTGTTTGATGGCATTTCTTTTCATAATTCCTTGATACTTTGATGGTTTTGTGTTGCAAAGATACTGATTTCTTTAGAGAATTTCAAAAAGTCGTCCTTAAAAATGTATAAAATCACAAAAAGTCGTCCTTAAAAGTGTGATATTTTACAAAAAGTCGAACTAAAAAATGCAAGAACAGCTGATATGCAAGTGCGCATACCAGCTGCTTTCTTATGTATCTGTTACTTTCTAAAGTACTTTCCAACTACCGGCAGACTCTTCAATGGAAAATCCTTCTTCACGAGATAAGCGGCGAAGATGAGGATGAGCACCGTGTTGATGAGGCAGGCGATTCCACTGGAGAAGTATTTGTTTGCCTCGGTCATTCCTGCGAAGAGGATGAGGGCGAGAACCACATAAATCATAATCTCCTTCACCGGATAGTTGATAGGATACTTCTTCTGACCCACGAAGTAGGAGAGAATCATGGCTGTTCCATATCCAGCGAAACCAGCCCAGGCACAGGCGATGTAACCATAGACAGGTACGAAGATAACGTTGATGGCAATCAATACCGCACAGCCGATGCCCGAGAAGTAAGCACCCCAGATGGTTTTGTCGATGAGCTTGTACCAGAAACTGAGGTTGAAATATACTCCCATCATGATTTCGGCAGCCATTACGATAGGCACAACCTTCAATCCATCCCAGTAGTCGCGGCCGATGATGTGGCGCAAAACATCCAGATAGCCTACCACTACGAGGAAGGCAAGTAGGGTGAAGATAACGAAATACTTCATCGCCGAAGCGTAAGTCTGGCGGTTGTCCTTATCCTTCGCCTTGCCGAAAACGAATGGCTCGTAAGCATAGCGGAAAGCCTGGGTTATCATCGCCATGATCATCGCAATCTTGCTGGCTGCTCCGTAGATTCCGAGCTGCGCATGCGCATCGCCCTTCTCATAGATGTAAGGGAAGAGAATCTTATCGGCTGTCTGGTTCAGAATACCGGCAATACCAAGCACGAGGATAGGCCAGCTGTAGCTAAGCATTTTTTTGATGAGCACCTTGGTCTCAGCCCAAGAGGCGTAAGGACCAGAAAAACCTTCCTTCAATTCCTTATAGAAGAAGATAGTCATGGTAGAGGTGCAGATGATGTTGATGTAAAAAGCATATTCCACATCACTTCCACCCATGAAGCCGAAGTAAGCGATGTTCATCGCCATATTGCCGATGATGAAGAGCATCTTCAAGGCTGCAAACTTCAATGGGCGCTTCTGGTATCTCAGATAGGCAAATGGTATGCACTGGAAGGCATCGATAGCCACGGTGACAAACATGGTCCAGACGTATGCCGGATGGTCGGCATATCCCATGGCACTGCTCAATGGATGCAAGAAGATGAATACCAAGGCCACGAAGAGCAAGGAGGTGCAGCCCACCATGCTCAAGACTGTGGTATATACTTTGTGAGCATCTTCTCCCTCCTTGTTGACAAAGCGGAAGAAGGTGGTCTCCATACCGTAAGTCAGGATGACGAGAATCAAAGCCGTATAGGCATACATGTTGGTGATGACACCATAACCACCACTGGCTGCACTGATGGAAGCCGTGTAGAGTGGCACAAGCAGATAGTTGAGGAATCTGCCGATGATACTGCTCAAACCATAGATGGCGGTATCTTTTGCGAGTGATTTTAAACTTGCCATTATTTTTCTTAATGTTGAATGTTAAATGTTAAATTGGACTTGCGCCGTCATTCAAAGATTATCTGTGTAAATCTGTAAAATCTGTGGGAGACTCTTATCCGAAGAATAAATATGCTATAGCGATTGCTGCGATGACTCCTGCCAAATCGGCGAGCAAGCCGCAAGCCACAGCGTGACGGGTATTCCTGATGCTTACGCTTCCGAAATATACAGCCAATATATAGAAGGTGGTGTCGGTGGAACCCTGGAAGATGCAGCTCAATCTGCCCACAAACGAATCTGGACCATAGTTCTTCATCGCCTCCAGCATCATGCCTCGTGCACCACTTCCCGACAGCGGTTTCATGATGGCGGTAGGCAGGGCACCTACGAAATCGGCATTCAAGCCGCATTGTTCTACCGACCACGAAATGCCTTGAATCACCATATCCATCGCTCCCGAAGCACGGAACACGCCGATGCCCACAAGGATAGCTACGAGATAAGGGATAATCTTCACCGCCGTAGTAAAACCTTCCTTCGCTCCCTCGATAAATGCATCATAAACATTCACCTTCTTCCAGAAACCAGCCAGGATGAAGCAGAGGATGATACCCAGGAGAATCATATTCGAAGCCAGGGTGGTAACCGTGTTCATCGTATCCTTGTCCATCTGTCCGAATCCCCAGATGATGATGCCTACGAAGGCGCACATTCCCAACAGGGTAGCGAGCAATACCGGCTGCAGGATATTGATGCGCTGCCAGAGCGAAGTGATGATGATTCCGGCAAGCGTAGCCACGAGCGTAGCCATCAGGATAGGGATGAATACATCCGTAGGCTGGGCTGCACCATAGGAGGCACGGAAGGCAAGGATGGTGGTAGGGATGATGGTGAGTCCTGAGGTGTTCAGAACCAGGAACATAATCATCGGGTTCGTCGCCGTATCCTTCTTCGGGTTGAGCTCCTGCATCTGCTGCATCGCCTTCAATCCGGTAGGCGTTGCCGCATTATCGAGTCCCAGCATATTCGAAGCGATATTCATGAAGATGCTTCCCATCACCGGATGGTTCTTCGGAATGTCCGGGAAGAGACGGGTGAAGACCGGGCTGAGCGCTCGGGCCAACACATTCACTACTCCCGCCTTCTCTCCAATCTTCATAATGCCAAGCCAGAGGGCGAGCACGCCCGTCAGTCCGAGAGAAATCTCGAAGGCATTCTTGGATGAGTCGAAGGTGGAATCTACAATCTTCTGGAAGATAGTCGTATCTCCCATTGCCAATCCGATGAGTGCGAAAATGAACGCAATCACGAAAAATGCTATCCAAATGTAATTTAAAACCATATTGTTTCATCTTGCGGTTTTATCAACCGCTTTTATTGTGATAATGTTCTTGTCTTTGAAAAATATAATACCTGATAATCGGGTGCAAAAGTACAATAAAAATTTCGCATAGCGCGGTTAAATGCAGAAAAATCATCCCTCTCTGAGGGATTTTTCTGCATTTCTATCTTTCTCTTCTCACAAATCGTTTGAGCAGGAAGGTGAGGAAGTAGGGGAAGGTGTAAAACTTGCCATTGAAACCGATGTTCTTATTGCAGAGTTTGATGCCGTATTTGATGTCGGGATATTTGCCGTCTTGTGCTGTTAGCTTGGCGAGCGACCTGGTGGCATTATCCGTGGCTTTTACTTCAACGGGGATGAGCGACTGGGCGTCACGAATGAAGAAATCCATTTCTAAGGTAGATTTCTCGTTGCGATAGAAGTAAAGATTATAGCCTTGCTTTACCAGCATATCGCCAACGATGTTTTCGTAGATGGCGCCCTTGTAGGTACCATAGTTCTTGTTCACTCTGATGTCTTCTTGCGATTCCTCATCTAGCGAAGCAACCAGCAAGCCCGTATCCTTATAATAGAGTTTGTATGATTTCGGGTCGTAGTTGCCTTTCAGAGGTAAGGATACTTGAGCGAGACAATAGCAAACGTTGATGATACCTGCATCACGAAGCCATTCGATGGTGCCTATGTATTCTCTGTTTCTTGCTCCATGGGCAATCTTGCTTATCTGAAATTTCTTGTTGTCTTGTCCCAGGAAGACAGAAATATGATCGTACACGTTCTTGATTTTTCCTTTGTCGAGCCCTTGTGCATATTTCGTAATATCTTCCTCATAGTCAAGAAGAAGCTGGCGCTGCATCTTGAGCGTGCCGCTGAAGTTTCCGTTGCTCACGAACATATTGACTACGGCAGGCATCCCTCCGATGGTCATGTATTCACGGAATAGCCTCTCCAACACATTCATTTCTATATTAGAAAGTGGTGTGCTGGAGACCATCTTTTCGTAAAGGCGTTCTATAAAGGCAAAATCATAGCCCTTTGCCCATAGGAATTCCTCGAAATCCATTGAGTGCATCGTGTAGTCTTCCTTATATCCTACGCTGTTCGATTCTATCTCGCGATAATTGATGCCCATGAGCGAACCGGAGCAGATAACATCGTACCTGCCATCTATCTTGAAGGCTTTCAGACTGGTGGCGCAGGCAGGACAATCCTGCATCTCATCGAAGAAGATGAGTGTGTTACCTGCTTCTATCTTGAGAGAAGGATTGATGAGGGTGAGGTTCCGGATGATACTATCCACCTCGTAACCTTCTTCGAAGATTGCCTTGTATTTTTGTTGCAATACGAAGTTGATGGCAACCACATTTTGATAGTTGTCATGGGCGAATTGTAGGATGGAAGCGGTCTTTCCCACTTGTCGTGCTCCCTTCACGATGAGGGGCATTCTCTCCTTATCGCTTTTCCATTCCTTGAGATAATTATCAATCTTTCTGCGCAAAAGCTTCATAATCAATATATTTATAGTTCTTATTCGAGTGCAAAGATACAACTTTATCACAAAATTCCAAAGTAATTCGGACTGAAAATCACAAAATTCCTATTGTTTTAAGGTGTTTTGTCACAAAATTCCGAGAGATTTGCACTTTGTCTTTACATTATTCCCTATTCGTTATACTTTTTTAATCTCCTTTTTTATCTGCTTTCAGAAAAAAGATGTACTTTTGCCGCTCAATTCAGGAAAGACAGGAAAGAAAGGATTTTGGTTATACAAAAACATAATAAGAGGAAGCAAAGGACTTCCGTTATATTTTATAAAATGGATAGAGTAAAGGAAGTATATAAGGTTACGATAGCGGGAAGCATCATCAATGTGGTGCTGCTCGTATTGAAGTTTGCTGCAGGTATCCTCGGACATTCTGCAGCAATGATAGCGGATGCCATCCATTCGCTTACTGATTTTGCCACCGATGTGGTGGTGCTGGTATTCGTAAAGTTAGGCAATAAGCCAATGGACAAGGACCATGATTATGGTCATGGCAAATACGAAACGCTTGCCACAGCCATCATCGGTATTTCGCTCTTTGTGGTGGGTGTGATGATCTGCTATTCGGGCGTTACTAAGACCTATCGTGCCATCTGCGGCGAGACACTCCAGCAGCCGGGCGTTGTAGCCTTGATAGCTGCCATCGTAAGTATCGTGATGAAGGAGTGGGCTTATCTGTTTACGGTAAAAGCCGGCAAGAAATATCATTCCGAGGCTGTAGTGGCGAATGCCTGGCATCATCGCAGCGATGCTTTATCGAGCATCGGAACGATGTTCGGAATCGGTGGCGCCATTATCCTGGGAGAAAAGTGGGCGGTACTCGACCCGCTTGCTGCCATCGTGGTGAGTGCGTTCATCATCAAGGCTGCCTGGGGACTGGTGATGCAATCTGTAAAGGAACTGACGGATGCCAGTCTTTCTGAAATGGAGGAAGATGAAATCCTGAAGATTGCAAATGAAGAAGAGGGAGTTGGAGAGATTCATAACCTGCGTACCCGTCGCATCGGAAACAAGATTGCGATAGAAATGCACGTCCGCATGCCGGGTTCTCTCTCGCTTTATGAGGCGCATGAACATGCTACTCATATCGAAAGAAGATTGAAGCAGCATTTCGGGGCAGATACCCATGTGGGAATCCATCTCGAACCGATTAAAGTGAATGGAAAATATCAGAAACCGAAATAAGATAATAGATAGAGCCGGAATAAGAATAGCTGAAATAAATGGAAACGAGCCTTGACGGTAGGATGAATCCTCCATCAAGGCTCGTTTTATTTTGTTATTTGATATCCCGTCAGATTACCAGCCAAGATTTACGCTGGCTCCTGCCATAATCCACAAACCTGGCTGCTTAACGGCAGTGAGGTCGTAATAGCGGTGGCAAGTGATGTTGTCGGCTTTCACGAAGATATTGTATTTCTTCTCGTCCCACATCAGCTTGCAATCCACCTTGGTGTATGGATGATAGCCATTCATTCTCTGCTGCCATCTTACGCTCCACGATGCTGAAAGCTTGTTCCATATCTGATGATCCAGCCCGAATACTGCCTTGTGCTTCAGATACTCCAATGCATAGAGTGATTTCAGAATGTTGGTCTCGGTCTTATGATCCTGATAGATGTAAGCATAACCCAACTTGATGCGGGTAATGAAACTGTTTGGTACCAACTCTCTCATATAGATGGTTGCATCCACGTTGTAGCCCATGTTGTTGAGCTTTCCGATGTTCATCACATGATACTTGCTGTCGTTCTGCTCAGTCACGGAAGTCTGAACCCAGTCAATCATGTTGGTGCCGTGAGCATAGAATCCGCTTACGGTTGCGGCAAAACCAGTCTGGCGATACTGGGTTCCTACCTTGAAGGTGGAGTTCCTCTCCGGGTTCAGGGTGATGTCGCCCTGCTGCACTACATTACTTATATATAAGTCGGTGTAAGTAGGCATTCTCAGAGCCTTGTTCCAGGATGCGTAGAACTTCCAGTTGTCGTTAGGGCGATAACTCATATCTACACCAGGATAGAAGCGGAAGTCGTTGTCAAGACCTGTGTTCTTGTTGGCCAAGACACCAGCCGACAAGGTGAAGCCGCCGAAGATGAAGTTGTGCTCCAACATGATGTTGGTGTTGGTGCGCTCACCCTTTCGGGTATATTGACGATCAGAACCCGAGATGTCCTTGTTGTCTTTCTCTGCGAGTTCCTCGCCCAATGCAGTAGAGTAGATGCACTCCTTGCTGATATCGAAGCCTACCGCAGTCTTACCCAAAGCCCAAGCCACGTTGGCATTCAGTCCACCACCATATACATCTAGATTGTGATAGTTTTCGCCTGCCTTGGCTCCAGCCATACCGCGAATCAGCTGATAGTGGTCCTTGAATTTGTTATAATAGAATTGAGGTGCAATCTCCCAGGTCTTCTCCTGGTTGTGCAGACTCAGGTTAAGCGAAGCCAGACCGTGGTCTGTCTTCTCATATTGGTTGTTGTATTTGGCACTGTAGAAAGTGTTGGCACCGTAGCTCTGGGTAGCAATACCCAACTGGGCGATGATGTCGAAACGCTGGTCGTAAGAGAAGGAGAGATTGCCGTAGCCCTGTCCCTTCTCGAAGTCGCTGTTCTTCGTGCCGCCATCCGAGCGCTTGTAGCCTCCGCTTACGGAATAAGCCTGAGTCCACTTGCCCGTTTCAAAAGCCGTCTGCACACGTCCCTGTGCTCCGAAACTTCCAAAGCTTCCGCCTTCTACACTTGCAGATACTCCATCATTCTTTGCCTTCTTGGTCACGATATTGATGGCACCATTGAAGGCTGAAGTTCCGAATACGCGCGATGCTGCCCCCTCGAGCACTTCTATGTGGTCGATGTCGGCAAGAGCAACAGGAAAATCAGAAGCATTGTGACCAGTCTGTGGATTGGAAATGTTGACACCATTCAGGAGAATGGTAATCTGGTCGAAGGTTCCACCATTGATGGAGATATCCGTCTGAACACCAAAGCCACCACGCTGACGGACATCCACGCCGGTAGCTAATTTCAATACATCGTTGATAGTCTGTGCAGCCGCACGATGAATATCGTCGCAGGTAATGACAGACACAATCTTAGGTGACTGCTCTACAGTCATCGGCGCACGAGATCCGGTAACGCTCACCGCATCTAGCTCGTAAGCCTTTCCGCCCTTGTAGAGGGTAGAATCAACCTTGGCTCCCTCTGTGCTTACGCCTGCTGCCTTAGCATGGCTCAGGGTAGCAACGCTGAGTGCGCCAACAAGTACCTCTCTTCCCAAAACTGCGAAGAGTGAGTAGTTCTTGTTAGAGAATCGGTTGAACTTCAAGCTGTTGCGCTTGTTGAAAATTGTTTTGTACATTAAATAAAATGTTTATAAATGAATAATAAATCGAAGCCGCAAGCCTGCTCGGTTTTCGGCATTCGGGGTGCAAAGGTACTGCCTTTCCTCGAAATGACAAAGCAAAATGTGATTTATTTTATAGGGTGTCCAGTTCTCTGTTCTTGAAAACAAGCTGGAAACATCCCTGTTA
>OGLR01000852.1_pt1 | contig 11985 bp, 13 predicted proteins | sample 1572931 | NCBI WGS metagenome assembly OGLR01 (sample SAMEA2581997, study PRJEB24529) | metagenome | biome: Human gut stool | place: China | collected 2011 | reverse complement strand
AGTATGTAGAAAGGAAATATATGTTTCACGTGAAACATTTTTTATCAGCCGTGACACAATGTTTCACGTGAAACATTCGTAATCGAACACACGTTCTAACGAACTAAAATTTCCGACAAACTACTTCTATAAGACATAAAAAAATTATAAATTCTACAATATACCCATTGACAATAGTAGAATTATATGGTACAATGAAATTCCAAAAATAAAGAAAGGAACGCCCCGGAGGGCGTAGTGTGAATGAAATGAAGAAATATATGTGCTTGACGTTAGAAAAAGATCAAGTGATCGGGGTGACATTCCGATTGATGATTACAAAAAACAGCACTGAAAGGGGGGTGTTGTAATATGGTTAGATTTGAGATATTAGATAAGTTAGTGAGTATATATGGATTACAATACGATCATGTTTCTTCTATGCGGGGTTATGTATCCCGCAAGAAAGTATGCGAAATTGAACCATATATAGGGCGGTTTGGGATCGGGGTAAAAGTCTTAATACCTAGGCATGATACTAGCCAATACGTATATTGTATGTATTATGTATTGCCTAGAAACTGTAAGAGGAGTATATTAATACGGGGAGGTGGTGTTGGTGTAATGGATTATGAATTTAATGACTATAAGGTGGGCAAGTATGATGTATTGTTTGAAAAAGACGGGTATACATTTACATTTAAGAAAGACCGGTTTAAATTTGAGTTGAAAGGATGGGATGAAATATGCGCCTTGACCTGCTCAAATCAGTAGCACGCTCACTATTGCGAACCGCCAACCGGCGGTTGTCGCAATATCGTGAGAAAGGCTTGAAGAATCCCGATATTGAGGGGATTTTGGAAAAGATAAGGAACCGCCCTTATTTTAATGAGAAAAAAGGTACTTTGAAAACAGGCGGTCTTGACCAGTCAGAGTTGAAAGAATTGATTGAGGTCCAGCAGTCTCTAAGGAGTACCGAAACGCCTGCTCAATATTCTAAAAATGTGAAAGAAATATATAGTAAGTCGGGGTTGAGCGCAAGCGAAGATCCTAATCTATTCTACCGTGCTATCAAGCGATTTGAGCAAACGCATGGTACTTACTATCGAGAGTGGACGGATCATATTGAAAGGACTGGTATAATTGAATCAAAAGGCGATACTCTCTCCCGGTGGTTTAGGGAGATTCTCAACGAACAAATCCAAAAAGAATATACCCCGCAAGAGGTGGAATCTATCACAAAAGATGGCGGTTTCAAAGATTTCTAAAATAGTGAAAATACCGCAAAATTGGGAGTTACAACCCTATGAAGATTTGAACCCATATGAATATATGTTCGATTCCTTCGTAATGGGTCGAGGTAAGAACAGAAAAGCATACTCTACATTACCTCTATCATTTGACATTGAAACTACATCAACTATGATAGACGGCGATAAGGTAGCTTGGTGTTATCACTGGCAGTTAGGCTTTGGCGATAGATGTTATTATGGGCGGCATTTGAAAGACGCTAAATTTGTATTTGACGATATAGCGGAACGCTTTGACGGTCAATGCGTTATATGTTGGATTCATAACCTATCCTACGAATTTAGTTTTTTAAGTGAATACATAGAATTTGAGGATATATTCGCCACCGCTCCTAATCATCCAATCAAATGCCGTTACAAAAATATTATATTCCGGTGCTCCTACGCTTTTAGTAATATGTCCCTGTATTTGCTGTCAAAAACATATACAATTACAAAAAAGGCAAAAGGTGATCTTGATTATGATGTGATACGGTATCCGAACACACGTTTGACAAAATCGGAACGTTACTATTGTTATTGTGACGTTAAAATTTTGACGGAGTTTTGGAAACTCCATATATTGCCTACATATATAGTGGGTAAAAAACGGAAATGGCTACCATTGACTAACACGGCAAAAGTCCGTAATGATATGCAAGGCAGGATCGCTAATTGGAAAGAGTACAAAAAGATATACTCATCCGTCTATCCTACGGAGGATATGTACGATATATTGCGTTTATGCTTCTATGGCGGTATCGTCCGGGCAAACGCACGGTATTGGTCAATGTTACTAAATGACGTGGCAAGCCGTGACCGTACCTCATCCTATCCGGCTGTACAATTTCAATATCTCTTTCCAATGGGTAGGTTTATAAAAGTAAACCCAAAAGACATTGAAAAATATGAGAGAGATTTTTGCAAGATTTATAAAGTGCAATTTGTTGGTTTACAGTGTAAAGCACCCGTCACTATTATGCCGTTTGACAAAGCAAAAACAAGCAGTGACGTGATATTAGATAATGGGCGCATATACTCTGCTAGCGTGGTAGATATCTACTGTACAGACATTGACTTTGATATGTGGACTAAATTTTACAGTGGTAAATGCAAAATACTGGAGTGTTACATATCAAAGAAAGGTAGGTTATGCCGATTCCAGATCGAATCCTTGATAGACTACTATCTGGGAAAAATGACTTTGAAAGGGGTCAAAGGGATGGAAGAGGAGTATTTAAAAATGAAAAATATGCTAAACTCAAATTTTGGATGTAGTGTTCAAAAGCACAATGACGAAACTCTTACATATGTAAGAGATACGGGAGAGTGGAAGAAAGAAGCAATCCCGTATGAGCAAAAGCAAAGCGAGTTTTTGCTATATCAAGTGGGGGTATGGATAACAGCTATTGCAAGGATGGAGCTACTCAAGGCGGTATATGCCATATGGCAATATGACGTAGCGCATGGTCTAACAAGTGGTATAGTGTATCTTGATACAGATTCTTGCAAGTATCTTTACAGGGATGGTATATACGAACATTTGTTCGCAAAATTAGATTCCGAAATAGAAGAAAAGACAAAAGACGCTTGCGAGTATTACGGTATTAAAATGACAGAAGAAATAAAAAGATTAGGCAAATGGGACTTAGAAACGGAAGAAAAAGATGATAGTGGAAATGTCGTAAGAACGACCTACCGATCTTTTAAAACATTAGGATCAAAACGATATATCCATAATGGGGAGCCTACAATATCCGGGCTACCTGTGCAAGGCTTTAAAGATTTTTGCAAAATTAAAAAAGTAACGCCGGAAGAAGCCTTTACTTGTGGTCACTATTTCCCACCGGAAATAATCAATAAACTAGCAATGACGTATACCACGACTAACAAGCATTTTAACATTACAAATGATGGCGAGACATTTGTAACGCCATCCCATTTTATACATGCACAGCGTGTCGGGTTTAAACTGGACATATCTAAATCATATCGTAGTTTTATAAACGATATTATATCAGAAACAGGAAGGAGAGGTTCGTAAAAATGAGTAAAGATAATAAATACACACAGGAGTTACTGACCGAAATATTGGATAGTAGATGGTTTGACGGGCATTACAGCCCTATGGGAGTGATTAAAAATAATACTCCCTATACAATGACATATGGGGGACGTAATATTGGCAAGACATATGCATGGCTTATCTGCATTTTAGCGGAGTGGCAATACGCCGGAAAGACTGCTTGTATTATGCGACGAATGGCGGAGACATTGAAGCCCTCAAAAGCCGCCAATACTTTTAAAAAAGTATTTGAGACTGGAATCGTAAAAAATGTGAAAAAATATGATGGTATAGTTTTCCGAACTGGTGTTTGGTGTGGTTATTGGCTCGAAAAAGGCAAGAAAAAATATGACGAACCATTTTGCTATAGTTTTGCGCTGTCGTCAAAAATTGAAATGAATAAAGGCATTTTAGATATTAAAAATTTAGGCATTATTTTTTTTGATGAAGCATTAACAGCCGATAATTACTTGCCAGATGAATGGAATCGTTTTCAAAATGCGGTCTCTACTTTGGTGCGAGAAAACGCAAATGCAATGGTAGTTCTCTGTGCAAATACCGTCTCTTGGGTAGCGCCATACTTTCGGGAGTTTGGAATATCAGACCCACGGAAGATTAAACAAGGTACTATTGATATAGTAAAAGGAATTGGAGATACTGCCGTAACAGTCGAATATTGTAATGACTGTATCGGAAGTAGATCAAAAAAGATAGTAGATAGGCGGTTTTTTGGATTTCCCGGCGGTACATCCGATATGATCAGAACGGGAGGATGGGAAGTCCATAGTTATCAGCATTTGACACGGGATATAAAAGCCAATCGGGAGATTGACTTGATAAGCCGGGATTGTTATATTGCATACGGAAATGAAATACTATGCTTAGAATTGTATTATATAGAAGATTTTGGATTGTTGGTGAACGTGCGTCCATCACGGGATTTTGAAAAAGGCGAACGGATATACACGACTGCGGAGCATACAGACCCTCGATATAAATATAGACCCGATAGCAAGGATAAGGTTGATTTACTGATATGGGGATTATACAAGAGAAATCGCTTTTATTATGCGGATAATATATGCGGAGAGACGGTCAATAAATATTTGCAAGAAGTGAAAATGCTATAGAAAAAAGAGGGGCAATGCCCCTCTTAATTAGTCTATAGTGATTGACGATATATAATCATCGATGATCATGTCCATTAGATTGAATTTTTCGCGCACAGACATCTCTTCGGTAATCATAGCCTGATTGGTCGTGACGCCAATATTGCCATGCGTGTGTTCATCATACGTCACTGACGTGTCGTATGTCGTTGTATCCGCACGATCTGTGAAAGATTTTGTGTCGCTCCCTCCAGTCTCATGGACATCTTTTCCGCCTGCGGTGTTTATGTTCCCACCTGCACCTGTCGTGCGGGTTGTTGTATCTGCACGGTCTGTAAAGGTTTTTGTATTTGTTTCTGAATAGGCATCCGCTGTCGGTGTCCCGTCAGTACCTTTATACTTACCGTATCGTGTATTTTTCCAGTTATCTTCGTGATCCGTATGTGATTTACTATTCCCGTTAAAAGCGTATGTATACTTGTCATTGTCTGTATTTTCCAGAATCGACCCCGCCTTGCCTGTTGTGTCTGTCTCTGTTCCGGCATGGGTTGTGCGCTCCGTTTCGTTTAGCGTCTCAGTGTCCGTCCGACCGTATGCGATCGTGTCGGTGTTGTCACGCACAGTCTTTTCCGAACCTGCGAAGCTGGTCACATCACTGCCAGACTTACTTTCTCTGTGTGTACTATATCTGTCGGTATTCTCAATCGGACTATACTTGCTATACAGCGCAGAAAAAACTCTGTCATAGTTATCTTTTTTCGTGTTCGTAAAGTTTAGTAGCTTTACATTATTCAAAAACTCCCTAAGCAGTAACATATAGCTCGCATACGATCCGTCATACACGCCCGTGGAATTGTGAATCTTGATAAACCAGTCCGGGACAGGTATCAACACCTTTTCCCCGTGTCGGTCAAGCGCATTATACTCAAGCTCTGTCTGCCCTAACGTGACCTCTGCCGGGATAGTATCATCCTTAAAATTCAAGTTACTCATAAAATGCATACTCCCCACATTATATCCGTAATACTCCCCCAACGTAACTACATATTTATTTAGCATTAAAATCCCTCCTTAAAGTTGGACTTTAAGGCATACCTTTAAGGCATACCTTAAAGCTTATATTATTTATTCATTTTCTTCCCCATCATCCTTGCTATCCTCTGCCGGTTCATCCTCCGGGGTATCCTCCGTGGGGTTATCGTCCTCAAATGCGTCAGACAGCGAGACTTTCCAGTTTCGATTCCATTTTTTGTTTACGTTGTCAAACGCTTCTTGCACGTTTTGTAGAAGATCGTTTACATATATCTGCGTATAGTTTTCATAGCCGTTCACCTCTGCATTTATCACTTGCGCACGTTTCATAACGTTCGTGATATTGATTCCTAACTCACGGCACACCCGGGCTAATACGTTATCATACGCTTGCAACAACATAGGTATATATGTGCTGTCTCCGCTTTTACCTGTCAGGTCAAGAGGGAGATTTCCGTTATCGTCTACGATCTCTTTTAATGTCTGCTTTTGGACGTAACTATGAGTAGTTTTTCCTTTTTCTAAATTATCGAATATCTGTTCGATCTGTTTTCTTTCGGCATCCGTAGTTGCTTTATAAAGCGGAACTATACGGGTATTACCGCTTGCAATCCGCAAGGACGTGTCAAAATGCGAAAGCATTTTGCTATAATAATATATAGTCGGTGCAATTGGTGTCCACAAGCTATTTGAGTGACCTACTACGCCATCATTGATAGATTCTTCACCACTTGCTACTCCAGTTGACCAAAGATACCTTGTCGGGTATCCGTAAAAATCAAGCTCCCCGGAAAGACCACCCCAGACATTACGCAATACGCCATCTCTCTCGATTATCATATAACTGTCATTAAATATGATAGAGAGCATAAGGACTTGCTGGTTTATGCTTTCGTCCAGATTTTCAAATTTTAAAACGGACATAAAACGCTTTAGCAGATTGTTAAAAATAACCATATTTTCCGTTAAGTCAACAGGATTGATTCCACATTTTTCACAAAAACCACTATTTTCTAAAAATTTAGTTATATTCATTCCACACCTCCTAGTAATTGTGACGCACGCCATTTTGTAATAAACTAACAATTTCATTCATTTCGGTTTCTGTCATTTGACCATCAGATCTGATCACGGGATTTTCCACGATAAAAAATCCTTTTACGTTATCTAATTTTTTAGTTACTAAACAACGATATCCAACTGTCTGACCGTAATATTTAGGCACATTGCGTATCGGTCGTTGTATTAAAATCTGCACGTTATATCGCCCAAAGGCATTGGTAGCAGACGAAACAGAATCTACTATTTTTAGCGGTTCAAAATGTAAACCTTGCAAGTCTGGTATTGACTTAGTTATACCTACTCCCGTAAGAGTATTGGCAGCAGTCTGCGCTATCTGCGTAGCGTTTGCAATGTTATCGTCAAGACAGTATGGTATCCCGCTAGCCACTTGACATTCCAACATTTGCATTATCTGTCCAGACCCATTTTTTAACTTATAAAGTCCACGTCCAGTAGTTAGATCAATTGATAGAGCTACTATCAGTTTCTGCCCCATCCAAATGTTAGTATCCAGCTCGATAGTATTTGACATAAATGGTAATGATATGTGAATAGTGGTATAAGGTTTTAAATCATAGAAGTATATTTGATCGCTTTTACCACTGATCGGTTTAATGTCAAATTCGCAAAAGTCAATTTCATTCCAGCCATCAGTGACCCGTGGTAATGACTGCTTCATAACATATCTGCCTATAACTGGAGCTTGTGTCACTGTGGTAATGCCTAAATCCCCCGCCGTGAATGGTAGCATTTGAATTGACATTACTTGTGCCGACAACGAATTAAACATACCAGTCAAAGTATTGAGCAATATAGTAGTGATATCTGGTATTCCCCAAAAAAATGACCAAAACTGATCAAGTCCCGTTTTGTCTGTTAAAAAAACAGCACTAGTACCGCTTGTGAGACCTCCATTGTACGTCAAATCTCCAGTAGCGTTAGGGTCTTTTGCAGTCGCCGTATTATCTGGATGATCTGCGGAATGGTCATATTGTGGGTCTTTGGATGAACCGTCTATATTATATCCTAAATCATTAGACGGGTTATGCGCATATGACGGGTCTTGCACATTTGTGTTAAAATCGTCAGGTTCGTCCGGAATCTCAATAGACAGATATGTTACTGTCTGTACTGCTTTGCGTGTCATAAATGCAATCGGGGACAACTTCGCAACTGATAACCCCTTACTCTGATCATATGTGGATTGATCAGGGGCATTTACTAAATCTAAATTAAATTCCTCGAACACTCTGCTTTTAAAATTTTGTGTCAAAAAAGTTAATGGAGCATTATTTAGGTAAAAGTCCCAAAAACCAGCGTTATATGTAGGTGGTATACCGTCAAATTGATCACCCTTTCTATATGTTTTAGGACCTATGTTTATAGTATTTTCATGACTATATGTGAAGTCGTCGTTTCTATAATATCCATATACAATATTATTTGACCCGGTGTTTGCGGGGGGGGTTTCAAATCGAATGCTGTCTAAATTGTAATACCTTCCTCTACAAGCATAGTCACTAGACCGCATATATAATATATCTGTGATATTGCCGTATGTAAACGCCCCGTCAACATATGACAATTCGTCAAGTAAAAAACACGTCATTACATATGCTATGCCACCACTAACAGACTTTCGAGCGGCATTGTCACGGGTCTCGCCTATTTCTCCTGCAAAAAATGACGGGTCTGGATAAAGATATGCTACTAATCCACTAGCCATTGTACGCACCTCCTAATTTTAATAAATATGTAGTATGGTTACTGTAATACGGGGTTTTTAGATTATAAATTTCTGTATATGTCCCATTGTTAAAAGGCATTTGATCATCAATAAGCAATGGAGTTTGTAGTTTTTCCGATCTGTCTACTACTTGCGTACTATTCAATATAGTATCGCTGTAGGTCATAAGAACGTCACATGTGCAATGCAACTCAACAATTCCCCCGGATATAAATACCATATCATTGATATAATACCATCTGCCAAGATTAGGGCAATGAAGATAATTAAACTTACGCCAATATCCAACGGTATCATCACTATCACTACCAAGATCGCCTGTTCCTGCCAGTTTAAAAACAGGCTCCAGAATGCTAGTACTATCTAATAAGTATGCCAGTGGTATTGATATGATATCGTATCGACCGTCTGCTAATTTTTTTACAATTTCATTTTTATTGCAAATCATTTTATATAAAGTCAAGGTTATATTAGCCATATAATTAAAAGGGGAACGTGTGTTCCCCTTTGCACCTCCTCTCTAAACTAACATTTTAGTCAAGCGTAAATGCTACAATCGGATAGTTAGCATCTAAGATTGAGCGTGTCAAGTAATGATAAAAGTCGGTATTGAAAGAAGCGGATGCGGTATATGCACTATTGGCATACTCCCTAATAATAGTCATTCCGATAGCTCTCCAGTCACACATAAGCCCAACCACTCCCTCGTGAGTAAACCCTCCTGCATCGTTTGCAGTCAAATTAAATTTAGCAACTGTGTTCGAATCCAATGATATTGTAGACACTGTTCCCAAATCAAACTTATCCTCCTCTGACGCTACCGCCTGCCACATAGGGACGGTTTCATATTCTCCGAAACTGGTCAACTTCTCATTGTAAGTATCAGCTCTAAGACCATAACGGATACGACTTTCAACCGCTTTCAAAATCCAAAAATTCGTACGAGTTGAAAAGGTGACATGCTCGCCATTATTAAATGCCGTAGTCATCTGCCGAATATAGTCCTTAGTATTCGACATTACCTCCGACATATACGAGAGAAATCCTCTGTCATGTAATGCGCTAATACCTGTTTTGTCGAAAGTAGGATTAACTTTCTTGTATTCAGTAATCAGTTTAATCGCTGTTCCCTGCTGTATTGAAGTTGCGATTGCGCACTGTGCGAGTGCGTGCTTCCATACGCTCATTCTTAGGTCAAGAATTGATAAGATGGAAGCCCTGCGCCCCGCAAGGAAGTCGCCCATCTCATCCCATCCACGAAATGCCGTGATTAAGTCCTCTCGGGAATATGACATTGCGCCGAGAAGATCAATCTTCTCGTCATAGATTTTCTGCGAGTATTTCGCCCCAAAATAGGTATGCTCTAATTCTGCATAATTTCTCCCCGCTTCTAAATTGAAGCTAGGGTCTGACATGAGATTTTCCGATGGTTCAAAATAAATTCTAGCCATAAAGCCCGGGAACATATCCCTGCTAATCTGCATTGTATTAAAATCATTGCTACGGTATACCATATCCTCAATCTCCAAACGTCCCATAACTTCCAATACGCCGTTGATGAATAACTGTTCAAAGCTGTCAGCGGATGTCACTTTTAAACCTAAATCTACCAATGCACCTGCATTAGTAGGCGATAATGTCCCGATCTGCTCCTCATATTCCTCGCCTAATGCCTGCGCAAGACCCTGTTTGGTAGCTTCTACTACGTTTTCTCTTTTCATATAATACCTCCTTAATCAAAATTTCTATGATAAATGATAGCAACGGTTACATTTACATTTTGTTCTTCGCCCTTTGTAGTGGCGTAGTTAAAGGATAAGATGTTTTTATCAATCTTATATTTTAACAAATTTGTGTCGTCACCCGTTGTATTTGTCATATCAGCCAAGGCAACCGTTTCCGAGCCATCATTTGCAATGTTATGCTCGCCCACCCAGCATATCTTATCAGAGACTCGGACTACTAAGCCGATTGTATTTCCGACTTTTACTACTGTCCCGGGGATTGTGATATTGAGTGTATTCACAGCGCCCTCTGTAATATCTGTAACAATATTCTGTCTGTTTCCAAAAACTTCCATTGTTAAAACCTCCTTTTAAAAATATCTTACAATCAAATGAGCAATGCGTTTTCCGATCATATCGGCGCCATACTTGTTATAGATAGCTACGTCTTTCTTGCTATCGACGAAACCAATCTCCAAGAGATAACATTTCCGCATATGTCGGTTCACATACCAATTGCCAATGCCACGGACGCCCCTGTTGTCAAATCCAAACTCCTTACTTAATAATTTACAAAACTTGTAGGCGTTATCTACCATTTTTTCAGTAGCGTTTACCGGGAGGTAGATTTCTACCCCCTTACCACCTCCGCTATTTAGATGAACGGAAAAATTGATCGTGGTATTCTTTTTTTCACTTTTTTTGCTAATTTTGAAAAGGCAACCCATTGCTGTTTTAGCAACGGCAACTGTGCAATCAACGGATGTATAGCCCATTTCCCGCAATTCCTTTATAATTGCATTCTTGAGTATACGATCATATCTAACTTCATCTATGATACCTCTTGAGCCTACAGCTCCGAATTTAGCGTGACCGCCGTGAATACCGATTATGTCAGTTTTTCTCATCACTTATTGCCTCCTTTAGCTCCGTAATTGCAGTTGTAAGATTTATAATTACATTTTGAGTTTTTTCCTCAACTCTCATAATGTAATAGGCCATTGCGCCGCACATGATAATGGGAAATCCAACTGTCTGAACGGCATCAATCAACTTGTCATACATATTTTACACCTCACTTTCATCCGGGAAACCCTCAAAAGGATTTGACGGATTGCCATTTTTCAAAACAAGAATGGAAGCCGGATAGATTCCCTCTTTCTTGCAATTAAGTGCAATAATAACTTCCGCCCCTTCGAATAGTTCCGTCTCAAAATCCAGATCAAACTTGACGCCATTCTCGCCTTTGATACTACACGGGATGTCAAACGCAGTATGCGTATTGATGTAGATATCGCCATCCGGGACACCCACTGCACAATCCTTTACCCACTTTGGGGTAAACGTATCCTTCGGATCAATACCCGTAGCTGATAAGATTTCTTTTACAGCAGATACAATCTTTTCCTTTGCAGACGTAACTTTTACCGAGATACGCCACTGCTTATCGCCTTTTCCACGGTATCCTCTTTCATACCTACATTTGCACAACTCACCTTTCAAATATACCCTGCACTTGCCGTTCTTCTTTTCCATTGTAACATCCTCCTTGTTTAAATTATTCATCTGATCTCCTTTCTGCCATCGTAACCTCCGTGACGGGAATTATTATATATTCATTATTAGCACATGTAACTTGATATGTCAAGTGCTATTTTCTTTATTTCTCTTTTTATAGACGATATAGTGGAAGATTTTCTGTACCCATTTTTTTTTTTTTTCACACAATAAGCATTTCACCATACACACTCCGACGTTCCTTTCTTTATTTGATGAATTCATTATACCACAATATTCTAGTATTGTCAAGGGGTTTGTTGTAGAATTTATAATTATTTTATGCCTTATTGAAATAGTTTATTCGTAATTTTTAGTTCATAGAACGTGCGTTCTGTTACAAATGTTTCACGTGAAACATTGTACCACGGCTGATAAAAAATGTTTCACGTGAAACATTGATTTCCTTTCTACGTACTTT
>OGLR01000850.1_pt1 | contig 12014 bp, 8 predicted proteins | sample 1572931 | NCBI WGS metagenome assembly OGLR01 (sample SAMEA2581997, study PRJEB24529) | metagenome | biome: Human gut stool | place: China | collected 2011 | reverse complement strand
TTGAGTCTATTGTGGAGGAGAGAAGGGAGGAAAATTGCTCCATGATTGGAAATATGCCTCCAAAAGGAGTGAGTTTTTCGGATTTTATTGCTATCTTTGCCATGTCTGTTCCGGTTTTCCTTGTTTTTGGATTCACAACACTAAGATAAGTGAAAACTCTGACATGGCAAAATCCTGGGCAACAAAATGTTGCTCAGGAACTTATAAAAATAATTATCAATTATGTTGCGGAATTAAGGAATGATAAAACTCTTCTTTTTCAGTTTGCGTAGCAGTGCCATTTTTTATTGTAAACCAGCCTCCGAAAAATTGTAAACCAATTGTAAACCGAAGGCATCATGGACTGCTTTTGTTATGTGCAGAACGTGTTGAAAAGAAGAGAGGCAAGTGCCTGTTATTAAAGCACTTGCCTCTTATCTTACTAATTTTCAGCATCTAAGGATTATTCCTCTACGGCGGCCTGCGCCGCTGCAAGACGTGCAATTGGCACGCGGAATGGAGAGCAAGAAGCGTAGTTCATACCAATCTTAGCACAGAACTTAACAGAAGTCGGCTCACCACCGTGCTCACCACAGATACCGGTGCGGAGGTTTGGACGAACGCCACGCCCCTTCTCAACAGCCATCTTAATGAGCTGGCCTACACCGTTCTGGTCAAGAACCTGGAATGGGTCTACCTTCAAAATCTTCTTGTCGAGATATGCCGGCAAGAAGCTGGCGATATCATCACGGCTATAGCCGAAGGTCATCTGCGTAAGGTCGTTTGTACCGAATGAGAAATACTCAGCCTCTGTAGCGATACGGTCAGCTGTAAGGGCAGCGCGTGGTATCTCGATCATTGTACCGATCTCAAACTTAATCTCAACGCCATACTCTGCGAATACTTCCTTAGCAACCTTCTCGATGATTTCCTTCTGCTGCTTGAACTCGTAGAGAATACCGATGAGAGGAACCATAATCTCAGGCATTGGGTTCTTGCCTTCCTTCTTCAGCTCGCAAGCCGCAGAGAGGATGGCACGTGTCTGCATGGCTGTAATCTCAGGGAATGTGATACCCAGACGGCAACCACGGTGGCCGAGCATCGGGTTGTTCTCAGCGAGAGAGGCAACACGGCGCTTGATAGTCTGAACGTCTACACCCATTTCTTTTGCCATAACTTCCTGGCCAGCCTGATCGTGTGGTACGAACTCATGGAGTGGCGGGTCGAGCAAGCGGATGTTGACAGGGCAGCCATCCATAGCCTCGAGGATTCCCTTGAAATCAGCCTTCTGATAAGGCAACAGTTTGGCAAGCGCCTTCTCACGGCCCTCAGCTGTGTCTGAGAGAATCATCTCGCGCATAGCGATAATCTTCTTGTCCTCGAAGAACATGTGCTCTGTACGTGTAAGGCCGATACCCTTAGCACCGAATGCACGGGCTACCTGTGCGTCGTGTGGAGTATCTGCATTTGTACGGACCTGAAGTTTTGTGTACTTGTCACAGAGATCCATCAGTTCCTTGAAGTCACCGCTAAGCTCTGCAGCCTTTGTTGGAACCTCGCCAGCATAAACCTGACCAGTTGAGCCGTTCAGAGAGATATAGTCACCCTCTTTATATACAACACCGTCAATCTCAACGGTCTTTGTCTTATAGTCAACATTGATTGCGCCCGCCCCAGAAACGCAGCACTTACCCATACCACGGGCAACAACGGCTGCATGGGATGTCATACCGCCACGTGCAGTAAGAATACCCTCGGCAGAAGCCATACCAGCAAGATCCTCAGGACTGGTCTCAATACGAACCATGATTACCTTGTGACCATCCGCATGCCATGCCTGTGCGTCGTCAGCGTGGAATACAATCTGACCGCAAGCAGCGCCTGGAGAAGCTGGCAGACCCTGTGTGATAACCTTTGCCTGGAGCAAAGCCTTCTTGTCGAATACAGGGTGCAGAAGCTCATCGAGTTTCTGAGGCTCGCAACGCATGATGGCTGTCTTCTCGTCAATCATACCCTCGTGGAGAAGGTCGATGGCAATTTTAACCATAGCGGTACCTGTGCGCTTGCCGTTACGTGTCTGGAGGAACCAGAGCTTGCCTTCCTGTACGGTGAACTCCATATCCTGCATATCGTGATAGTGGTGCTCAAGCTTATCCTGAAGGTCGTTAAGCTGTGCATAAATCTCAGGCATAGCCTCTTCCATAGAAGGATATTTGGCAACACGCTCCTCCTCGCTGATGCCGGCACGCTCTGCCCAACGCTGCGAGCCAATTTTTGTAATCTGCTGTGGAGTGCGGATACCAGCAACAACATCCTCACCCTGTGCGTTTACAAGGTACTCACCGTTGAAGAGGTTCTCACCATTTCCGGCATCACGGCTGAAGCAAACACCTGTTGCACTGGTCTCGCCCATGTTACCAAATACCATAGCCATAACACTGACAGCAGTTCCCCACTCGTCTGGAATACCCTCCATCTTACGATAAAGAATAGCACGCTCGTTCATCCAGCTGCGGAATACAGCGCAAATAGCGCCCCAAAGCTGCTCGATCGGGTCTGTCGGGAAGTCCTTGCCTGTGCGCTCCTTTATGGCTGTCTTGAAGAGGCTAACCAATTTCTTGAGTTCGTCAACAGAAAGATCCTTGTCGAGTTTTACACCACGCTCAGCCTTAACCTTTTCGATGATTTCCTCGAACGGGTCGATATCTTCCTTGTTTACAGGCTTCATCTCGAGAACAACGTCACCATACATCTGCACAAAACGGCGGTATGAGTCGTAAACGAAGTGAGGATTGCCCGTTTTGGCAACCATACCCTCAGCAACCTCATCGTTAAGGCCAAGGTTAAGGATGGTGTCCATCATACCCGGCATAGAGGCACGCGCACCAGAGCGTACGCTGACAAGCAGAGGGTTCTGAACATCGCCAAACTTAGAGTTCATCAACTCCTCGATATGCTTAACGGCAGCGCTGACCTCGTCCTGAAGTACCTCCTTGATTTTCTCCTGGCCCACTTCATAGTATTCGTTACAGCAACTTGTTGTAATGGTGAAGCCTGGAGGAACAGGCACACCGATAAGGTTCATCTCTGCGAGGTTGGCACCCTTGCCACCAAGCTCTTCACGCATTTTAGCGTTACCCTCGGCCTTACCATTGCCGAAGGTATAAACTCTTTTTTCACTCATGGTTGATTTGGTATCCAAATGTTATTTAATAGTTTAAGTTTCTATTTTATTAGAAGTTGTGCAAATTTAATATTTTTAGTTCATTCTACAAAATATTTATAGAAAAAAGTGCAAAGCCGACATTACATTAACCTGTGTTTGCGATAACAGAATATGTTGCCAACTGTTAGTGAAAAGGATGATGTGACGCACAAAAAGTCTGTTTTGCTTTGTCATTTCATCCGTTTAGATAAATTTCTCTCGCTCAAGAGTGCAAATACATTTTCATTCTCTTCGCTTAATCGAAATTTTATGCTAATTTTGCAGAACATTTAGAATAATATAAAAACAAGAAATATGGCAAGAAAAAAAACTCTTCCACTATACGAGAACGTGACAATGACAGATGTCGCCGCAGAGGGCAAGAGTCTGGTAAGGATTGACGACATGGTAGTGTTCGCTCCATTTTGCGTACCAGGCGATGTCGTCGACCTGCAAGTTATAAAAAAGCGAAAGAGCTATTGCGAGGCAAAAGTTGTTAGATTTCATAAATACAGCGACATCAGGACAGAGCCAGTATGCAAGCATTTCGGTGTATGTGGCGGATGCAAATGGCAGAATTTGCCATACGGAGAGCAGATTAAGGCAAAGCAGAAACAGGTACACGACCAGCTGGCGAGAATTGGCAAGATTGAGCTGCCAGAATTCCGTCCCATAATGGGTTCTGTGAAGACTCTGGAATACAGGAACAAGATAGAATACGGATGCTCAAACAAGCGGTGGTTTACGCAGGAAGAGCTGCTGTCTATACCAAAATCTGACTCACCCGAAGAGTCACTATTCCAAAGCGGCAACAGAATGCTAAACGCCATAGGTTTTCACATAACAGGGGCATTCGACAAGATATACCCCATAACAAAATGCTGGCTCATGGATGACCTGCACAACGACATGCGCAACAGCATTGACGACTACGCTAAGCAGAACGGGCTGACATACTACGACCTCCGTGAGCAGCACGGACTTCTTCGTGATATCATGATCCGGAACTCAAACACTGGCGAGTGGATGGTTCTCATCCAATTCCATTACGACGAGCAGGGCGACCACGAGCGCGCAATGGGACTAATGCAGTTCGTAGCCGACAAATTTCCACAGATAACATCACTGCTCTATGTCGACAACCAGAAAGGCAATGACACCTTCGCAGATTTGGATCTGACCGTCTACAAAGGCAACGACCATATATTCGAGACCATGGAAGACCTAAAATTCAAGGTGGGGCCGAAGAGTTTTTACCAGACCAACACAGAGCAGGCATACCACCTGTATTGCGTGGCACGTGAGTTTGCACAGCTAACGGGCAACGAGCTGGTTTACGACCTATACACAGGCACTGGCACAATTGCCAATTTTGTGGCAAAAAAAGCACGGAAAGTTATCGGTATAGAATATGTGCCAGAGGCAATTGAGGACGCGAAGGCGAACAGCCAAGTGAACAACATAGAGAACACCCTGTTCTATGCCGGCGACATGAAAGACATACTTACCGACGATTTCATAAAAGAGCACGGACGTCCGGATGTCATAATCACTGACCCGCCAAGAGCCTGCATGCACGCCGATGTGGTAAAGACCATATTGAGAGCCGCGCCCGAGAGAATTGTCTACGTAAGCTGCAATCCGGCAACTCAGGCACGCGACCTTGCCGACCTTGATATATTATATAAGGTGGCTGCTGTGCAGCCTGTGGACATGTTCCCACATACGCCTCATGTTGAAAATGTGGTGCTGCTGCAGAAAAGAAAATAAGATTTGTCGGGGCTTCAACTGGGGGCAGGCCGAAAACCTGCCCCCCAGTGTTAATCTACTTGATATTTATTTGTTTTTGTTGAGCGGTGAGGCGATTGCGGACCGGAGCCAAAAGACGAGAACGACGAACCTGAGCGCGCGACACCACGATAGTCGGCATAGCGCCCCATAATACGCTCCACATAGCCGACAGTCTCTGAGCCTCGCATATAGCCATTTTTCACAACCGGGTCGTTGTAATATTGTGGCGACTGAAGGCCAAGGACATAATGCGAGACATCAGCCCACGAATATTTATTTTTGCCATATTTCTCCGCAAGTGCCATTGCGTCACGTATATGGTAAAATCCACCGTTATATGACGCCAATATAAACTTCGTACGCTCCTCACGGCTGCCCACATCTGAGAATTTGCCATTAAGCTGTCCGAGATATTTACATGCGGCAGCAATGTTTTTCTCCGGGTCGAAAATATCAGAAAAAGCCAACCCAAGCATATCGGCTGTTGACGGCATAATCTGCATCAGGCCGCATGCTCCGGCCCATGACCTTGCCTGCGGGTCAAAAGTCGATTCCTGATAGCACTGTGCGGCAACGAGCCTCCAGTCCCACCGTGCCAGAGGCGCATATTGCTGAAACAGATGATCATAACGGCTGATTACTCCCCCTGCCCTATTCAGCATAGGCGAATATACCTTTCGTGTCACACTTTTTGTAGACAGCGCAAAGCTTTCCTCTTTTACAGCATCAGCCATCATGTTCTTTTTGTACCATCCGTTGAGCGTTGCCGCCAATTCCGAATTGCCTTGCGCCACAGCCCAGCCTTTCGTCTTACAGCTGTCGCTAACACCTGCCATGGTTAACCCTTTCATACCTTTCGGAAGCATGAAAGCAACAATGTCGCCCTCGCCGTTTTTTAGTTGCCGCACCATTTCGGCTGTATCTTTGCAAACCTCAACACGAAGTGAGACTCCAAGCTTCTGCGCAAATCTCTCTGCAAGAAGATATTGAACACCCATTCCACGTCCGTGATACTCATAATAGGTATCTGGTCCGGACATGGTAAGCACTATCAGCTCACCGTTGGTCTGAATGTCGGAGAGCGAAAATCCTCCAGTCTCCGCATCGGTACTGTCGCCCTCTACAACAGTCCCCCAAGGTGTTGTCACGGCTTTAGGCTGCCTGTCACAAGATAACAAAAGCAGCGACGGCAGCAACAAAATGTATAAATGTCTAATATTCATATAAAGTGGGTACAAAAGTAGCACTTTATTTGGAAATATTACCAAAAAAGATTAAATTTGCAACGTTTTTTATCGAAACAATATCATTTTTTATGTTACGAATAGCAGTACAATCGAAAGGCAGGCTTTATGACGACACCATGAGCCTGCTGTCTGAGGCCGACATAAAAATCAGCTCCAGCAAGAGAACATTATTGGTACAGAGCTCAAATTTTCCGCTCGAGGTACTATATCTTCGAGACGACGACATACCACAGAGCGTTGCCAACGGAGTTGCCGACATTGGCGTTGTTGGCGAGAACGAGTTTATAGAGCGCGGCGAGGACGCACAGATACTGTCTCATCTTGGATTCAGCAAATGCCGTCTGTCGCTTGCCATATCTAAAGAGATAAACTATCCCGGACTTCAATGGTTCAACAACCGCAAAATAGCTACCAGCTATCCTAATATTCTCCGGAAATTTATGAACCGTAACGGTATAAATGCCGAAATACATGTAATTACGGGAAGCGTAGAGATCAGTCCGGGCATAGGGCTTGCCGACGGCATTTTCGACATTGTAAGCTCTGGCTCCACACTTGTCAGCAACAACCTGAAGGAGGTAGAGGTCGTCATGCAGAGCGAGGCGCTGCTGATTGGCAACTGGCACATGGACGACGAGAAGCACCAGATACTCAACGAGATGCTTTTCAGATTTGAGGCTGTACGCTCGGCGCAAGACAAGAAATACGTGATGATGAATGCGCCAAAAGAAAAATTAAAAAACATTATAGAAGTGTTGCCCGGCATAAAAAGTCCAACCATCATACCGCTCGCCGACGAGAACTGGTGCTCCATCCACACTGTTCTCGACGAGAAACGTTTCTGGGAAATCATCGGAAAACTGAAAGAGCTTGGAGCGCAGGGCATACTCGTGACACCGATTGAGAAAATGATTCTCTGAGCAAAAAACAAATATAGTCTCGCCAGTAACCCTGATTGTGTAAACAGCACGCCCTGAAATGACAAAAGCATAAACACAACTGAGAAAATAATATAAGTATGTCAATTAACGCTTTTGTCCTTTCTGGGCATGCTATATAAAACTTTTATAATTTAAATTTCGACAAGGCACCAATGAACATAATCAGATACCCGAAAAAAGAGGAATGGGCAGAAATAGTTGAGCGCCCGCATCTTGATGTCTCAGCCCTAAACGCCACAGTAACCGAAGTACTCAATGATGTACGGGAAAACGGTGACGGGGCAGTTAGGAGATATGAGGAAAAATTTGACCACGCCAAGCTCGACAGCCTCGCTGTGAGTGATGAGGAAATAGCTCAGGCAGCTACCGTTACAGACCCGCAGCTGCGTGAGGCTATGGAACTGGCCCACAAGAATATATACAAGTTCCACAGTTCACAGATTTTCCATTCCGGGCGGACGGAGACTGCTCCAGGCGTGACTTGCTGGCAGAAAAGCATTCCAATAGAAAAAGTCGGTCTCTACATACCAGGCGGCACAGCCCCTCTGTTCTCAACGGTGCTGATGTTGGCAACACCCGCAAAAATTGCCGGCTGCAATGAGATTGTGCTTTGCACTCCACCCGACCGCAACGGCAACGTAAATCCCGCCATTCTCGTGGCAGCCCAGATAGCCGGAGTGAGCAAAATATTCAAGGCTGGCGGCGTACAGGCAATCGGCGCAATGGCTTACGGAACAGAAAGCATTCCTAAAGTGTACAAAATTTTCGGCCCTGGCAATCAATATGTTATGGCTGCCAAACAGCAGGTGTCACTGCATGATGCCGCCATCGACATGCCGGCCGGTCCGAGCGAGGTTTGCGTGGTAGCCGACGAAAGTTGCAACGCCACATTCATAGCAGCCGACCTGCTGTCGCAAGCCGAGCACGGCACCGATTCTCAGGTGCTTCTGATAACAACATCTGAGAAAATTTTAGACGAGGTGGAAAAAGAAATCACACTGCAACTCAACAGTCTGCCGCGAAAAGAGATTGCCGCCAAAGCCCTTGAGAACAGCAAGATGGTTTTGGTTACAGATGCAGACGAGGCGATGGAGCTTGCCAACGCCTACGCTCCAGAGCATCTGATTCTGCCATCTGAAAACTATGAGGAAATGGCAGCGAAAGTAATAAATGCGGGAAGCGTTTTCTTGGGAAAATACGCATGCGAGAGCGCAGGCGACTATGCCAGCGGAACAAACCATACATTGCCGACCCACAGATATGCCCTCGCATACAACGGAGTAAATCTTGACAGTTTCATCAGAAAAGTCACGTTTCAGCATCTTACAGAGGAAGGCGTGAAATCGATAGGAAATGCCGTGGTGACAATGGCTGAGAACGAACAGCTCGAAGCCCATGCCAACGCAATGAGAGTAAGAATTAATAATTAGGAGTTACGAATTTGGAATTATTCTCGCTTCGCTGCGATTTAAAATTTACAATTTGAAATTAAATAATTCAAAATCGGCTTTGCCGACAACTCGTAATTCAAAATTCGTAATTTAAAACTAAACAATGGAGAATTTCAACCTGCAACAACTTGTGAGGCCAAACATTTGGAACCTTGCGCCATATAGCTCAGCACGCAACGAATACAGCGGACACAAAGCCACAGTGTTTCTCGACGCCAACGAAAACCCGTTCAACAAACCGCTGAACAGATATCCAGACCCACTGCAGCTTGAGCTAAAGGCAGAATTGTCTAAGATAAAACGTGTTCCTGTTGAGAACATCTTTCTCGGCAATGGAAGCGACGAGGCCATCGACCTGCCGTTCAGAATATTCTGCGAGCCAGGCATAGACAATGTTGTCGCCATAGAGCCGACATACGGCATGTACCGTGTTTGCGCCGACATCAACAACGTGGAATACCGCCCCGTTTTGCTCGATGAGACCTTTCAGCTAAGTGCTGAAAAGCTTTTGAGACAATGCGACAGGCATACAAAAATAGTCTGGATATGCTCTCCGAACAATCCCACAGGAAACAACATTGACAGAGCAGAGATAGAGAAGGTGCTGAAAGGTTTCGGCGGAATTGTTGTCGTAGACGAGGCTTACAGCGACTTCTCCACCGAACGCCCGTTTCGCCGTGACCTTGCCGGCTACCCCAACCTGATTGTGCTGAACACAATGAGCAAGGCATGGGGATGTGCGGCTATAAGACTTGGAATGGCTTTCGCATCAACTGAAATCATAGACCTTATGAACAAGGTGAAATACCCGTACAACGTAAATCTGCTGACCCAACAGCAGGCATTGAAATCGCTGGACGAAAAGGTGGAGGTTGAAAAATGGGTGTCGACATTGCTACAGGAGCGCGCCCACATGATAAGGGCTTTCCAGATGTTGCCGGTTTGCGAGAAGGTATATCCTACAGATGCCAATTTTTTCCTTGCAAAAATGACCAATGCCCAAGGCATATATAATTACCTCGTCGGCAAGGGCATCATAGTACGAAACCGGACACGCATCGCACTTTGTCAAAATTGTCTTAGAATAACCGTCGGCTCGAAAATAGAAAATCAGGAATTATTGGCCGCCCTAAGAACCATACCTGTTGGCGTAATTTAATACGCTAAAAGGAATATTCAAATCCTATAAGAAAAACGTAAGTGACTCCATTGACCAACGAAACCGCTTGCGATGGGCATTGAAGCCGCTTTCGATGGACATTGAAGCCGCTTGCATAATTTTGCATAGTTTTCCCAATAATTAGTGCGCTGACCGTCTCGCAATATGTCAACGACATAAATAGAAAACTTTTCATATGGACACAGCCATACCCTCGTTGGCAAGAATTGTGTTTGAAAAAATTTTCCTTGCCTCATCCAGCAGACACTCCTCATTTTCATAACGTGAGGAGAAATGCCCGAGCATCAGTTTTCCGGCATTTGCGTCAAGCGCCACCCGGGCTGCCTGCTGGGCCGTAGAGTGGTAGTAAAGCCTTGCGCGGTCTTCGGCGTCCGCTCCGTATGTCGACTCATGGTACAGAAGGTCTACATCTTTTACAACGGTATGCAGTTTCGGCAAATAGCGGGTGTCTGAGCAATAAGCATAGCTGCGCACTGGGTCGGCAGGTCTCGTCAGCTTCTCGTTTGGTACGACATCGCCGTCGGGAGTCGTCCAGTCGGCACCAGCCCTGATGTTATTCAACTGAGAGAGCGGCACCTCGTAAAAGTCTATCATCTCACGGTTTATGTGGCGGTTGCTGAACTTTTCACGGAACAGGAAACCGCAACATGGCACACGGTGCGAAAGGGGTATTGTCTCTACAGTTATGCTTCTGTCGTCATAAACGATTTTGTGCTCATTGCAGTCGAGGGGATGGAAAACAACCTCGTATTCCAGTCCTGTACAAAACAAGTCGAGCATGGACTGAAGCATAGGCCCAAGCTCAGCAGGGGCATAAACGTGCAATGGGGCTATGCGGCCGAGCATGCCGAAAGTGGAAATCATCCCTATAAGTCCGAAGCAGTGGTCGCCATGCAGATGCGAGATAAACACGGTGTTTATCCTGGTGAACTTAATTCGCGACTGGCGCAACTGCATTTGTGTGCCCTCGCCACAATCCACCATAAAGCACTTGCCGCGGATTTCAACGACCTGCGACGAACAATGATGCTTCAGTGTTGGGGTGGCGCTGCCACAACCGAGAATGTGAATGCGGAAAGGCTCCATTACATTTTTTAGATGGTTTGATTATTCTACATAAAACAGTCGCCCTGAAAGGGCATTGAGCCCATTGCGTTTGTAGGAATCGGCCTATTGCCTGCGATAGGCAAAAATTCCATTGGCATTTTCCAGACAAAGAGAATCGGGGCCTATTAGGTCTATCTGGAAAGTGTCGGCGTTGAGAACCATGTTGCCGTTCAGCAGTTTCCACTGCGTCCACGGGTTGGTCTCCGCCTTTATCGACGACTCCACTATTCCACCTTCACGAATTTCGAAACTCTTGTCAATGCTTGTCCATTTTCCGAGGAGCGACGTTATGTTTATCACCTTGTCGGCAATGTGCTCGCCATTTGCCGTGTGCGACAATACGGCAACACGATCGCCAGCCAACAGACCACCATAGACAACCGTCATACCGGAGTCCACACTTGCCAGAACAAGCTCCATTGTGTCGCCGACATCAGTGATGAGCTGCAGCGAGCTCATAGCCGTGCCGTCGCCAAGCACACCGTAGAGTGATGAGTCGGCAACGGTTTCCACGATGACAGAGTCGCAGCCCGCATCTTGATTACCGTTACTGTTTTTGTCGGTGCAACCAGCTGTCAGCATTGCCGCCACTGCCGGAATCAAATATAATTGTTTTCGTATTCTCATAGACGAAATCTGTTTACATGTTGCCATTTTTCTTTGCCTCGTCCCACAGGCGGTCCATTTCGACAAGTGTCAGGTCTTTTATGTTTTTGCCCGCCTCCTTAGCCTTTGCCTCAATGTAGTTGAATCTCGATATGAACTTCTGGTTTGTACGCTCGAGGGCATTGTCGGGATTTATCTTTTAAAGCCGTGCCGCATTTATCACGCTGAACAGAAAATCGCCAAGCTCAGCCTCCGATTTTTCATGGTCGTTGTTTGCAAGCTCAGTCTCAAGTTCTCCAAGCTCCTCACGCACCTTAGCCCACACATCCTCACGCTGCTCCCAGTCGAAGCCCACGTTGCGTGCTTTGTCCTGTATGCGATACGCCTTAATCAGCGACGGCAGCGCATCAGGAACACCAGAGAGAACAGTCTTGTTGCCGTCTTTCTCACGCAGTTTTATCTGTTCCCAGTTCTGAATCACCTGCTGTGCCGTCTTCACTTCTTCCG
>OGLR01000849.1_pt1 | contig 12022 bp, 16 predicted proteins | sample 1572931 | NCBI WGS metagenome assembly OGLR01 (sample SAMEA2581997, study PRJEB24529) | metagenome | biome: Human gut stool | place: China | collected 2011 | reverse complement strand
CCCTGCTGCTGATAAACAATCCGGGCACACACGCACTGGTGCTGCGTAAGGTGGCAAACACCATTCGTGACAGCGTGTACGCGCAGTATATTTGGGCAATCGGTGAATTGGGCATGGCGGCGTATTGGGAAGCAAAGGTTTCCCCGATGGAGCTGATCTATAAGCCAACAGGGCAGAAGATCATGTTCCGGGGCGCTGACGATCCCATGAAGATCAAGTCTATCAAGGTTCCGTTTGGCTATATCGCCGTGACGCATTTTGAAGAAAAAGACCAGTTTGCCGGACGTGCAGAAATCCGAAACATTTTGCAGTCCACCATGCGAGGCGGCTCGGTGTTTTGGAACTTTGAAAGCTATAACCCGCCGATTTCGCGTGACAACTGGGCGAATAAGGATAGCTTGGAAGAACGCGCTGACCGGCTGTGCCACAAGTCAACGTACCTGCAAGCACCGCCTGAGTGGTTGGGAGAACAGTTTCTTGCAGAAGCGGAACACCTGAAAGAGACGGACGAGCGTGCATATCAGCACGAATATCTCGGAATTCCGGTCGGAACGGGCGGAAATGTGTTTGAGAATTTGGAACTGCGAGAAATCACCGACGAGGAAATGTCGCACTTCGACCGCATTTATAATGGCGTTGACTGGGGCTATTTCCCTGACCCGTGGGCATTTAACCGTTGCCATTATGATTCCGCACGGAGAACACTATACATTTTTGCGGAAATGACAGCGAACAAAAAGAGAAATAAGGAAACAGCCGATATGTTGCTTGACTACGGGCTGACCCGAGATGACCTCATCACCGCAGACGGCGCAGAGCCTAAGAGCGTCGCGGACTATCAAAAGTTCGGCTTGCGCTGCATCAGCGCAAGAAAAGGGCCGGGAAGTATTGACCGCTCCATGCAGTGGTTGCAAGGCTTGTCGAGCATTGTAATTGACAAGGTAAAATGCCCCAAAACGGCAGAAGAATTTATTTCCTATGAGTACGAAAGGAACCGCGATGGAGAGATCATCAGCGGTTATCCTGATGCAAACAACCACCATATTGATGCGTGCCGATATGCGACGGAATCGATATGGAAAGTGCCCGGACAAAAGGGCAAGAGCGATTATACTCCCATTTGGAACAGATAGGACGGTGAGCGGCTATCAAAACATATAACGACCTTGTGGCGTTCGGTGAAAACGAGCGGGCGCGCATTGAGTTTATCCGCAGCGCGATCAATGACCACAAAGAATCAAAAGAGTACAGAATCGCAAGCGAAGCGCGGTTATATTTCAACAGAGAAAACCCGACGATCAATCACTATCAAAAACTGCTGTATGACATGCAGGGGCGCGCACATGTAGACATTTGGGCGGCAAACCACAAATTGGCCAGCTCGTTCTTCCGAATGGCTGTCACGCAGAAAGTATCGTATCTTCTGGCAAACGGCGCGACATTTTCGAAAGAAGAAACGAAGAATGCCTTGCCGGTGGACTTCGACCAAAAGCTGACGAAAGCTGCGCGATACGCAAAAATTGGCGGCGTATCTTACGGATTCTGGGATTTAGAGAATATTCATATTTTTTCTATCCTTGAATTTGCCCCTCTGCTGGATGAAGAAGACGGCGCGCTGAAAGCCGGTATCCGCTTTTGGCAGGTTGCGCCGGATAAGCCGTTGAGAGCGACGCTGTACGAAATGGACGGCTTTACCGAGTATTTCCAGCCAAGCGACGAAGATATGGTCGTTATGCAACCGAAACGCAGCTATAAGCTAATCGAGCGCAAGGCAGAGGTCGGCGAAACCGAAATTTTCGATGGTGGGAATTATCCGGGATTTCCGATTATTCCTCTTAAAAATGATGAAGAAAGGCTTTCCGAGCTTGTTGGGCGGAAAAACACCATTGATGCGCTTGACCTTGCGGCTTCTAATATGGTCAACAATGTGGATGAGGGGAATCTGATTTATTGGGTGCTTTCCAACTGTGCCGGCATGGACGATTTGGACGATGCCCGATTTATCGAGCGGCTGAAAACCACGCACGTTGCTCACGCCAACGGAGATGACGGCGCAAGGGCTGATGCGCATACGATTGAAGCCCCTTACGAAGGGACAAAAGCTACTATCGAAATGTTGGAAGAAAAGTTATATTCCGACTTCATGTGCTTGAACACAAAGGCGATTGCGGCGGGTAGCCAAACCGCGACGGCAATCAAGGCACGTTATGCAGACCTCGATCTCGATACCGACTATTTCGAGGAACAGGTCATTGACTTTGTGACTGGTCTTTTCAAAATTGCCGGAATTGATGACAAGCCGACTTTTACGCGAAACCGAGATATCAACGCGTTGGAAAACGCACAGACGATTTCCATGCTCGCCCCGTATTTTGACGATGAGTACATGACGAAAAAAGCACTTGATATCAACGGCGACGGAGACCAGTACGAGGACATGGCAAAGCGAAAGGCAGCAGAGGAAATTGACCGAAGCTTTGCGGATAAAAACGGGGCATTTGGAACGGAGGTAGAGTGATGGGCGGTAGAGGTAGTTCGAGCGGCAGGGCTGGAACTGGTGGTGGATTTAAATTGCCAGCACTAAGCGGGAGCGAAAAACAAGTTTCTTGGGCAAAAGATATTTTAACGCACCCTTATGATACCATGGGTTCTTGGGCAAAATCTTTCGAAAGACAAGCGAATGCTTTTGATAAGGGTGGGAAGGGGTATGGAGACGAAGAAAGGCAAACAGCAGATGCATACAAAGCCGCCCAAAAAAGGTATGCGCAGGAAGTAAAAAGCCTGGGGGAAATGTTCCCGTCCGGAATGAAAGCAAGCCAAGTTATTGACATGAAGCCCAGAATCAACGATATGGCAAATTATATTATCAAAGACGAGTATAAAAAGCGAAAAATCAATCCGCTTAACGCTCAAAAAGTATAGCAATGCTTAACTTTGAAAATCTCGACAAGTTTACATTCCCCGGCGTGACCAAGTACGATATTCCGCAGATCGAGCCGGTCAAGGTATACCCACAAGGCGAGTTTATCCCCGCTAATTACCATTACTCGGCAAAAGACCCGGAAAGAAAAATCGTTCATTTCTTTGTTGATGATTACCAGTTTATCCGCTACTGGAACACGCCGGATAAGTATATTCCGAAGCTGTCCGAGTTTGCGGCGGTGTGTGCGCCCGACTTTTCCACCTACACAGATATGCCGTTGGCGATGCAGATATACAACCATTACCGAAAACACTGGCTGGCGGCATACTGGCAGCTCCACGGTATGACGGTTTATCCAACGATCTCATGGAGCGACGAGCAGAGCTATGATTGGTGCTTTGATGGCGAGCCAGTCGGCGGAATAGTTGCGGTTAGTTCGGTAGGCACACAGCAGAACAAAGAAAGCAAACGCCTGTTCTTGCGTGGTTATGAGGAAATGATGAAGCGGCTCTCACCGGAATGGGTTATCTTTTATGGAAAAGTCCCGGAGGAATGCGACTGGAATGTAATTCGCGTAAAACCGCATTATGACGATATTGTGAAACGGAGGCAAAAATGCCAAACGAAGACCTCGGTCACAAGCTGACCAACAAGGAGCTTGCAAAGCTGGAACGGCGCATTGCAAAGCTGTACCGTGAGGCCGGGAAAGAGCTGCAAGAAACCATTGACGCATATTTTGAGCAATTCAAAAAGCGCGACGAAGAAATGAAAGCGCTAATCGGCACCGTGCAGAACGGGAAGGAATGGACGGAGGCAGACTATAAGCAATGGCGGCTCAACCATGCAAACGCCGTGGCGGTGTCTTACACCAATGACGCAACGCCGGGCATCTATTCCCTAAACCGCAACTATGCGGCGTACACCATCGAGCAGGTCGCGGGAAACGTCGGCTTTGACCTGTGGGACGAGCAGACGGTCAAGCGGCTCATGGTAGAGCAGCCGGACTTAATGCCATATTACCCGCCGAAACGAGCCTTAAAGCGTGGTATCGACCTCACGTATGGCAAGAAGCAAATTACGGCCAGCGTCACCAGCTCCATCCTGCAAGGCAAAAGCATCAAGCACATGGCGGACGATCTGCAAAAGCGCATCACCACCATGAGCCGCGATTCCGCCATCCGCACCGCCCGCACCGCCGTGACCGGCGCGCAGAACGCCGGACGCATGGACAGCTACGCGGCGGCGGAGAAGATGGGAATTAAGCTCAAGAAACGTTGGCTTGCCACGCTGGACAATCTCACGCGCCACGCTCACGCCGTGTTGGACGGTCAGACGGTGGACATTGACATGCCGTTTAAGGTCGATGGCGATAAGATCATGTTCCCCGGCGATACTTCCGCACCCGGCTATCTCGTGTATAACTGCCGCTGCACGATGGTGGTCGAGGTTGACGGCGTAGATACGTCGGACGGGCTGAGACGCGACAAATACGGCCCATTGCCTGACATGACATTTGCACAATGGGAGCAGCAGAAACGCGAAGAGGGGTATTTGCAGAGATGAGCGTTACAATCCAAGACTACAGTGCGGAGGTTTCTGCCAAAATCAAGGCGGCGTTGCCGCGAGGACTGGAAAAGTGCGGACTGGTGGCAGAGGGATATGCGAAAAAGCTGTGCCCCGTTGACACCGGCAATCTGCGCAACAGCATTACCCATGTGGTAGACGAGCAGGAACCGGCGGCTATCATCGGCACGAACAACGAGTATGCCGCTTACGTCGAGCTTGGCACGGGCATTTATGCCGAAGGTGGCGGCGGACGGCCTACGCCGTGGGCGTATCAGGACGCAAAAGGCAACTGGCATTACACGCGCGGCAACAAGGCACAGCCGTTTTTGAAACCTGCTGCCGCCGACCATGCGGGACAGTATCGGGACATTCTGGAAAGCGAGCTGAAAAATGGATAACGAGACCATCAAGGCCATTGAAGCTATTATTAAGCGCGGCAACGATGCAGAGATACGCCGGAAAGGCGATGGGTATATCGTCTTGGAGGTCAAGAAAACAATCAAATACAGCACTTCCGCGCAATAGGGCGCGGGAAAGGGCAATAGGAGCCAACTTGTAAGGATTTCTTACAGGTTGGTTCTTTTTCTTTCGGGAGGCAACGCATGGCTAACAGCAAAGTCAACATTTTAGGTACAAATTACGAAATTGTCGTTAAAAAGTACGGCGATGATGAGGCATTTGAGCGCAGGAGCATTGACGGATATTGTGACCATCTTTTGAAGCAAATTGTAATTTGCGACATGACAACTTATAAGGGGTGGGAAAACGAGCCGGTAGAAACGGCACGTGAAGCACAACGCCAAACGCTTCGGCATGAAATCGTACACGCATTTTTCAGCGAAAGCGGTCTTTCGGATAGCGGGCTTTCTTACGAAGGAGCATGGTGCAAAAACGAAGAGCTTGTCGACTGGATTGCATGGCAAGGGCCGAAAATCCACAAGGCGTGGGAAATGGCAAACGCAATTTAAAACAGGTAAAACCCGCGAAGCACAGCGGTTTTTATACAATCTATCGCCGCGACGGACTGCGGACAAGGGAAAGGAAGATAGAACAATGGCACTTACACGCAAACTTTTGAAGGGCATGGGTCTCACCGACGAACAGGTGGATACCATCATCGAGGCGCATACCGACACCGTGGACGGCTTGAAAGCTGATGTCAGCAAGTACAAGGCGGACGCGGAGAAACTGCCAGGCGTCCAGAAGCAGTTGGACGATCTCAAGGCGGCAGGTGACGGCGGCTATCAGGAAAAGTACGAGAAGGAACACAAGGCTTTTGAGGACTTCAAGGCAACCGTGACCGCAAAGGAAAGCAAGGCGGCAAAGGAAAAGGCCGTGCGCGCTTACTTTGAGAGCAAAAACATCACCGGCGCGAATCTCGACCTTGCCATGCGTGGCTGCGGCGAGGAAATGGCCGCATTGGAGCTGGACGGCGAGAAGATCAAGGACACCAAGGCCCTTGATGCACTCGTAGACGGCACCTACAAGGGGCTGGTCTCCACCACGCAGACCAAGGGTGCGAATCCCGCCAATCCCCCGGCAAACACCGGTGGCGCAAAGACCCGTGAGGACATTTACAAGAAGGACGATAAGGGCCGCTATGTGATGTCTACGGCGGAGCGCCAGAAAGCACTTGCCGATCTGATGGCAAGCGAAAACAACTGATTTTTGAAAGGAGCTATTTATGGCTGCGAAAACTAACGTTACGACTTCCGCACAGTTTACCACTTCCGCTCGTGAGGTGGATTTCGTGTCCCGCTTTGCTGATAACTGGGACGCGCTGCGCAACATCATGGGCATCATGCGCCCCATTCGCAAGGCCCCCGGCACGAAGCTGGTTTCCTACAAGGCCAGCGTGGACGGCGGTCTCAAGGGCGGCGCCGTGGCTGAGGGCGACGAGATCCCTTTCACCAAGATGAAGGTAGAGCCTGTTGCCTACGGTGACATCGACATCTCCAAGTACGCCAAGAGTGTGACGATCGAGAGTGTGGCGAAGTACGGCGCTGACGTTGCCGTGGAGAAGACCGACGAGGCTTTCCTCGTGGCTTTGCAGAACAAGGTCCTGACCGACTTCTACACCTTCCTTGGTACCGGCACTTTGAAGGTGACCGAGAAGACGTGGCAGCGTGCTCTGGCTATGGCTAAGGGCAAGGTGCTAGACAAGTTTGCCGGTCTGGATAAGGACGTGACCGAGGTGGTGGGCTTCGCCAACATCATCGATGCTTACGATTACCTGGGTGACAAGGAGATCACCGTGCAGACCATGTTTGGCATCAACTACGTGGAGAACTTCATGGGCTACCGCACTCTGTTCCTGCTGCCTGAGAAGTACATTGCCTCCAAGAAGGTGATTGCTCTGCCCGTGGAAAACATCGACCTGTACTATGTGGACCCCAGCGACAGCGACTTTGCCAAGCTGGGCCTGAACTACACCGTGAAGGGCGAGACCAATCTGGTCGGCGTCCACGTGGACGGCGATTACAGCCGCGCCACAGGCGATATGTACGCCATCATGGGCATGAAGCTGTGGGCTGAGTATCTGGACGGCATTGCCGTGGCTACCGTTTCGGTGGCTGGTGCGGGCTAAATAGGGGGGCAGCGTGATGCTTGAACAGGTCTTACGGCGCTTGAACAACTGGTTCCTCGTGGACATTCACGAGGGCACGTTCACCGTGGAGAATGGCAGCATTACGCTGCCCTTTCTCCTGACCAATCAATATTTCCGCATCGTCGGCTCTGTGTTTAACGACGGTCTGCATCAATATCCGGCGGTCGATTTAACGGACGAGACGTTTACCGGCTCTGTGTGGGCGCTGGCTGTCCCTAAAGCGGTAGTAACCCTCTCGGAGGACATTGCCGCATGGGAGAAGAAGAACGGAGAGGCCGCTGCAAGCCCGTATCAAAGCGAGAGCTTCGGGGGCTACTCCTACACCAAACGCAGCGCGGGAAGCGACAGCGGAACGTTAAACGGCTGGCAGGACGCTTTCCGAGGCCGGTTAAACGACTGGCGAAAGCTCAAGGGGGTGGAACCGTGAGTTTACTGGACGATTTCGCAAGCAAATGCGTGCTGATGGAAAAGACGCGAACGCCGGACGGCGCAGGCGGCTATATCGTTGCGTGGGCCGAAGGCGCGGAATTTCTCAACTATCAGGCGCTCGACACCTCGATGGAGGCCCGCAGAGCCGAAAAGGAGGGTGTTACCTCGGTGTATTCCGCTCTGGTCAACAAGACCGTCCCCATCGAGTACAACGACTATTTCCGCGATACGTCCACCGGCAACACCTACCGCGTGACCTCAAACCCGGAAGAACGGGCTGCGCCGCGGTCGGCAGGCCCGACGGTCCGGGCGCTGAAATTCTTCACCGCGGAGCGAAAGGAGCTGCCGAAATGACAAAAGATAAGGCTCTCCACGCGTGGTTTTCCCAATTTCTCCCGGCATATCCCACCTCCAATGTGCCGGAGGACGCGGTTTTCCCGTGGCTGACCTACGAGCTGATTACGGGCGCATGGGAAAGCGGGGAGATCGCTCTGACGGTAAACCTATGGTACTACACGGAGGGCGAGGCGGTTCCAAATGCAAAGGCGCAGGAGATCGCCGACGCCATCGGCATGGGCGGATGCATGGTGCCGTACGACGGCGGCGCGATGTGGATCACGCGCGGCTCCCCGTGGTGCCAGAATATCGCGGACGAGAGCGATAAAAACATCAAGCGGCGGTATCTCAACATCACGGTGGAATACCTGTCGCAAAACTGACGAAAGGACAACGCAACATGAAATTTACGAAAATTCCTTCGGATGCGTTTCAGAAATTGCAGATCAACGCCGGTATCTTAATGACTGACTTTGACCCTGCGACCGGAACCATTGGCGCGGCTGGGCAAATCGGCGCAACGACCGGCGGCGTCAATTTTACCGCTACGCCGACCTATTCGGACTTTGGCGAGGATATCGACAACTGCCCCAAGAACATGAAGGAGCTAAAAAAGCTCGATTCGTGGGAGGCAAAGATGACCGGTACGTTTGTCAATGCCGATACCGCCATTGCAAAGCGGCTGTGCGGTGCGGCGGACATCGGAACGACTGACACGACCAAGGTCACACCGCGCAACGACCTTAATGACGCGGACTTTGACGATATCTGGCTCGTGGGCGATTACTCCGACAAAAACGGCGAAACCAACGGCGGCTTTATCGCTATCAAGCTGCTCAACGCGCTTTCCACGGGCGGTTTCCAGCTCCAGACGAGCGACAAGGCCAAGGGGCAGTTTGCGTTCGAGTTTACCGGCCACTATTCCATGAGCGCACAGGACACCGTTCCCTTTGAAATCTACATCAAGGCCGGCACGGCGGAGGCGTAAATGAGACTTTCCGACATTCATGGCGAGCGCGTCTTTGACGTCATCGCGGATATCATCGACCCGATTGCCAACATTGCGGAGGACGATGCAGCATCCGCGCTGTTCAAGCGCGAGAAGCTGCCCGAGGGCATGACGGTGAAGCAGTTTGCTACGCAGAGGGCGCGAAAAGCGCTCCCTGCGCTGCTCAAGGGCCACAAGGGCGATATCATCGCAATTCTTGCCTCTATTGAGGGCGTGAGCGCGGAAAGCTACAAGGGTGCTCTGAACCTCGTCAAGCTGATGCGCGATGCGACGGAACTTTTGACCGATGAAGCATTCGGCGCACTTTTTCTCTCAGCGCAGAGCGGGAAAACCTCTGGCTCTGCGCAGGAGAATACCGAGGGCAAAGACGAATAAAGCCGTTCCTGCGATACTGTACGGCGCGGCTCAATGAAAAGGCAAGAAGCGACGCATACCGCCTCTATGTGACGGACGCGCTTCGTATTGTGGCGGAAACCACGGCCAAATATGCGGGCGGGAACTACATCAAGGCGCGATACGCGGACATTATTGAGCCGAAAAAGCAGGACAACAGAACGTGCGAAGAGATTACCGCCGATATTGTCGCGCGGTGCGGATTGGTGGTGAAGCATGAACCTACTTGATTTATTTGTAAAAATCAGCGTAGACGACGGAGACGTAGACAAAGGCTTTTCGGAAACGAGCAGCAAGGCGGAAACGCTTGCAGGGAAACTGAAAGGCGGGCTTGCTACGGCGGCAAAGGTCGGCGGCGCCGCGATTGCGGCGGCAGGCGCGGCTGCGGTTGCCATTACAAAACAGGCCGTAGAAAATTACGGCGAATATGAGCAGCTTGTCGGCGGCGTGGAAACGCTATTCAAGACTTCTGCTGACACGGTCATGCAGTACGCCGCAAACGCATACCAGACGGCGGGCATGAGCGCGAACGAATACATGACCACCGTGACGGCGTTTTCTGCGTCTCTGCTGCAATCAATGGGCGGAGATACAGAAGCTGCGGCTGAAAAGGCAAATTTGGCCATTACCGACATGAGCGACAACGCGAACAAGATGGGCACGGACATGCAGTCCATCCAGAACGCCTATCAGGGCTTTGCCAAGCAGAACTACACCATGCTTGATAACCTGAAGCTGGGCTATGGCGGCACGAAGGAGGAAATGCAGCGTCTTTTGGACGATGCAAATGCCTTAAATGCCGCGCAGGGCAACTACACCAATTACACCATCGACAGCTACGCGGACATCGTTGACGCTATCCATACCGTGCAGACGGAAATGGGCATCACGGGAACAACACAACTGGAAGCCAGCACGACGATTCAAGGCTCTATTGCGTCGATGAAAGCGGCGTATGACAACTTTATCACGGGGCTTGGCGATGAGAACGCCGACATGTCGGAACTCATCACAAACCTTTTGGGAAGTACTGTGACGGTTGCGGAAAACCTCTTGCCGGTCGTTGAGAGAATCCTTGAAAACATTGGCGTTGTGGTGCAGGAAAAAGGCCCCGAAATGATCGAGAAATTCGTCGGTTATGCCGTCGAAAAACTTCCGCAGGTCATTGAGCTGGGCATGAAGATGGTATTGGCGATCGTCAGCGGCCTTGCTGAGAATTTACCGCAAATCGTTCGGTCGGTGCTTGATATGATGGCGACCATTGTAAAAACCTTTGTTTCCTCACTCCCCGATATCGTAGACGTCGGCAAACAGATCGTGAAGGGCCTGTGGGAAGGTATCAAGGCAATGGGCGGATGGATCAAGGAGAAGGTCGGCAGTTTCTTCTCTGGAATTGTTTCAGGCGTAAAGAGCAAGCTGGGAATCCATTCTCCGTCCCGCGTGTTTGCGGGGATCGGCGAGAATATGGCGCTTGGCCTTGGCGAGGGCTGGGACAGTGAGTATGACAGCATAAAGCGCGGCATCACTGGCGGGCTGGACTTCGGCACGGCACAAATCGGCGCGGAGCAATCTTTTGGCGGTCAGATGCGCAGCGCGCTATCTTCCCTCAGTGGCATGAGCGGCGATATCAACATCGTTGTGCAGTCCGTGCTTGACGGGAAAGTGATCGGTGAGACGGCATACAAATACAACAGGCAGCTCCAACGAGCAATGGGGGTGTAAATGGATATCACATTGAAACTCGGCGCGCTTGACGTGCACGAAAAGGTATCTACTTACTCCGCTCAGCGCGAGGTGAGCTACGGAAAGATTGTTGTAACGATGGACGATGTGGAGCACGCGGTGCGGAGCAAAGACCGCTATGTCGTGACGTTCTCCCTCTTTCCGATGACGGAGGACGAGGCAACGGCTTATTGCAACGCGCTGCACGCATCGACTGTTGAGGTGACATTTTCCGACCCATATACCAAGACAGACGTGGTAAAAACAATGCGAGTGACAAGCAATCTTAACGCGGCGTTTGCGCTTGTGTCTGTCGACGGTAAACGCAGGTATAAGGGCGGAGAGATACAGGTGAGGGAAATCTAATGCACAGCGTAAGTGATTTATACTTAACACTGCTTGCTAACCGGAATCATCGCGTAGAAACCAAATTAAGCATTGCGGGGGTGGAATATAGTCAAGCGGACATCGTAAAAAACAGTTTACGAGTGTATGGCGGACTGTACTCCACCTTTGGCATCGGAAACTGCTGCGCGCGGCAGATCGAGTTTGAGATCTATCCGCAGGGGACGATCCCAAGGCAGGCAAAAATTGAGGTCTACATGCGGCTGCGGCTGGGCGAGCAGGTGAGCGAATGGATCCCTAAAGGCGTGTTTTTCTTCTCCACGCGCAAGACCGACCGCGTCACGGGCGTTTTAAGCGTGCATGGGTATGATGCGATGCTCAAAGCCGAGGAGACGTGGCTCGACAGCAGCTATGACGCCAAGACTTGGCCGATGCCAGCGGCGACGGCAGTTGCAGACATCGCCGCGCGCATGGGGGTGGCAGTTGACAGCCGCACGGTATTGGATGCGGCGTTCCCGGTGCAGTACCCGGTGGACGACAAGGGAGATATGACGATGCGCGAGGCGCTTGGGCGTATCGCGGTCGCCAACGCGGGCAACTGGACCATCACGGACGAGGGCAAGCTGCTGCTGGTAGGTTTGAACTCCATGCCCGCTGAAACCCACTATCTGATCACGGAGACCGGCAGCGC
>OGLR01000847.1_pt1 | contig 12026 bp, 9 predicted proteins | sample 1572931 | NCBI WGS metagenome assembly OGLR01 (sample SAMEA2581997, study PRJEB24529) | metagenome | biome: Human gut stool | place: China | collected 2011 | reverse complement strand
ATGTAAGCGGCAACGAAAACCACCAGGGCATTGTCGCTTTTGCCGCTGTCAGAGAATACTCAACGGTAGATGATATTCTTGCGTATGCGGCAGAAAAGGACGAGCCTCCTTTTATTGTAATTCTTGACGAAATCGAAGACCCGCACAACCTCGGCGCTATCATCCGTACCGCAGAATGTGCCGGAGTTCACGGTGTAATTATTCCGAAAAGACGCAGTGTGGGACTTTCCTACACAGTAGGCAAGGCGTCTGCCGGTGCAATAGAATATATGCGTGTGGCAAGAGTAACAAACATTGCCGCCCTGATTGATGGCCTTAAGAGCAAGGGCGTATGGGTGTACGGTGCAGATATGAACGGTACAGACTACCAAAAATGCAATTTTTCGGGTGCGTGCGCAATTGTAATAGGCAACGAGGGTAAGGGAATTTCCCGACTTGTGCGTGAGAAATGCGATGTTATAGTATCTTTGCCGATGAAAGGACAAATAAATTCTCTTAATGCATCTGTTGCGGCAGGCATTATAATGTACAGCGCAATGAAAGACAGATAAACGCTTTTTGTTAAAGGAGTGATAAATTTGCCGAATAACCAAACCAATGAGGACAGCAAGCTTATTGACCGTGACAGAGAGGTTGACGAAATCTTAGAGGAATCAAAATACCTCTTAGATCAGGAAAAAATGGAGCTTACTGCTCAAAAATACAGAGCAAAACAGCCTGTTGCCGAAATTTTCAGCAATGCGGATAAAAAGCCGAGGCTTGAAAACAGCAACCCTCTTGATGTGGATAAAGAACAGACTGTAAACGAAAATGAAATTTCAGGCGACAAAACAGCCACTACCCTGCAAGCCGAGCTTGTTCTTGAGGGCACAGATGATGACTACCCGTCACCGCAAAACGAAATTTTAAAAGAAACCGAAAAAAATACGGAGCAGGATAAAGACGAAAAATCGGAGGAAAAGCAAGAAACCGCTCTTGAAGAAAACAAGTCAACAGAGCAAACAAACTCCGACGAAAAAACAGATACGGACTCGGAAAACGAAGACGACGAAGAAATTGTCACCCTTACTCCCGAATATTCCGAGGGCACAACTTTTTCTCAAGATATTTTAGACGATGTCGACCAGTTCAACGACAACGAAACTCACATAAAAAGTATACATACTATTGATATAGATATTACGGACGACGATACCAAACCGCCCAAAGCTCCGAACGAGCCGCAGGGCAAGTTTGACGAACTGTTCAAAACTCCCGAGCCCGATGTAAAACAGCACAAAAAGGTTATAGCCAAAGTGCCTGTTTACCGCAAAGAGGGCGAGCAGAACGCACTGAATGTAAAAGCGGGCAAATTTTCCGAGGTTGTCGGATATGAGTACGAGGAATATATAAAATCAAAAAATCCATCGGTAATCGCTCATGTAATAAAGCCCGAAACCAAGCGTACAGTCATTGTTGAAGAGGACGATGACGAAGTTGAGCCGCTTGATTTTCATTCGGCATCAGAAAAGATAATGTCGAGCCTTGTGGGATTTTTTTCAAAAGATGCGTCGGACGATAACGACACTCCCGTTAAGGAAACCGAAGTGGTCGATGACTATATGGGCGAAGATGACGAAAAGAGCATAATGCAGGAAATCAACCTGAACATAAAAAAGCTCTTTGGCAGAACAATGCTCACAGGCGGACTTGCACTTGTATCAATAATAATTACGGTGCTTGTAAGACTGTTCCCGCAGGCAATATGCAGCGCAGTATTTTTTGCTCCCGTTGCCTATGCGGTAATCAACTTTTTGCTAATCGGTTTTTCAACCTTTGTAAACAGAGTATCAATAATGAGCGGACTTACACCGCTTACGCATTTTAAAGGAAATTCCGATACGGCGGTTGCACTTGCGGCGGTTGCATCCGTAATACAGACAGTGGTATCTTTCTTCTGTCTGTACGGAGTTACCGGCTTTGACATCAACTACTATACGGTAATAGTTCTGGTTGCTTTCTTTGCCAACAACTTAGGCAAATTGCTTATGGTACTGAGAGTTAAAGAAAACTTTAAGTTTACCGCTGCCGACGGTCAGCGATATGCCGCTAAAATTTACAATAACGAATCTGTGGCAACACAGATGATGAGCGGTACGGCTGTTGAGCAGCCAATCATTGCTTATCAGCACCGTACGGGCTTTCCGTCAAACTTTCTTAAGATCTCCTATGCACCCGACCCCAGTGAAGACCTCGCCTCCAAGCTTGCACCTGCAACCTCAATAATTGCGGTAGTGGTTGCGCTCCTTTACGGCATATTCTTCGGTTCGTTTTCGGGTGCGGTAAATGCATTTGCGCTTGTATGTGCGGTATGCGTTCCTGTTTCAACATTACTTGCGGTAAACATTCCTATGTATAACCTCTGCAAAAAACTTTTGCCTACAGGCGCAATGCTTTCGGGTTATCCGTCGGTAAAACAGTTCTGCGACAGTACGGCGGTAATGATTGATGCAAACGAGCTTTTCCCTGCCGACTCGGTATTCCTTGACGGCATAAAGACTTTTGAGGATTACAATACAGACGAATCGCTTTTGTGCGGAATTGCAATTCTTAAAGAGGCTAAAAACCCGATTGCCAAAGTATTTGAAAAGGTAGTCGATGAAACCGAGGGCGATTTGCCGGAGGTTGAGAGCGTTCTCTACGAAGATGAGCTTGGACTTGTAGGCTGGGTAAACGGTGAACGAATCCTTGTCGGCAACCGTGAGCTTATGACAAAATACAGCGTAGAAACTCCGAGTATTGAGTATGAGGACAAGTACATTCAGAGCGGCAAACAGGTAACATATGTTGCCCGTGCAGGCAGACTGATTGCAATGTTTGTAACTCACTATATTGCCGATTCAATCCTTATGCCGGAACTTCACAGAGCCGAGGCAAACGGAATCAGCATACTTGTTCACTCAACCGACTGCAATATTACAAATGACCTTATATGCAGTCTTTACAATGTATTTTACCGTACGGTAAAGGTACTTCCCACAGGACTTGGCACGGTACTTAAGGAATGTAAGTCTACATTTGAAGAAACTTCAAGAGCTTACCTCATCACAAACGGTAAAACATCGGCTTTCTTAAAGGCTGTATCGGGAAGTGTACAAATAAAGCGTAATATTTCACTTTCAATCGTAATTCAGCTTATCTCGATTGTACTCGGCGTACTGCTCACAGCCACCCTTGCACTTTATGCGGGAGTAGGCGTGCTCGGCACACTTGAGGTACTTATATATTCAATGTTCTGGGGCGTTGCCACACTTGTTGCACCGCTTATACATAAAACCTGATGAAAGGAAGTTTGCAAAATGAAAATTGCTCCTTCACTCCTCTCCTGTGACTTTGCAAAAATGGGAGAAGAAATTGAAAAAATGGATAAATGCGGTGCCGACTATATGCACCTTGATGTTATGGACGCCCACTTTGTGCCGAACCTCACATTCGGCGCACCTGTAATAAAAGCGGTAAGAAGTTACACCGAAAAACCATTTGATGTACATCTTATGATTTCAGAACCGCTTAAGTATATAGATGATTTTGCAAAAGCCGGCGCAGATATTATTACTTTTCATGCAGAAAGCGACTCCGACATCAGCAAAACTATTGATAAAATCACAAAAAATGGCATAAAACCCGGACTTGTAATTAAGCCGAACACACCTGCAAGCGCAGTTTTCCCATATCTCGACAAATTGTTTATGGTGCTCGTTATGACAGTTGAACCGGGTTTTGGCGGTCAGGGCTTTATGGCGGATATGCTGCCGAAAGTACAGGAAATCAAAGCAGAGTGCGCAAAGCGTGGTCTTGATGTTCTTATTGAGGCAGACGGCGGAATCAGCACATCGACAATCAAACAGGCAGCCGATGCAGGCGTTGATGTATGTGTTGCCGGCACAGCTGTTTTCAAAGCCGAAGACAGCGCAAAAGCCATTGCAGAGCTTAAAGCTATTGCCGAAAATTAATTGTTTTATAATATTTAAAAACAAAACACCGTCATTATCGGTTCTGTCCGACAATGACGGTGTTTTTAGTTGTTATGTTTGTTTTTGTGTTGGGCAAATTATAGCTTAGGTGAATACTTCGTCAGGTAATTATAAAAGTTTGGTAGACAATAATTCACCCCGACTTTTGATAACAAAACAAAATACCCGACTATGGCGTATAACCATAGTCAGGCATTTAATAAATTCTGTTATTATTTCACAAATTTACCGAGAATATCGAATTTTCCGATAATAGGGAGCTTTTTGCATTTACCCTGTACTGCGTTTACAATACCGTAAATTGCAAGAACAATAAAAGCAATTGACAAAATTGTGTTTATAAAGCCGAGTATTGTAAGCAAAACTCCGCCTACTCCAAAAATAATACTTCCACGGAATATGATGCTTATAATTGTGGCTAAAATATAGTAAATAATAGCCTGTGCAACAGATAAAACAGTAATATTCAAACCCTGTGTTGCATGAAATCTTGCGTACTTTGAATCCTTTGCCGCAAAAATAGGTACAAGTACAAGCAAACCGATATAAGCAAGCACTGCCATAACCTTGTTTTCTTTGATATCCATAGGATCAAACTCTGCTGTAACATCATCACTGTTCAAAAAGTTGTTATGCTGTGTGCCGTACTGGTGCTGTTGAGTCTGCGCCTGCGAAGTTGTGTCATAAACGGGTGTTCCGCAATGTGAGCAGAATGTTGCTCCGTCCGGAATGTTATTGCCGCAATTTTTACAAAAAGCCATTGTTTTTACTCCTTTTTCTTTAAATACCTCATTAATTATTAAAATTAACATTATATATGATATAATATATCGCAAAATATGTCAAGTAAATATCAAAAATGGCAACTAAACATAAATATGTGTTTAGCCGCCATTTTATCTATATTGCTTTAAGAATAAGCATTAATTACTTAAAATACTTAACGCCGCTTTCAAAGATAAGCTGGTCCTTAGCAAACGGAACATTCTTGTAGAGGCTGTCGCCCTTTCTTTCGCTGTGGCCCATTTTTCCTAAGATTCTGCCGTCAGGTGAAGTAATACCCTCGATAGCGCATACGGAACCGTTTACATTATATGTCATGTCTGCAATTGGGTTGCCGTTAAGGTCAACATACTGTGTAGCAATCTGACCGTTTTCGGCAAGCATCTTAACTGTTGCCTCGTCAGCCATAAATCTGCCCTCACCGTGCGACACAGGAATAGCAAATACATCGCCTGCATTTACACTTGCAAACCAAGGTGACTTAACAGAAGTAACTCTTGTGTAAGCCATATGAGAGATATGTCTGCCGATTGTGTTGAATGTAAGTGTCGGGTCTGTCGGCTTAAGTTCTCTGATTTCGCCGTAAGGTACAAGACCGAGTTTGATAAGTGCCTGGAAACCGTTGCAAATACCGAGCATAAGACCGTCACGGTTCTTGAGCATCTCATTTACAGCGTTCGCAATTCTTGGATTACGGAAAGTAGTAGCAATAAACTTACCTGAACCGTCAGGTTCATCACCGCCGGAGAAACCGCCCGGGAACATAATCATCTGTGACTTGGAAATGATTTTCTCCATAGCCTTGATTGTTTCTTCGATATGAGCGGATGTAAGGTTCTTTACGATAAGGAGTTCAACATTTGCGCCCGCTTTTTCAAAAGCTCTTGCAGAGTCAACCTCGCAGTTTGTACCCGGGAATACAGGGATAAATACTGTAGGTTTAGCAGTCTTAATTGCAGGTAAACTTGTGTTTCTCTGTGTAAAGAGCGGAATATCAACCGCAATTTCAGGACACTCTGCCTTTGTCGGGAATACCTTTTCAAGCGGAGCAGTCCACTTTTCGATAAGTGTATTTACATCAACAGCAGCACCGTTTACTGTAACCTTGCCGTCGTCTGTAACTGTACCGAGGTCATAGCTTACTACACTGTTGTCAAGTTCCGCACCGTCTGCAAGCTCAAGAACAAGTGAACCTGAAAGAGGGGCGAAAAGCTCGTCATTTGTGAGTTTATTTGTAAATTTAAATCCATAGCCGTTACCGAAACAAGCCTTACATACGCTTGCGGCAGCACCGCCCTCTTTAACAACAGATGCAGAAAGCACCTTGCCCTCGTCAAAAAGTTTGTAAACAGCCTTGTACATAGCGATAAGCTTGTCCCAATCAGGCATAAGAGTTTCTTTATTTTCAGGAACAGGTACATAAATAACCTTTGAACCTACATTTTTGAACTCGGCTGATACTGTCTTGCTTGCCTTTGTCATAGCAACCGCAAAACTTACGAGTGTAGGCGGAACATCAATTGTTTCAAATGTACCCGACATACTGTCCTTACCGCCGATTGACGGAATACCGAGTTTAAGCTGTGCTTCCATTGCACCGAGAAGTGCAGCGGCAGGTTTACCCCAACGCTCCGGTACATCTTTTAATCTTTCAAAATATTCCTGGAATGTAAGGCGTGCTGTAAGTGGGTTGGCACCGATAGCAAGAAGTTTTGAGAGTGACTCAACTACTGCGTATGCCGAACCGTGGAACGGACTCCAGCGTGAAACACCCGGAATAAAGCCGTAGCTCATTGCTGTAGCGTCATCTGTTTCGCCTTTTTCAAGTGGAATCTTAGCGGCCATAGCCTCCTGCGGAGTAAGCTGGTTCTTACCGCCGAACGGCATAATTACTGTTGCGGCACCGATAGATGCGTCAAAACGCTCTGAAAGACCGATCTGTGAGCAAACCTCAAGACGAGCCATATTTTCTTCAAGTGCCTTGTCGGCAGGCATATCCTTTAATACAGCAGGACAAGCCTTACGGTAGCAATCCTCTGCCTTTGGTGCTGTAATATAAGCTGATGAAAGCTGTGTAACACCGTTTGTATTCAAAAATTCACGGCTGAGGTCAACAATCTTGTCGCCTCTCCATGTCATTGTAAGTCTTGGGCTTTCTGTAACGACAGCAACCGCTGTTGCCTCAAGGTTTTCTTTCTCTGCCTCGGCAATAAAGGTTTCAACATCCTTTTTGTCGAGCACAACAGCCATTCTCTCCTGGCTCTCTGAAATAGCAAGCTCTGTACCGTCAAGACCGTCATACTTCTTAGTTACCTTGTCAAGGTCAACTGAAAGACCGTCTGCAAGCTCGCCGATAGCAACGCACACACCGCCTGCACCAAAGTCATTACATCTCTTAATGAGTTTAGCAACCTTAGGATTGCGGAACAAACGCTGAATTTTACGCTCTGTTGGTGGGTTACCCTTTTGAACCTCTGCACCGCAGGTTTCAATAGAGCTTTCTGTATGAGCCTTTGAAGAACCTGTTGCACCGCCGCATCCGTCACGACCTGTTCTGCCGCCCAAAAGTACGATAATATCATCAGGGAGCGGAACTTCACGAATTACATTTTCCTTTGGTGATGCGCCGATAACTGCACCGATTTCAAGTCTTTTTGCTACATAGCCGCTGTCATAAAGCTCTGTAACCTGACCTGTTGCAAGACCGATCTGGTTGCCGTATGAGCTGTAACCGTTAGCCGCACCTGTTGTAATTTTTCTTGATGGGAGCTTACCGGGCATTGTGTCCTTTACAGGAATAGTCGGATCGCCCGAACCTGTAACACGCATTGCCTGATATACATATGAACGACCTGAAAGCGGGTCACGGATAGCACCGCCAAGACAAGTAGCTGCGCCGCCGAAAGGCTCGATTTCTGTCGGGTGGTTATGGGTTTCATTCTTAAACTGAACGAGCCACTGCTCTGTTTTGCCGTCAATAGTTACGGGAACTTCGATTGAGCAAGCGTTAATCTCTTCGCTCTCGTCAAGGTCAGGAATAAGACCTTTTTTCTTAAGTGACTTCATACCGATAAGAGCCATATCCATAAGAGATACGATTCTCTTTGTATCTTTTCCGTAAACCTCGTCACGGGTAGCATAATACTCATTGAGAGCGTCCTCGATTACCGAACCGAGAGCTGCCTTTTCAACTTCGATTTTCTCAAGTTTTGTAAGGAAAGTTGTGTGACGGCAGTGGTCAGACCAATATGTGTCAATAACACGAAGCTCTGTTACACTCGGGTCACGCTTTTCTGTATCTCTGAAATAGTCACGGCAGAACTTAAGGTCTGACAATGTCATAGCAAAGCCCATTGAGCCGTAATACTTTTCCATTTCTTCGTCGTTAAATTTTATAAAGCCTTCTACACGCTTAACATCGGCAGGAACAGGAGTTGCAACGTCAAGTGTCTGCGGCTTTTCAAGAGAGGCAAGACGGCTCTCTACAGGGTTGATGAGGTAATCCTCAATCTTTTTAAGGTCATCATCCGAAATATCACCTGTTACGGCAACAACTCTTGCTGTAAGCACCTTGCAGCGTTCGCCCTGTGTAAGAAGCTGTACGCACTGCTCGGCAGAGTCGCCACGCTGGTCATACTGACCCGGGAGATATTCCATTGCAAATACCTTCCAGCCGTCCTCAACAGGAAGTGTTTCCTCATAAATAACATCCGCATTCGGCTCTGAAAGAATAGTACCTTTTGCTGCGTTGTACTCGTCGAGTGAAAGTCCCTCAATATCATATCTCATAATGTATCGAAGGTCGGTAACATTTCTCATACCAAGGTTGTGGCGAATGTCCCACAAAGTCTGCTTTGCAAGAACATTAAAGCCATCTCTTTTTTCTACAAAAATTCTGATTACGCCTGACATAGAAGCTCGTCCTCCCGTAAAAATCATATTATTTTAATAATACCACAAAAGCATTTTTTCTTTTTTCGATAAAGTAATTATAAAAATAATTGACGAATAAAATCGTATAAAATTGGTACAAGCAAAAAATTGTCGGTATATAAGCCATTAATGTGCATTGTAGGTTATAAAGTTTAGTTTAAAAAAAGTGATAATTTTTGAAAGGGAAATAATTAAAAGACTTATTTTGCCAAGTACAAATTTTATTAGGAAAATAAAAGTTAGAGGTTCCAAGGTCACTGACCTTGGTCGTCTAAGGAAAAGGGATACTTAAGGGGAAAGGGACTCGAAATCCCTTTCCCCTTAAGCGTGCTTTCTTTTGGAGCTTTTCTTTTCACGCAAAAGAAAAGCGGAATGGTAGGCATTTTATTATAGTGCATAAGTAGTTTACAGGCAACAAACTTATAAAATAGTCTTTCTGACTTATTCCTACTTAAGCAATTAAAAGGCTCTCGCCATTGTATTCAAGCCGCAAACGGCAAGCCATTTGGCTGTCAGACATTGTATAAAAGAAAACTATTTGCGGGCGTTGCCCACACCAACAACCTTCGAAAAGGTTGACCAAACTTTTAACTTCGGGCAGAAAATTTCTTTCTCTTAACTTTGTTGTCCGACCGAAAGTCGGCTAAACCATATTCACCCCAACTTTTGAAAAAGCATCTTATTTTAATTAAAATAAAATCTGATGAATTTAATATTGTAAAAATCGCAGGTTGTAAGGTCGTTTGTGTCAAGCTCGTTTATAAGAATATAGTTTGCCGCAACGCCGAGCAAATATCCTGATTTTGTGACAATTGTATTTGAACCCACAAGAAAATCAATGGATACTCTTCTTCCGATTTGAGTGCGTATAAAACCGTTTAGATATTGCACACTTTCGGCTGTTACCTCATACGGATTTTTTATATCTGTCAAAAGGCTTGCCGTCGACATTGCAGTCTGATTGTTTTGCATATTTTGCATATTCTGTTCATTTATCATTGCGGGGGTCGGCAATGTTTCGGGATTGTACGGCTGGGTTGAATCTATGTTCTGAATTTCACGAACCGCCAAATCATTTGCAACTTCGTTATTTTGACTTTCGGCAGGGATTGTCTGTGTAAGTTGATTTATCGACTGCCCCGACGCAGGATTTCTTCTATTCAGTGCCTGTTGATCAGGACTGAAACTTTGATAATTCGGACTTGTGGGGCTAACCAATGTAGCCAGGTCAAGTATGGATGGAATTTCGTAACCGTATTCCTGAATCGTGTTGGGAATCTGATCGATGTAACAATTATAATTATTGCGGGATGAGGGATTGTTATCAAGATTATACAAAGTATTCGGGTTCAGTTGCGAACCTTTTTTGTTGTTGATGTAATTTACCAAAACAAATCACTCCTATGTGTTTTTGTAAGCCTGTGTCGGAGAATAAAAACAATGTTTACCGATACGATTGTAAATCACGCCGATATTGGTAGGAAAATAGTTTGGACAGGTTGAGGAATAAGGATTAAAATAGAATAAAGAATTGCCGACCGAGCTGTCGGTATTGCCTGCAAGTGCCCAATCTGCAATTTCGTAGTGTATATCTTCAGGTACAATATTATACACATTTTGCGAATTGTACTGACCCCCTACGGAAGTCTTTAAGCAGGTAAACTGATTTGGCTGTGTAATGATTGCCCGCACATCTCCGCCGTTGCTTATCCGTGCAAATTCCCCGTAAGGAACAGTTGACCTGTTGATAATCACAGAGGCAACCGCACGCATACCTTCAATCCCCTCTCCTCCGCTTTCGCATTTTAACAACCGAGCAAACAATTCTCTTGTGTCAAAAGCCATAAAATCACCCGCCTTACGAAAAATAATTCGGTATTGCTTATTCATTTCATTTTATGATAAAATAATAATTTAGTTACAGGTATTGACAATTTTTAATTGAGCCGTTATAATAATTGAGTACGATAATTTAATATGGAGATGTACCCAAGTGGCTGAAGGGTCTGGCTTCGAACACCAGTAGGTCGGTAACTCCGACGCGAGAGTTCAAATCTCTCCATCTCCGCCAAAAGCACTCGAGCAATCGGGTGCTTATTTTTTGTGATAAACACTGAAAAATCAGCTTATTTGCTATGTTTTTCAATCACTCAGCCTTTGCTTTTTGAGTGAATTTCGGTATCAAACAATATCAGCTAAAATCAATAAAGTTACACAGTAAATTATGTCATAGAGAGATTTTTGTATTATCCGAACAAGTCAGTTTACTTAAATAATACTCATCCGGTTCATATTTTGAAACTGTATCAAGAACATAATCAGCAGAAACAATCATAAAATGAATTAATTTATCATCGTCCATAAAACCACCTGCTTGTTCTTTAATCCATTTTATATATGGTAAATCAATAACTTAAAAAAAAGAATGATTTGGAAATTCTTTTCTGACTTGTTGCCATTCACCTGCAATAAAATTAAAACTTTAGCACAAAGCACAGTTAGCAGGCATTTACAAAAGTTGCCATTCACCTGCAATAAAATTAAAACGCATTTCTTCCGTTGAACGGCAATAACTTTCCACATCCGCCCATCTGATTGAAAACAATTCCATTTCATTATTTTCAAGAATAACTGTTAAACCGTCAAAATCATCACTTACAGATTTTATATTTAAACCGTAACTGTTTATACTTTTTTAAATGTCCCATTTTTCGATTTTAGTTTCTATAATTATCACCCGCATTTCTCTGTTAATTTTATAGTAATAAACTTTATAATTAGTTAGCTTAAAAAATATGCCGGACTATAATTTAAGTATCCGTACTAAACAAATGTATTTACTTCTGTTCGCCTGCATTGCGGACAACGGGCATTTTATCAAAATCATAGTATGAGAGTTCGACTATTCCGTTTAAAAATGCGTGACAGCCGTTTACTATCATAAGATTGGTCTGCTCAATATTATAGCAGCACACTATTACTTTTTTGCCTGTCGCATAGGCATATCCGCACTCCCACGCAGTTCCGCTGTCGGAGTACATTCTGCATAGGTAAGGCTTTCCCTGTTCTCAACATCGTGCTCCATAGGTACAAAAACTTCGTGACCTTTTGCTTTAAGAATTTCAGCCGCACGGTGAATATTTGCAATTTCGTTATCGTTAAAAAACGGCGATGCAAGGTAAATCTTCATATTAAAATCTCCTAAAAAATATTAAAAACATTATCGGTATGGTAATCGCCGCCATTGCCTGCGACACAAGAGCAAGGCTTGCGCCTGTTTGCGGACTTTCTCCGTAT